>TARA_R110002012_G_scaffold61870_2_pt1 | contig 21475 bp, 15 predicted proteins | sample TARA_R110002012 | Tara Oceans TARA_R110002012 (sample SAMEA4396515) | marine metagenome | biome: Westerlies Biome; feature: [DCM] deep chlorophyll maximum layer (ENVO:01000326); material: water (ENVO:00002006), including particulate matter (ENVO:01000060) such as... | depth 40 m | reverse complement strand
GGAGCGCATATGCCGAAGGGTAAGAACACACCACCGTATCGCAAGCCAAAGAAGGGTTACTAGTGAAATCTCCGAAGCTGACAGCAGCGCGTAGGAGAAGGTTACCTAAGAGTAAATTTGCTTTACCTAAAAAGCGGAAGTATCCTCTCGATACTATTGGGCGTGCAAGGAATGCATTAGCACGGGCATCACAACATGCTACTCCGTCTGAGAAGCGTAAGATTCGTGCGGCTGTAAAGAAAAGGTATCCAAGTATTAAGGTGTCTAAAGCATGACCAAAGAAGAATTGATTGAGCTACTCGACCCTGCGCGTGACTATGGTGAATACAGTCACGACACGTTAATTGAAGCTATACGTGCTGGGAAGGTTGTGATTAAGCCTCCTGCCTATAAGAATGTCCCTATTTTAAGGAAGCAAGAGAACCATGCGTTGATTAAGGGGAGCGGGCGTGTAACGACAGTAGAGTCGTACACTAAGAACCCTCCTGCTACGAAGGCTAGATTTATGGCTCGTGCTGTAGATGACTTTGATTCTGTCTATGAGTCGATGATTGAGTCTGCTAATAAGGGTGATGTTAGGGCACAGAAGCTCTTTATGGAGATGTTTGTGGGTAGACCGAAGGAAGCTACGGAAGCGTTACAGAAGAACATGATGGACAAGTTGTTTGAAGCTGCGTTAGCCCCAAAGGAACAAGTTATTGAAGTCGTACAGTCCTCCTAGTATCTGGCAGTTCATCAATGAAGGTGACCCGTATGATGCTTGGGATTGGCAACGAGAGCATATCCACGAGCAATCAGACAAGAAACGCCTCATCCTAGCCTGTGGGCGTAGGGCTGGTAAGACTACCGCTATTAAAGCAGAGATAGTTCGAGAGGCCTTAAAGCCTAGAGATGTACAGTTTGGAGTGGCCCACGCACCGTACATCTACGTGATTGCACCCAACTATGAGTTGACTATGAAGGTTTGGGAGCCTGTATGGAACCTCTTTGTTGGTGACCATGCGCCATTACATGACTACTATGCCAACCATGACAAGACTAGAAAGCTCATTGAACTGGCTAATGGAGCGCGAATACAGGCTAAATCAGCTGATGACCCGACAGCCTTACAGGGCGACAGGGTCACTGCGGCCTTTGTAGACGAGGCTCACGACCTCAATCCTGAAGCATGGGCTAACTTTATGCCCGCTCTTGCTGACTCTGATGGCAGGTTAGTAGCTATTGGTATTGCTAGAGGAAAGGGAAACTTCCGTACCTATTGGAATGTAGGGCAGGAAGATGACCCTAGATACTACTCTGCGTCAGTGACATCGCTCGCACATCCAAACATTGATGAAGAGGCACTGGATGAATTCAAGCGTGACCTCACAGAATCGCAGTACCGACAGCAGTATCTTGCTGAATGGGTGGAAGATGATGGGCAGGTCTTTAGAAACTTAGATGATTGCTTTGATGGAGATTGGGAAGAACCTACTGAGTCTCAGTATCTTATGGGTCTGGACTTAGGAAAGATTGAAGACTTTACTGTAGCCTACGTCATAGATATTAAGACGATGAGCATCGTAGCAAGGGATAGATTTAATGGATTGGACTACACATTACTTGGGCCGCGCATTGCGTATCTGTACAAAAAGTACAACTGCCAAACTATTCATCTTGATGGGACTGGTATCGGTGAACCTGTGGCTGACATCCTACGCAACGAGGGCTGTGCTGTTACATCGTTTAAGTTCACTAACCAATCTAAAGCTACGCTCGTATCCACACTTGCAGCAGAAATCGAACATAAGCGAGTTCATTTCCCCAAAGATGACGAAATACTTAAAAAAGAGTTAGAATTATTTGAAGGTGTTGTGTTAGCTGGCGGTGCTGTAAAGTACGGCCATCCTGTCGGATACCACGATGACTCGGTAATGGCAGCAGGATTAGCGGTAATGAAAGCTAAAAAACGAAACAGAGCAGCATCGCAACTACGACAAAGAGATTACGTCACGTTTGGATAATGTATGGTTGAAGCAGACTTCATAAACAATTTTGATGATGACTTTAATCGGTTTACTCGTCTAAAGAACTACATTTTTAATGGGTACTTTGACAAGATGAGAGACGATAATGATTACTACAACGGTAATTATCCTAACATCGGGGAGATTATTCCCCGCGAATACCGCGAATCAGGCATGGGCGCAACGATTCCTCCTACTGCACGTAACGCTGTAGACAATGCCTCTGACCATATCCTTACTACCCCTAAAATTTTTGTGCCAGCTAAACCCACAGAGAATGATCAACAAGCAGAACAGAACTTAGCTGAACGTAAACGTCAGTTCTTAGCGTCGTTTTGGCACAATGTAGAAACAGATTACGGAGATCCGTTAGCGACTGCACGTAAAAAGCTAGTAAAAGACGGACGTATGGTACTTAAAAAAGAATTACGGTGGGATTTAATACCAGACCCTCCAAGTGATACTGCATCATCAGGAGAAAAAAGAAAATTCCGTAATAGATTAAAGAAACTTACTCAGTCTCAGTTCTTATGGAAGATATCTATTCTGCCTAACGAGACGGTAGTACACGACATTGACAACCCTACTGACCCTAAGTATGTGTACGAATTTTACGAAGTGTACCCTGACGAAGCTCGCCGCAGATATCCAGAACATGCAGATATGTGGATGGAAGATGGTTTAGAAAAGCTAGAGTTTGTTGAAATGTACACCAAACCGCAAGGTGATTCCAAAGGGGAACACAAGATGTGGGTACAAGGGTCATTAGTATTTGAGAATATGAACCCGTATTGTTGGGAAACGTCTGTATCTACTGATGATAAAAAAGATTATGACGGCTATATTCCATACATTATTAGAGACTCAGGTTGGGGTGAGATAACCGCAGATAACGACCCTGCTGATAGGTATGTAGGTATCCTGCGGTACATACACCCTGTATTACAGGCGGAAGCACGTCAACTTACAGCAGTCGATATTCAATTACGATACTCCACATTTGCTCCTGTTATCACAAGAAACGTCATGGATGACAACACTCCTATAGAGGTAGGGCCGGGAAAACGCATTAATCTAGTGGACGATCAGGACATTCAGTTTGTGAAACTGCCTGAAGTCCCACTGTCTGCATTTCAGATGATGGATAAGGTGCATCAGTACACGTCTGAATTATCTAAACTTGGCACTCTTGGCGGTCAACCGCAACGTGGGGTTGAGTCTGCTACTGAAGCTGACCTGAACGTACGGAACGCTGCGGTTAAATTACAAAGTTGTGTAGCGTCATTACGAGCGTGTATCGCTATCGCGTCACGGCAAGTCTTTCAAGACATTCAATATATTTTAGAATCGCCTATTACTATTGCAGGAAGTACGCGCAGACAAGCCAGTGAGATCACTATTAAGCCCAATGAATTAGATGACTTTTATGCAGTTGATGTAGAACTTCATACGTCTGATAGAGCGCAAATTGAGATGCGAGACATGATGGTGTGGTCTCAGTTGTACCGCACCTACAACGGGATGTTGAGTGCAGAGACCGCAATGGAGAACTCAGGCATTGAAAATCCACAGCAGGAACTCCTAAAAGCGTCGGTTAATACGTTGTTTATGTCACCACAAGCACAACAGGTACGTACTATGATGATGCTTAAGGGACTACAAGGGCAAGCAGCAGAAGTGTTACGTGCCTTCCAGCAGGACTTATTACAGCAGCAGCAAGGACCAGCACCGCAGGAACAGATGAGTAGCACCGAAGAAATTACAATGGATGAGGTAGCTACTCCAACTGGTATGCAAGAGAATATAGCTATGGACAGACAAACTAATGTAGTAAATGAGATGAGATAATGGCAGGAGAACTAGCCGCATTGATGAGTGATGCAGCACGACAGGTGACTGTGTTGAATGCTATGGCATTAGAACATATTGCAGATGCGTTCGCTACACCTGAAGAAGCTACTGTGTTCTCAGCTACGTTTGATGAAATGGCAGAAATTTTTGCAGCACATGGACATGGTGCTGATTTATATGATTGTACCGACCCGTTCTGTATGGAAGCTAAGATAGCTATTATTGAATCTGTACAGCAGATAATGAATCCTCCGCAACAGCAACAGCCACCACAAGGAATGCCGCCACAAGGATTTGCTCCGCAGCCGCCAATGATGGGGTAGGGTATGACCACTACTTACAAACCAGCGCAACTACAAGCAGCTATTGTGGCTGCAATTACTTCATGGGAAAAGACTAATAATGCATCTATTGAAGATGCATGGGGCTTAGACAGACGTAATATTGCCCGTACTTTATACCAAATTGCACAAGCCGAAAGTGGTGGTAGTAACGCTGTAGGCGACACGCATATTAAAAATCCAGACAATGATGCGTCATATAGTCCGTGGCAAATTAATAAACAACATACAAGCCAAGTTAAAGCTGGTAAACAATATGATCATACGAAGCTAACAAACGATCCACGATACGCAGCATTAGCAGCAATAGATATTGCGAATGATGCAACAACATCTAGTGGTGATGCGTTTGCGCGGTTTTTTCCGTGGACTACACATAGGCTTACTAACCCTAACGACAATGGGCCATTTCAGTTTGTGGGTGGGAGTCGAGCGCCTGATGATAAAGACCGTACAAGTAATCAAGCTAAATTTGATAGCGGGGGTACAAATTGGGATAGCTTAGATTTTTCAGGTAACACATACCAAGCATACCAACCGCAAGCAGGATTACCAACGCAATCAGTTGCGCAAAGTTCTGGTACAGTACAGGGAAGGAGTAATCCAATGGCTACAGGTGACGAAGAAGGCTTAGGTCCAATAGGAGACACGGGTTCAATCCCGTCATGGAAAGCGCCTCCTGAAGCTAACTCATTGCAAGTTGGAAACTTTAAAGAAAAATTACGACAAGCGTTAGATGCACGAGCGCAAGAAGAATATATAGGAAGTGGATTAGCCGATATAGGTGATGGGAAGCCGTACCTTACTTCTGGATCTTTTAAGGGAACAAAAAGAGAAGTTACTATGGCTGATGTTGATGCGTTATTACGCGGAACAGGCGATGGGGCACTTAACGATGCGCAAATAAATTCATTACTAAAAGCAAGTCTTGGGGGGACAGATGAGCAATCGTCTGCTGCCGCAGATTATTTAGTTGGGGATCTTGTTAGGCGTGTTGAGTTTTTTAAGAGAAGTGATAATAATTCATATTTACCTGTTGGTGATTCAAGTTCTATGGCAGCAGGTGTATTAAATAGAGCTGCATTAAATCACAATACTGATCCTAATGACCGCTCTAGAGACGTGCAGAACTTATTAGGTGTAGGGGAAACGACATCTGATGATCCCGAACGAGGTACTCGCGCACAAACAACAGGATTTAATACACAGGCAGGATTAGGGCAAACTCCGACTACAGGTAATGCCGCCGCAGGAGATCCTAACTTAACGGGCATGTGGGCTAATCCTGATGTTAATGCTCAACAACCGCCCGCAGGACAATTTGGATCTGGGCCACCAGCAGGTCTTGAAGAACAAGTAATGGCATATGCGGATGAAGTAGGTGGTGCGTATTCACTTATTAGTACAGATCCGTGGACTTATCGAGTGCATGTAGACGGTAAAAATACAGGCATATTCCGAATGGATGAATCTGGTCAACATGTATTAGATGTGACTGATGTGTATGCCGAAGAGTTAAAGGGCGGTGGAGGTAGTGGTCAGTACGGAAGCGGGCAAACTTCTAACACAGCAAGTGGGTATAGCGTAAGAACTGACCCTGCTACGGGAAATCCGCAACATTGGGATAGTACTACTAACGGTTGGAAAGATGGCCCCCCTCCAAACCACAGCACATTTGTAAACATGAGTGGCGAAACAGTTATTGTTGATCAGAATGGCCAGCAAGTAGGTAGTATTGGTGTTGGCTTTGATGAATTTGCTAATGTGCGGGATTTTGGTGAAAACCAACGGCAGTTCAATCAAAGGTTGGGATTAGATCAAGCTCGTTTTGGTGAAGATATTAGGCAGTTTGATACTCGATTTGGTGAAGATGTACGTCAGTTTGATTTAGGGTTTAGTGAAAATCAACGTCAGTTTAATACTACTGAAAATAGAATGGAAAAGACCCTTGCTGCTAATAATTACTTTCAAGGTCTTGAAGAACTAGGGAGAAACTATCGTACATTAGTACAAACATCTCCTGAACTAGCTAACGCAGCGACTAATCAAGGTAAGTTAATTACCGACATCCTTCGTGGGGGTGGTGATGTATTAGCTCGCACATACTTTACTCGTGGCGGGATGTCTCCATTACCTGAAATTACACAAGCCGATCTAATTAATAACTTAACTGATGAGATGGCTAAGGTGCAGCAATTTGAAGTTGATGCAACGATGGCTGAAAACCAGCGTCGCGTCGCAGCAGATATGCAACGCGCACAAGATGAATACGGCGCGTTCCGAACAAAGCGAGAAGCTGATGCGCAGTCTGCCTATCAGCAATTTGTATCAAACATGGCTCCTGTTGGTACTCAAATGTCTAATAGTTATGACGTTGTAGATACAGCAGGGCAAGATGCGGCTAATGCCAGAAAAGCTGCTGCGGATGCAAAATTGGCAACATTTAATTTCCGAAATACACCTGCGTTTGCTGACACATTTAACGCAAGTACAGGAACATTCAACGATCCTGTAATGCAATCGGCCTTTCAATCAGCTCAAGATATGGCTGATGAAGCGGCTGGTGCGGCAGATGCGTCTAACTTTACAACAACAGAAACAGATACGTGGATGGATTATAGCCAACCTACTGCTCCTGCTTTTCAAGACTGGAGAGGCACATCACGATTTGCAGGGCAGCCTACGTTTGCTGACTGGCAAACAAATGTTGGGCAGAGCTTTGCTAACACTCCTATGTTGAATGTGCCTAATACACCTATACCAAGAGCTGTTACTCAAGAAGAACTAATTGCGCAAAGCAGGGCTGTATCGCCACCAGCAGTACAGTCGTTGTTAAGTGGTCAAATGCCATCTCCATTGCAATTCGGAGGGTTGCCACTGCCAACCTTCCAGCAATTACAAGCACTAACCCCGAGTGAGCAAGAGATGTTGAATAGTCGACTGCTTACTGAGTTTAATGTACCGCTATCAGATGTGGCGTTCCAGACACAGCGACAGTTCAGTGCGCCATCTATGGATAGAAACAGGGATCTAGCTCGATTCAGAGGGTATAGTGTCTAATGGCTCAACCACTATGGATGCAGCGCCGACAAGCAGAGGGCGTACAACGCACACAGCCAACAGGCTTTTCTGCGTTTGTTGACGATACAGAAACAGAAAATGAAAAGCGCGAAAAAGAACGACGCGGGTTTTCTGTTGGGAATGTGTTTGGCACTGCATTAAGCGGGTTAGGTAAAGCCGCAGAAGTTGTAGATAAATACGACTTTTCGTTAGCCGAAAAAGCTGGACTTCTTGATTTAATAGATAAAATTCCTGACCTTAAAGGTACTCAAATAGACGATTGGGCTAAAACAGGAGCTAAAGCTGTAGCTAAAGAAGGTACACGCTTGTCTACATTTGCTATTGCCGCAGGTGGTGTAGGGCTTGGTGCTAAAGCAGGGACTACTGCTGCACGACTAGGGGCGAGAGCCGCTGCTAAACAAGCCGCAGGTAAAACAACGCAAGCATTAACAGCAAGAACAGGTCAAGGGGCGCTCAAGGCTACTAAAATGTTAACTGAGCCTATGTTAGCTACAAAAGGAGCTAGCGTACCTGCTAGATTTGGTGCTGAAGTTGGTCTAGTTGGTGGATTTAGCGCGGCTGCGCAAGGGGCGCAAGAAATTGTTCCTGAAGATGCACCAACATGGGCGAAAGCGGGAGTCGGATTAGGGGCAGGATTGCTTGGTGGTGTAGCTGGAGGCAGGGCTTCTATAAATGCTATGCGTCGGGCAGGAATGAAAGTAGATAATGCTAAAGGTTTAAAGGCTCTTGGTGATTCTGTAATTAAACAACAAGACAAAGTGCTAGGTGATGCGTTACCTACCACTCAAATTGGTCGAGAAGCAAAAGAGCTTAATGACCAGTTAGCAAAAAACAACCAAGCTCGTGATGTAAACGAAGTGCGCCGAAATGCGTACCTAAACGACTTTACTAAACAAGCAAGTGAAGATGAATTATTTATAGCTGCACGAAACATAGAGGAAGGTCGATACCCCTACTATCAACAAGCTAAAAAAGTAGTTGACCCTATAACTGGTACGACTAAAGACATTGAAGGCAAGTGGGTAACTAAAGAATGGGGAGATGTTCCTGCATATCAACGTCCTGACATGGGTTATTTAGGCGGACGAACTGACTCTGCATTATTGCAAAGTGCTTTTGAAGGACGTAGACAAGCGGCTTCATCTATGAATTCTCGTGTAGCTTCTGAGACTAGAAATGTATTAGACGGCGGGAGCAATAAGGAATTTACAATAGAACTAGACGGCAAACGGTTAGGGTTAAACCAGCTTATTAATAAAAAAACAGGCCGTTTAGATGAACGCTTGAAAGACGATTTTATAACAATAAAAGAAGGTGATGGGGATCGCTTTTCTTACACATTTACAGAAAAAGGAGAACCACTCAAACTTGCTATTCAGAAATTGCGTCGTGATTTAGATGTGCAGCTTGAAGCCGAAAAGCAAGCAGGGCTAGATTTCGGCGAAATTACTGGTGAAATGCTTGAAGAAATGCCAGAAGAACTACAAGCAGCTACTCGTCGTAATTGGGAACAAGTCGGAAAAGGCGGTGAGATGCCGTATTTTGGCGACTTAGTTGAGCGCCTTGACGAAAATAGAGGGTATTTTCCACGCTTTGCTAGTGAGGGATTAAATCCAAACAGTGCAGGGTCGCGTAGTTTCGGGCGTAAGTCTTTTGAAAAAGGCCGTCGTACAGGATTTAGTGATGGTAGTGAGTTCCAGCGTCAAATGTGGGAAAACAATCAAGCTATGGAGGTTGACACTCCTGAAGGAATACAAGCTGCTACAGAAATGTATCTTGGCGACATTAATCAAGTGTTAGATATTAGGCGTAGTGCAGGGTATGACCGTATGAATGCCCAATGGTTTAAGGATGCGTTAACTACAGAAGGGCAAGGTATTGGTGGCCTTACTCCGTTAGAAAGGATTATGCAAAACGAAGACTGGGCAGCAGCGCGAGAAGTTTTTTTAGAAACACAAAAAAAATTAAAAAATATTGTAGCCAGTTTAGTATCTCAACCACAAACTCAAAGGCTTATGAGAACCGCTGAACGACTTGGTAGGCAAGGAGAATCGGTAGCAGATGAGTTAGCTGCTGAGCAAGTACGGGTATCTCAATCTGTTGGAGATGAACTAGATAGCGTTATTCGAGATTTTGAAGTTATTTTTGAAGGGGACAAAAGTGACAAAATCCCTAAACGTGTAAAAAAACTTAAAGCAGAGCGCGATAAAATGCGAGCTATTACACAAAAACAAATAAAGGAAAATCCTGCAAAGTTAATGGGTGAAATTGATGAAGCTGGTTTGCGATTACGCAAAGGTATAGCGCAGTTAGACAATAATGTAAAAGGGTTGTCGCGGAAACGTAAGTTGGCTTTAGCAGAAAAAATGGGGCGCGACCCTGAAGATGCATTGTTTGTGCGAGATGTAGATATAGATTTAGCTGAAGCTCGTTCTATTGAAGCTAGATTAAATTTAGTTGAGCGATTAACTAATGAAATAAATCCTTCAGAATTGCGCAGAAATAAAATAAATACTGCTAAAGAGGATCTTGCGATTCTAAAACCACAATTAGCTAATGCTCGAAAAAGGTATAACAATGCAAAAGACGCGGCAGGTGCGTTAGGCGCAGAAAGATTGGTTGATGATTTAGGAAATCCAGCTACATTTAGTGGTCGTCTAGGAAAAATTGACAACATGTCATTTGCTGGTCGCTTATATGATGCTGATTTTGCTCAAGATATGAATAAGTATCTTAATCAAGCAGAAGATGTAGGTATTACTAAATATATTAATACATTTAATAACATTGCTCGTCCGTTTATGGCTACGCTTGACCTGTCATCTGTTGGTATTCAAGGATTGCTTGCGGCGGGAGTTCATCCTATTCGTGCAGCTCGGTACATGACGTATGCAATGGCCTCTTTATTTAATCCTAAAATTTGGGACCGCTTTGTTGTAGATAATGCTGACGAAATAGATGATTTTATTAGAGGTGGAGGATATTGGTCTGACTTAGATGACGCTGGTGACTTTATGTTTACTAAAGGAGTTACTAGCTTACCCGCTATTGGAAAACTGGCAAAGATATCTAACCATCACTTTAGTCGTAACGGTAATGCTATGCGATTAATGATGTATAAAAATGCTAACGATATAAACAAATTGCGCACGTTAGGTGGACGAGGTGCGCTAAAGAAAGAGTTAGGTTACGGAGATAGAGAGCAATTAATAGAACAAATTAATAACGCTACGGGTTTTAAAAGTGGTAAACCCAGTGATTTAGCTGCATCGTTAATGTTTGCTCCTAGATTTTTTAATTCACAACTTAATGTATTGTCAAAAGCGGCGTTAGCAAGTGGCCCTGAAGGACAAATGGCGCGAGATATGTTGTTGCGCACACTTACTGTTATGTCTGTATCTACATGGGCTATTAATAAATCGCAAAATCAAGAAACAGACTTTAGTCCTGTTCGATTTGATATGGAAGGCAAACCACAATCAAATCCAAACTTTATGAGAGTTCGTGTAGGAGGTAAAGATTATTCGTTGTTTGGGTCATGGGATTCGTTACTTGCTTTATTTACTACAGGTGTAACGCAAGGGCCAGCAGAAGGGGTAGAAAGATTTTTACGGACTAAAGCCAGCCCTGCAATGGCGCGAGTATACGATGTAGTTCAAGGAGAAACATTTACAGGGGACCAAGTTAAATTTAATAGTGACGATCCCCGTGTTATAGGCATGAGCGTTATTAATCTTATGCAACAAAACGCTCCGTTTGCATTGCAAGATATGTATCGTGAGTTTGCTGAAGACCCTGATTTTTCTTTAGGAGATCCTTCTACATATTCTAATCCTGTTGGGCTAGGGTTAGCTACAAATATACTCGGAGTCAAATCATCACCTCTTACTCCATCTGAAATACGTGATGTTAGGTCAGAAGAAACTTTTGGTAGAGAATGGCGCGAACTAAATAAAGGCGAACGAGCAGAAATAGAACAAGAATACCCTGAAGTATTTAATGCTCTTGATAAAAATCTTAAAAAGAAAGCAGATTTAGGTGATACTGATGCTGTATTGCGTGTACAAAAACAACAAAATGAAGCTAAGGCTGCCTTAAATGCTAAAGAAGTAATGATGGGCTTTAACATGGGAACTATTTCACATGAAGAATTAGACAGTCGCTTCAAGCAAATCAAACATGATTTAGGAGTAAGTAACAGAGCTATAGATGAAGCATTAGGAATAAATTATGCCACTTCTGACGACCCTGTATTGCGAGCGCGTAATAGAAAGTTTGAAATTATTCAAGAAAATTTATTAGCGGGTAAACCTAATTGGCCTGTTATCGAAGAACTAACGCAAGCATTTGAAGCGACATTGCCTGAAGATGTGTTAGCGCGATATAACACATTTGAAGAATTAGAAATTTCTAATTGGCCTGAATCATCAAAAGAATATTTTCGTATGGATGATTACATTAACAAAGACTCAGGATATTGGGATCAAAGAGACATCGCGTTTGACCGCTTAAAAGCGGCTATGCCTGAAGGTATAGATACCTATGATGATTTAATGATTGCTATAAACAGATCTCAAAGTAAAGGCGAACGAGCTAAATTAAAACGATTGCAAAGCAGAATTGATAGTTTAACCAGACGCAAACGTACTTTATTACGCCGTAAAGATGAAAAGCTGGATGTTTCGTTAGTACTTAATAAAGCGTATACACCAGTAACTAAAGAAGGTAGAGAGGCGTTACGTCGATTACGTGCTGCTATGGCCTAATTGACTAATAGCTCTTTACAACTATAAACTTATGCAAACAGATGTTCTAAGGAGGAACAATGACGCAAGAAGTAGATGCTCAGACCGAGTGGACTACAGAAGCTGATGTCACTGAAGATACCGATGCGCAAGCGGCTCTTAGTGATGACGTTGAAGTACAAGCCGATCCAGATCCATCCGCACTTATAAGCTCGTTACAGTCGCAGCTAGACCAACTAAAGAAAGATTTTAGTGACAGTAAACACGTTACTAATCGAGCTACTAGTTCTCTAGACCGCCTCACAAACAGGCTTGATGAGTTTGCCACTAAATCAGATCTTGAAAATACTCAAGAATCTATTGCAGGGATACGTAGTTTGATGGATGTTGGATTATCCGATGTAATGTCAGATGAAGGGAAAAATGCTTTAGCCGAACAACGGCAAGAGGATACTTATTCCCGCGCGTTAAATTCTGCAAAGAATGAATTGAGAGAAGAACTGAGTAGTGCATCTCCTGACTCTGTGGCTGGTCAAGTCACTGACGATCAACTTAATGATGCCGAACGCAGAGCGTCGGAAGCCTCAAGTCGTGTGTATGGGTATGCAGAAGCAAAAGGTATATCTGCTGATGATGTTGCCAAGATGCCAATATGGGATCAACAAGGGCGTACATTAGAAGAAGCTATTACCAACGCAAAGGAGTACATAGATACTATGTCTGAAGGTTCTGATTCCCGATTAGCACAACGTAAAGAAGCTGCCGCAGGTTCTCCCGAACGCGCAACAACAAGTAGTTCAGTGTTGACTATAGATAAAATGAAAAATATGTCACCGCAAGAGCTAATGAAGATTCCAAAAGAAATCCGTCAGAAAGCTCTCCGAGGTGGCTAACTATTAGCTAGGAGAGATAATGTCTGTAGACAGATTTATTCCTTCGCTCTGGGCTGCAACGCTGTTAGAAAATCTCAATGACTCGCACGTTGCTGTTAACTTATGTAACCGAAACTATGAAGGTGACATAGACCAGATGGGGGATACCGTCCGAATTACATCAATCGGGCGTGTAACTATTGCTAATTATGTAAAGAACACAACCGCTATCACACCTGAGATTCTTGACGATTCTCAACAGGTGCTTACGATAGATCAGGCGAAGTACTTTGCATTTGAGGTAGATGATGTAGACGCTAGGCAAGTACGTGATGATGGTGCGTTGATGGACGTAGCTATGCGTGATGCAGCTTGGGGTCTTGGAGATGCAGCCGACACTTCGGTATTGGCCGCTATGCAAGCGCAAGCCGACACAGGTAATGCACTTGGAGCCATGATTATTGGTGACGGTGCAAATGTTGATGCGTATGAAAACCTTGTTGATTTAGCTGTAAAATTAGACACTAACAACGTGCCAAGAGCAGGTCGTTGGTGCATAATTCCACCGTTTTACCACGGTTGGTTACAGAAAAATGCTAACTTCGTGTCATACGGTACACAAGCAAACCGTGAAGACCTTGAGAATGGAATCATTGGTGCTGCTGCTGGTATGAGGATTGTTGTATCTAACAACTTACCTTCTGCTGGTGCAGGACGAAATTACGTTATCGCTGGTCACTCGGATGGTGTTACCTATGCGGAGCAGATTAATAGTGTTGAAGGATACCGACCTGAGTCGAGCTTCTCTGACGCTGTTAAAGGCTTGCATTTGTACGGATACAAAATTACGCGACCATACGTGTTAGCTAACGCTGACTGTATTTCGCAATAAGAAAGGGGATTAGAAAATGGCAGTTACAGCAGTAACACTCACAGAACTAACCCTTAACGAAGCAAGTGCAGACCTTCCAGCTGCTGGTTGGACCGCTATCGCTACAGGTGCTGACGGTTTTTCGTTAGACATGAGCGGCGTTGGAGCACCAGTTGTGCTGGGATTCCTTGACGGTGGTGCAGCGGATAACATTACGATTACAGCTGGTGATAGACCACCAGCGCAGCTACAGGGTCAGGGCAACCTAACCATTACTATGGCTGCAAGTGACGTAAAGTACATAACGCTTGAATCTGGGCGATTTGAACAGAATGATTCCACTATTAAAGGAACCATTGCTGCTGATGCGACTAAGATGATTGCGTTCTTGCTACCAGTTAACTGGGGTTAATACGCTAAACTATGAGAAGGGGATACTCACTGGGGAGGACTCCCCTTCTTTTAGCTAAGGAGATGACATGGTTCGCCAAGCATTACGCTACCAAGTTTTAGATAGTTCTGGTGTGCCTATTGCTGGAGCGAGTATTCAGGTTGCACAGGTAGGTACAACCACTAACATTACACAGACAATGTATGCAGGGTTAACAGGCGGGACAACTATCGCCAACCCTCTTATTACAGACGCATCAGGGCGCGTTCAGGCGTACTTTGATGGTACAGACGCAGTGGCATTACTACGTGTCACGATGATTCCAACCCTTACGGGCTTCACATTTACTAGCAGAGACGTACAACTAGGCTCCGATTATGGCGTATTAAACGCTGGAGATGCCCCACTTAAGGGTACTACTGTCGATGCTAACGACCGATTCAACATGGCCAGAAGTACTGCTGGCGACCCAGCATCACTGCAAACAGGTGATATGTGGTACAACACCACAACAAACGCCCTACATTGGGAGTCGGATGCTGGCACACAGACCGTTTCGAGTACTACAGGAGACATTACGGGCGTAGAGGCAGGTGACGGGCTTACAGGCGGTGGTGACTCGGGCGACGTCACGCTTAATGTTGGTGCTGGAAACGCAATCAATGTAGATGCGGACGATGTAGATGTGAGCGTTAACGCAGCATCATCCGCTGCCGCAGCCCTAGCTGGTGACGATAAGATCCTCATCTCAGACACAGACGATTCCAATACCACTAAGAGCGCCACGATTTCACAGATTGCAGCCACAATGCTGGATGCAGGAAACAATAAAGTCTTTTATTCCGATTCAAGCGGTGACGTAACCGAACTTCCGCTAGGAGCGTCAGGTACTGTACTCACCTCCGCGGGAGCTACAAGTGCTCCTACGTTTAGTGCCGCTGCTTCTGTGGGAAATAACAAAGCTCTTTTTACTAATAACACTGGTGTAGAGTCGGGAGCCACTATCGGTGCTGCTGGTACGGTGCTCACGAGTAATGGCACTGACGCAACTGCAAACCCTCCTACATGGGTAGCTGCTGCTTCAAGCGGTCAAGAAGTAGATATGACTGCCGACGGTGCGGTAGCCGCAGGAAAAATTGTGGCATGGAAAGCAGGAAAAGCTATTCAAATAGCAACATCTACTGTGACGCAGTCAAACGGTGGAGCTAACACTGGAGTAAGTACTGAAGCAAATGCCTCAACGAACGGTTTTGACCAAAGTTTTGATCCTGATCACAGTCAGGGATTCTACGCAATGAATCGACTCCAATCAGGAGTTTATTACCAGCTACATCAAAACGTCATAGCATTTACAGGTACGGCAGCATCTAGCCCCGCAGTAGCTCCGCTTGCATCAACATTATATGATATTGATGGCAACCAATCTTACGGCGTCGCTTACATGGGTGTGTCATGTGAGTATGACACTACAAACGATCAACCAATAGTGGCATATCGAAATCTAAGCAATCAACTTGAGTTTCGTGGACTTTATTATAATGCCGCTACTAATTACTACCCATTGAGTTACAGCACAGTTATTTACTCTGGCGCGATAGGTACTTGTACTGCGATGTGTTGGAATCCAACAACAAGCCAAGCGGTAGTTGTATTCACTATCAGTAATGATTTGTATATTATGGTTGGCGATTCAAGTGGTGGAATACCAATGACTTGGGGTTCGTCTGTTCAAGTGGATGCAGGAATTAATCCTGATGATAAGTTTGATATGACTTGGAACCCTGACGAAAATGTGGCTGTACTGGCTTACACAAATAACACGACGGGTGGCACAAAGGCACGAGCTTTTTCGCTTACTGGTACTGGCGCGTCAAGCGCAGTTGTAGGAGGAACAGCAGTTGCTTTTGGAGGAACTGAGCAGTTCGATAAAAAACCCGCCGTAGTATATGACCCTGAAGCTGCTCGTACTTATGTTCTAGCTAACAAAGGATCGGGTAACTACTTCATCTCAGGCCATTTAGTATCGTCAGGTACAGCACTAACGGCAAGTACGATGAAAAGTTTTGCAGGTGACACGTCAATGGGAGCCTATGGTGAGTATCTTGGTCCTGCGCGAGCAGTGTCAGGTGCGGGAATGCATGGTGCTATTGTAACGTACAGTAACTATGGCGGATCACAATATATGTATATGGGTACTGTTGAGTATCGCGCTGCTACAGACGATGTGTTTTGGAAAGAAACGCCTCACCTTTTTTCTTCCACAGTAACGTATGGCCCTATGGCTACCTATGATCCAGTTAAAGGATTTGGATGCACGTATTGGATTTCGTGGAGTGGTACTGATACTACTTGTTGTTATTACATTCCAAATAAAAGCAATGAAGCGGGAACAAACATTCTTGGTATAGCGCAAAGTACGGTAGCTGACGGTCAATCTGTGACTATTAGTATGGCAGGAAGTTCTTACACCACATCAGGTCTGACCGCAGGAGAACTGTATTACGCTGCAAGTAATGGCGACCCAAGTACAACAGCAGGACGCTCAGGCACAATGGGAAGCCCATTTGCTATAGCAAAAAGCACTACAGAGTTGCTCATTATGCGACAAGTATTTGGCGATACGGCGTAAGGAGCAATATGAAACTTATTAGAAAAAAGTCAGATAACAGTATTCATTTTATGTACCCTGATTCAGCAACAATCATTATCGGTACAGACCAGACGAAAGTAGAAAATCCTAACGAGACTCTCCCTGTGCAATACCTGCACAATTTTACTTCTGCTGACTACGACGAAGTAACTGGCGCTGACATACCTACTACATGGTATCCAGACGGAGTGTTATCGCATGATGGAAGCGGGTATGGCGTAGCTGACGCAACAAAGAAAGCTACATGGGACAAGTTTTACACAGATGCTGTGACGTATGGAGACAAGGTAAAGGCAGGAACCGCCACTGATGATGACATTCCTGTATTTGGAAGTTAGGAGCCTGACATGGTAGCTGGACCAGTAGGTATAGGATTCCCTACATCCGCATCGGGTGTAACTACTATAGATGGTTGTGATTTGCTTGTAGGATTTAGTAAATTTATTAATGACTATTGGGCTAGTGAGACAACCAGCGCAGGGTCAGGTACGTTTAATACTCTTGTAGATACTAAGCTAGCTCGCTTTGGTGATGACCAAATTCTTGATTTTTACGTGCGAATTACTGAATCAGGGAGCAACCTTGAGTATGAAGTAAGGCGTATATCGCAATTTATTGCTGCTACTGGAACTATATTTGTTGACCCTCCGTTTACTGAGACAGTCGCGAGTGGCAGTGATTACCAGATACATCGATACGATCCGAGCGTAAAGTTTGAATGTTTAGATGAAGCTAGGTTGCGTGATGATGTATTTGAACACGCATTCAGGCTTATTTATGACGACACGACTACGTCTGATGGAATTACAGATAGCTATGACGTAAATCCAGACATACGTTCGGGTCCTATGTACATTTTTGTAGAAGATCCGCAATCAATTACTCCTGAATGGAATGTTTTAAGTAATCCAGTAGGCAATACTACAGCTAGTTGGACTACTGTTGGATTAACCGCAACTGTAGTTAATGAAAGTAACATAGACAGGCTGATTCCAAAGTACGATACAAGCTGTATGAAACTTTCATCAGCGGCGGCTGTAACGGGTACGTTCTCTCAGGTAGTAGGGTCTATGTCTATTACTGCCGCTCAAGCCGCAGGGCGACGCATGACATTTGGTGCATGGGTATATTCGTATGATGCAGCAGGAGTTAAATTGCAATTTACAGATGACAGTGGTGACACTGCATCGTCATTACATGGAGGAACTGGATGGGAACTCCTTACTGTAGAAAAGACAATCTCCCAAACTAACACGACAACACTTACCGCAGCAATCATTGTAGCTGGTGGTACAGCAGGAGTAACTGCGTACTTTAATCGGGCATGGGTATATTTTGGAGACGCAAATGTAATACAAGATGTGTACCCGTGGCGTGATGCGCATTTACTACGCCGTGACGCTACAACGCAACGTGTAAAATTAGCATGGGTTCCTGTAACTGGACGACAAATTCGTATGGTAGGTAGGCAGTATTTGTCTGCATTAGGGACCGTCCCTAGTACGCAATGTACTAATACTATGGAACTTGATGAAGGAAGTGCGCAAATTCTGTACGGTGCAGCAGCCGAAATTTTGTATGAACGTGAAGGATTAACGACAGAAGAATTTGAATCTATTGCAAGGCGAATTCAAATTATAGATAGAAAGAAGGATGCTACAAACGCATGGGGATACATTATTCCGCAAGTTCCTATGATTCGTAGCCCTTACCAGTAATGTCTCTCATTAGTGCTGGCTCTCGCGTAGATACGCCATACGATATCTATCTTGAAGTAGATAATCAAAAGCTAGGGTTTATGCTTAATGATGTTGAAGGCATTATGGGGTATCGCGCATCTTTAGCAGATCAAGTCACTCCACAATTTAATACTGCGTCATTCGACTATGCTTCTGTGCCTATTGAAGTAGAAATTCCAGTAGCTTATGAAGAATGGCAAGGTGGCTGTGCCTTTAACTCTGTCGAGTATGAAGAAGCAGGGTCACTTACTAAGTATTCATTTAGTCGTGGGGTAGACGCGTCATATGCAGGGCGTTTATATGCAGGACCTAATCATTTTTCTAATACTAATTATGGCAATACAAGTTTTTTTACTAGCGGCGATGCAGCTAATCCAGAAGTTAAGTTTTATTACGCTCCCTCTACAGGAAATTTATGGGCCTTTGGTGGGCAATACCTGTATTACCACAGCTCTGGATATACGTGGCTTGAATCAACGGCTATACGGCTAACATCAGATTTTTATTTTAGTGACATCGTTGACTTTAGAGGTGCGTTATTTGTTGCAGTAATGAGAAAAAGCACACAGTATCCTGTTAACTATTACTACTCTATTGATTCAGGGCTTACATGGACACAATCAACATTGGCTAATTCAGCTATTGCTAAGTTTGCTATACGAGGCGAATCATCTGGCTCTCCAATTTTGTGGGGTATGGCTACTACAGGTGCGTTACGAACTAATACAGATGCGACTAACACTGGTGGAGCTTGGTCTAGCCCTATACAAATGGGAGACACTACAGATGATTATGCGACGGGGTGTGCAGTTGCAGGTAATTATGTGTACGTTTTTAAGCAAAATAGTATTTGGCGTACTGATGGTACATCGTCTATTAATGTCTGGCAAAATTTTGGCAATGAAGAAAAATGGAGTGAAGCAGCTAATGGGTCACGTCCGTTTGTGTGGATAGATGCGCAATGTTATGTCCAGTATGGGCGTAGGCTATTGCAAATAGATCCGTTTAACAATTTGATGACTATTGTGTGGCCTCCTAGCGCAGCACAGGTTGGTTCGGAAGAATTGAACGGGCGAATAACTGGTATTAGTGGAGATTCTGACTGGCTGTATATGTCTCTTGTAAACAATCAAGGGGTTTCGTACATTATGAAAGGGAAACCAAACACTACTAACTGGCATACGCTTACTTACACTGACACCCCTGCAATTAAAGGGATTAAAGTTGTTTCTCCTAGTTTACTTTCTACATCTGGATCGTCTGCTACAAACCCATTTATTTTATATGGTACAGATGCAACAGGCTCTAATGCTCCTAGTTATGGGGCGTTACGGAGTGTGCCATTACCTAAAGTGGGGATGTTACCTGACGAAGATCCTGATTATTCTTTCTCTGAAACATTTACGCAAGGGCAATATATAGTTGGTCCGTGGGTAGATGTAGGACAAGCTGCATCTCCTAAGCTATTAAATGGAGCACGTTTATTAAGCCGTACAGCTAACTCATCATCACCTAGCACTGTGAGTTATGTAACTGATTCGAGTAATTACGCAGATACATTTATTGAAAACGTACAAAAAGGTGACATTACAGGCATAGAAATAGGCACAGCTACAGATGATGATGCCACATTTAGAATTACAACAGAAGTTAGATTTAATAAAATTAGGTACATCGTTAAGATGACACACACCACAGTTAAAAACGCTGCATCTATTGAATCAGTAGTATTAGATACTACTATTGCGCCTGAACGACGAAGATTGTTTGAGTGCGATATTATTATTGGAGATGATTTGCAGCTTAAGGGTGGAGGTGTCTCAAGGTTTGGTGCAAAAGTATTAGAGGCATTTTTATTTAATGCGTCTAATCGTTTGATTACGTTAACGGACATTTTTAATCGTACCTACTCAGTTAAGATGCTGGACTTGCGAGCGCAAGGGGTAGCAACCAGAGATGGCAGAGATTATCAGGTGTACACCGTATCATTTGCACAGATAAATCAATTAACTGACATCGGTGATGATTTGATTTATGATACAAGTGCTTGGAACACTGGAAGGATATACAGTTAGTGGCATTAAATTCAGTTTCAGCAGGTGGTGTAGCTAATGCAGCAGACCTTAACCAGTACAAAGAAGCACTGGAAGGGTCAAGAGATTTTCCTGCAAAATTAGTTGCTGCATCAGGTACAGATTTCTTTGTTCAGTTAGCTAATACAGGCGGCGGGACATTCTTTAAGGTACAAAACTCTAGTTCTACAGTGGGGTTATCTGTTGATTCTAATGGTGTAGTTTCGCCTACTAACCTACAAGTTCCTACTGCGGCTACGCCCACTGACACGATAGCAGGGCGGCTAGCGTATGACAGTACTAACAACGTATTGGTCTATGGAAACGGAACAGTTGTTACACGTATAGCGGATGGAGCTAGTACTAAAGCAACTGCGTTGCCATCTATTCTTACAGAAAACAATAACGCTACTACATTTACAACAATTTGGACTGAAGCTCTTGAAGCAAGCGCCACATACCTAGTGGACATGGTAATAATTTACCTAAGTGGCACTACTCCTGACATCAAATTTGAGTGGGATATAGGTAATGTGACAGGGTGTACGATTGAATGGGGGCAGACTGGTTCTTCAGCTATCAATGGCGCAGCTCCATCTGGGGGTGCAGCAATTACAACGTACAACTCCATGCACGACCAATCACAAACGATGGTGTTGGCAGGGCAAGGCACAGGGGCAGATAACAAGGTAGTAGTACCTATGGTAGCTACTGTACACAACAGCACTACAGCGGGTAATTTGTTATTTAAATTTTCACAAAACGTAGCTGATGTATCAAATACTCAGGTTCTAGTAGGAAGTTCTATAAAAATAACTAGGGATGTCTAATGGACGAGAACAAAAAGCCATCTTTC
>TARA_R110002012_G_scaffold193734_1_pt1 | contig 21503 bp, 18 predicted proteins | sample TARA_R110002012 | Tara Oceans TARA_R110002012 (sample SAMEA4396515) | marine metagenome | biome: Westerlies Biome; feature: [DCM] deep chlorophyll maximum layer (ENVO:01000326); material: water (ENVO:00002006), including particulate matter (ENVO:01000060) such as... | depth 40 m | reverse complement strand
GACCGGCTCGGGTAGTTTCACGATTAACTATCTTAGCGGCAAGTGCAATGTCTCGTAGTAGCTGCGAAAGCTCTCCTGATGCAAATGGAAAATCGCTTTGTTTAAGTTTAATAAATCGGTCAAGTGTGGTGCCGACAGAATAGGCTAGTCCACTTTGATCCGGCTGATAAGGTAAAATTTTCATGTTGGAATAGTTCAATTGGTGGTTAGATTGTTTAGAAAATTAATCAAAAATTTTAATGGGAAAAATTCAAATCCATAAATTTGGTGGAGCCTCTGTTAAAGATTCCTCTGCTGTAAGAAACCTTGCTATTATTCTTCGTAATCGATTGCGAAATAATTGTGTCATTGTAGTTTCTGCCATGGGGAAAACTACGAACGAGCTCGAGACTATGCTCTCGCTTAGAATGGAAGACAAAGATTATTCAGGGAATAGTACAATATTAAAAGAGTATCATTTAGCTATTTGCAAAGAACTTTTTCCTGAGGATCATGTAATATTCCCAAAAATTGAAAACTATTTTATCCTGCTGCATCATGAATTCAATAAGCAGGTTTCAAAAGAAAATTATGATGAGTATTATGATCGGATCATAGGCTTTGGAGAACTCCTTTCTTCGCGAATTGTAATGGAGTACCTCTGTTTAGAAAATTTACTTGTGCTTTGGCAAGACGCGCGGGAGCTGATCCGAACGGATAGCGATTTTAGATTTGCTAAAATAGATTGGGAGAAGACCCGTCTGAATTGTCAGTCTCAACTAAAACCAAAACTTGATCAATTTCCTGTTCTGACCCAAGGATTTATAGGTGCTGATTCTAAAGGAAGGCCAACTACTTTGGGTAGGGAAGGTTCTGATTTTACTGCAGCGATATTGGCGGCAAGTCTTGATGCAGCCTCAGTGACTATCTGGAAAGATGTACCGGGTGTGCTCAATGCTGACCCTAAGTTGTTTGCCGATACTACACTTTTTGAAGAGCTGGATTATCAGCAAGCAGCACAAATGACGTTTTATGGCGCTTCAGTTATTCATCCCAAAACAATAAAACCGCTTGCAAACGCATCAATTCCACTTTTTGTAAAGTCATTTCTCAATCCTGATGAAGCTGGGACCAAAATCCATTCGACAGCACAATCGGTCTCTATTCCTACATTTATTTTGAAAAAAGATCAGATTTTGGTCAGCTTGAAAGTCACCGATTTTACTTTTATCGAAGAGAAGCACATTCATCAGATCTATGAAAAATTGAAGGTATTGAAGCTTCGTGTGAACATGCTGCAGACCTCAGCAATAACCATTTCCATCGTAATCGATTCGCAGTTGTTTAAATTGGAGAAGCTTCTTGAGCAACTCAATCAGGACTTTGAAATCAGATATAATGAAGGATTGGAATTATTGACAGTGCTTCATCCTGACATGGAAGCTATGCCTAGTTTACTCAACGGATATCAAGTGTTGCTGGAGCAAAGCACTAGAAATACAATTCAGGTTGTTAGGAGGAGAAATTAAAAGTTATTAGCAAAGTCCTTTGTCCAGAATAAGAGTATTTGGTTTAAAATCAATATTTTCAGGATATCTAAACTCAAACCTGACCTAAACTATGAAAACCAGAAGAGTATTTTTACAAAAAGCCAGCCTTTCCGCTATGGCTTTGACTGTTCCAACTTTAAATCCCTTTACCGCTATGGCAGATTCTATTTCTGAATTTACTCGAGACGAAAAAACTTTACGAGTTGCCATCATGGGATTAGGAAGTTATGGAACAAGAGTAGCTGAAGCTATTCAGACTTGTAAAAGAGTTAAGTTGGTTGGCGTGATCAGCGGTACTCCATCGAAAGTTGTAGCATGGCAGGAGAAATATGGTATTCCTGAGAAAAACTGCTACAACTACGAAAACTTTGATGCGATCAAAGATAATCCAGACATCGATGCGGTATATGTGATCACTCCCAATGCGCTACATAAGGATCAAGTGATCCGGGTCGCAAAGGCCGGAAAACATGCCATCTGCGAAAAACCAATGGCGGTCAACGCAGCTGATGGTCAAGCGATGGTAGATGCATGTAAAGCTGCAGGTGTACACTTGTTGATCGGGTATAGGATGCACTTCGAGCCGAATACGCTGGAAGTAATCAGAATGCGCAAAGACGGGGAGCTGGGTGACATTAGGTTTTTTCAAGGCTTGTGTGGTTTTGTAATCGGTGATCCTAACCAGTGGAGATTAGATCCCGCACTTTCAGGTGGAGGTGCTATGATGGATATTGGGATTTATGCAGTCAATGGCGCAAGATATATGGTGGGTGAAGAGCCGATCTGGGTCACTGCGCAAGAGACAAAAAGTAATCCTGAGAAATTCAAAGAAGGAATAGATGAGACCATTACCTTTCAGTTTGGCTTCCCAAGTGGGGCTACGGCTTCCTGTCTTTCTACCTATTACATGAACGATTTGGATCGTTTTTACTTAAATGGAAGTAAAGGTTGGGTGGAAATGCAACCTTCTACCGGCTACGGACCAATTAAGGGAATGACGCACAAAGGCCCGCTAAATGAGCCAATTGTGACTCATCAAACCGTTCAAATGGATGAGATGGCTGCTATAATTTTCGATGGGAAAAAACCTGAAGTCCCGGTAAATGGTGAAGAGGGAGTTAAGGATATGAAGATTATAGATACGATTTTTAAAGCAGTAAAGAGTGGTGGTAAGGAGAAACTGGATCTTTCCTGATTGGTAATTTAGTCTCGGCCTACCTTATGAATTTGGTGATTGTTCTCTCAATTCCCGGAAGGTAGGCCGTACCAAAAAGAATCAAATGCACTAAAAGGGGATATAGATTATAAATGGATATTCTATTATCAAATCCTGGTTCGAGTGGTAAAATAGATTCATAAGCTTGGTAAAATCTGGAATCAAAACCTCCGAATAAGCGACTGAAAGCAATATCCATTTCCCTGTGGCCAAAATATATTGCTGGATCGATCAGGCATGGCTGGCCATTTGAAGTAGTTAGTATGTTTCCTGACCATAAATCGCCATGTAGCAGAGATGGTTTTTCAGATGGAAAAATAGATTCAAGCTTAGGATAGATTTCCTGAAACTTTTTGAAAAATCCCAAAGTAATAAGCTTGTCAAAATAGGCTTTTCCCAGCAAGGGATCCAGACGCTGCTCAATAAAGAATTCAGTCCAGTTTTGAGTCGGACAGTTTTTTTGAGGTATAGATGCAATGTAATTGTTGTTGTTTAGCCCGAATTTCTCCTGATGAGTCAGGTGTAGATGAGCAAGACCTAATCCTAGATTTTCCCAATAATCAGCGCTATTCCTATCAGCTTGGATAAATTCAGTCAATAAAAAATTATAATCTCCGATTCTACCGTACCCATGAATTTGGGGTATTTTTAAAAAGGTTGATTTGCGGAGCGCTTCCAGACCTTCAGCTTCTCTTTGAAGTACATCCTTTTCGTGATCGAAGTTTAATTTTAGAAAGAATACACCCTTATTAGTCTCAACTCGAATGCCCTGATTGTGATTCCCTGCAGCGATCTTCGACGCATATTTTAGCTCAGTTTCAGAGCCGATTTTTTCAACAAGTATTCGTTTGTAGATCTCTTGCTGATCAGGCATAGAGATGATGTGTCGCTTTTACCTGTGCCAAAAAACTGTCAAGTGCCTGATCTAAAATCCGGTATATTTCCTCAAAACCTTCTTGCCCGCCATAGTAAGGGTCAGGAACAGGCATTCCTTTGGTTTCAGCAATAAAATCCCTCATCAAATGGATCTGTTTATCGGCAAAGCCATATCTGACTTTTAAATTATTCAGGTTCCGTAAATTATGGTCATCCATGGCCAGGATGTATTCGAAGTCCCTAAAATCGGTACGATTAACTTGTCTTCCTCTGTGATTTAACGGCAAGTTGTATTTAGCCGCACATTTTATGGTCCGCTCATCTGGTAATTCTCCAATATGGAAATCCGATGTGCCGGCACTATCACTTTTAAATTGTGTCTCCATTCCTGCCTCTTTTACCTTTTTGATAAAAATAGCTTCTGCTAAAGGTGAGCGGCAGATATTACCAAGACAAACAAATAAAACTCTAATCATATTACTTTAACTCTGGACTTGATATGCGGTTAAAAAAGACAAAGGCTATGAATGTAATTATTTTTAAGGGGGAATGCACGGCTCTGTTTGTGTTTTTTAGAGTAAATCTTAAAATTTATCAATCAGTGTATTCCGACGGAATTAGGAGTGAGTAAAACTATTTCCACTCAAATGGCTATTTTTGATAAATGAAATGGATTTACAGAATAGGAATATTTTTAGCCAGAATACTTTTACTTTTAGGTGGGCTCTTCATCCCCAAAATTAAACATTTCTCTTCTGGGAGAAAAAATCTATTCCAAAGACTTACTGATTTCAGGTCTGAGAATGTCGGTCCATTAGCATGGTTTCATGTGGCCTCGCTAGGAGAATATGAACAAGCAAGACCAGTTATAGCTGAGTTGAAGCGGGTACGTCCTGACCAATTAATTGCCGTAAGTTTTTTTAGCCCATCTGGATACGATAATGCAATCAAGAAGGATCAACTGAATGTGGATTTTATCACATATTTACCTCTTGACAGTAAAACTTTGGCGAAGAAGTTTGTGAAAAATCTGAAACCTGATGTAGCATTTTTTGTCAAATATGATCTTTGGTATCATCATATCGAGGCTATTAAATCCAGAGAGATTCCTATGGTTCTTTTTTCTGCAGCCTTTAGGCCTGACCAGATCTATTTTAAACGAAATGGGTTTTTCAGAAAAATATTATTTCAGTTCGACTATATCTTCACCCAAAATCAAAGCACACTGGAATTGCTTAAGTCAATTGACTATCAGGATGCCAACCTTACTGGTGACACCAGATTTGATAGAGTATCGGAGACGGCAAAGAATTTCAAAGAATTTCCTGAACTCGCTAAATGGATCGGAGCAAGGCAGGCAATTGTTGCTGGTTCTGTCTGGCAGGAAGATATGGATTTACTGATTCCTTTGATGAATGCGAATCCTGAATATCGATGGATAGTAGCGCCGCACGATTTAAATCCTGAACCTATGAATCGCTGGTCAGCTCAATTGTCCTTATCTGCCACTAGGTATTCTCAGTGGGACTCTGATCTTTCTCCTGAGGTGATATTTATAGATAATATTGGAATGTTAAGTTCATTGTATCAGTTTGCTAAAGTAGCCTACGTAGGAGGTGCCTTTGGGAAGGGGCTTCACAATATTTTGGAGCCTTTGGGTTTCGGGATTCCGGTGATTTTTGGCAAGGTAAAAAAGGCTGCAAAATTTCCTGAAGGAGGAGAGAGTGAGAAGTATGGATGCGGGTTTGAAGTTAGTGATGAGGAAAGTTTGAAATCAGTTTTTGCAAAACTTGAGCAACCTGAATTTTATCAGCAAAGTGCTGATTCAGCAAAAAAATGGGTACAAATGAATAGTGGTGCAGCTGACAAAATTATAGCAAAAGTGGAGGATCTAATTACAAAAGCATAAAGTCCGGAACAAATCAATTAACTAGGGTTGATTAATTATCGACAATGAGAATTGCTTTTGCAAGAATGATTATAGCCAACGATATCCTATATGACTGCTGAAAAATATATAATCCTATGAAAGGAAGAGTGATAAAGTCCACAGGAAGCTGGTATCTGGTGCAGACAGAAGGGGAAGTCATTGCTTCCAGACTGAAGGGCAAATTTAAGCAGGATGACATGAAGCTGACTAATCCTATAGCTGTGGGAGATTGGGTGGAACTAGCTAAGGAAGATAATCAGGAGACTGCCGTAATTTCAGATATTCTTCCTAGGGACAACTACGTGATCAGAAAATCAACCAGAAAGCAGCATTTCTCGCATATCATAGCCAGCAATCTAGATCAGGCAATCCTAGTCATCACCATGAAAAGCCCGAGAACTTCTTTGGGTTTTATTGACAGATTTTTAGTAAGTACAGAGAGTTTTCGGATCCCCTCAATTTTGGTAGTCAATAAGATGGATCTGCTGTCAGGGGACAACGCGGAAGATTGGATACTTGACATCCATGAAATTTACGAGCCGCTGGGCTATCCAGTAATGGAAGTTTCTGCGCTAAAGGAGGAGAATTTGAAAGAAAAATTTGACTCAGTGCTTTCAGGGAAATCTACTTTGATCTCAGGTCACTCAGGAGTAGGCAAATCTACCTTGCTCAATGCCTTGGTTCCCGATGCCGCGCAACATACCAAAGAAGTGTCAGGATTTACATCCAAAGGTGTTCATACTACAACTTTTGCGGAGCTTTTTGCTTTGGAAAATGGCGGTGATTTGATCGATACTCCGGGTATTAAAGAGTTTGGGATTTTGGATATAGATGACAATGAACTATCTCATTATTTTCCTGAAATGCGGAAATATCTGGGACAGTGTAAATACAATAATTGCAGGCACGTAAACGAACCAGGATGTGTAGTGCTCGAAAAAGTAGAAGCCGGATATATCCACCCCTACCGCTATGAGAGTTATTTGAACATTCTCAATGAAGAAGATGACTACAGATAAGCTGCTAGCTTGATTTTGAATCCAAGTAGAATTGGCCTAATTTTCATTTTTGAAAAACAACATGAGCGAAGTACTCAACCACGAACAGATAAAGAAGAAAATCACCCGGATGGCATATGAGATTTATGAAAGAAATCTTAATTCAAAAGCCGTTGTATTTGCAGGTATTTCCGGAATGGGGGAAACTCTAGCAGATCTGCTAGCTACAGAACTTAGAGCCATTTCCCCTCTTACTATCGAGCAAACAGAAATTATTTTGGATAAGGCTCACATCGCCACTGAAGAAGTCAGGCTTTCCCACGAAATAGATTTGCAGGGTAAGACCTTGATTTTAGTCGATGATGTCCTTAATACGGGAAAGACTTTGGTCTATGCCATGAAGCCATTTTTGGATGAGGAACTTTATAAAATGGAAATCGCTGTTTTAGTTAACCGCAGTCATGGATTATTTCCTATCCGGCCTGATTATACAGGTTTTGAACTTTCTACTACACTCAATGAACATATTAAAGTAGATTTCTCAGGAGATAACTACTTCGTTTATCTACATTAAAATCATGTCAGTACACTCTTCTGCAAACGTAAAAAGAATCACTACGCACATTCTCCAAGAGATGAAAGATCGTGGTGAGAAAATCTCCATGCTTACAGCCTACGATTATTCTATGGCAAAAATCGTGGATGCCGCGGGAATTGATATTATCCTGGTTGGTGATTCAGCTTCAAATGTCATGGCTGGCCATGAGACTACTTTGCCTATTACCTTGGATCAAATGATCTATCACGCTTCTTCAGTGGTAAGAGCTGTGAGCAGATCTTTTGTGGTGGTGGATATTCCTTTTGGAAGCTATCAGGGAAATAGCTCTGAGGCATTGCGATCTACAATTCGTATCATGAAAGAATCCGGTGCACATGCTGTGAAAGTCGAAGGTGGATCTGAAATCAAAGAATCCGTTGCCAGAATATTAAGTGCAGGAGTTCCAGTGATGGGGCATTTGGGCCTGACTCCGCAGTCTATTTATAAATTTGGAACTTACACTGTTCGTGCGAAAGAAGATGCTGAAGCGAACAAACTTCTAGAAGATGCGAAGCTTTTGGAAGAACTGGGTTGCTTTGCTATAGTCGTAGAGAAAATCCCTGCCGAACTTGCCAAAAAAGTAGCTGAGTCAGTTTCTATTCCAATTATAGGCATTGGTGCCGGTGGAGGGGTAGATGGGCAAGTTCTAGTGGTGCATGATATGCTGGGGATCACCCAGGAGTTCAAGCCAAGGTTTTTGCGGCAATACGCTGATTTGGAAGGAATAATGATGAATGCATTTGGCCAATACATCAAAGATGTAAAGAGTAAGGATTTTCCGAATGAGGGAGAGAGTTATTAATCTGTAAGGAAAATATTTGAATCCAAAGAAATTTATAAAGCAAAAAGACCGATGATCGTCGGTCTTTTTGCTTTATAAAAATACTTGAGTTATTGCTGCGAAAGTGCATCCTTTTCCTTAAGACGAATCATGAAGTCACTCAGCACATTCATGAAATTGATGAATGCATCGTAAGGAGAATCATAGGGACTGAAATAGGAGTGAATATCTCCATCAGAAAAGAATTTTGTACACATGTAATAAAAGTGATCCGAAGTCTGTAGGTATCTCCAATCCCGCTGAATTTCCTCATCATCAATCGTTTTGACTAGTTTCTCCAAGTCGTAAAGTCGGTCAAAAGCTTCATCTTGCAGATCATTTCCCAACCATGCTGTTAAGTCTCTTTCCTCATCTGCCCACGAAATAGGAATTGGAACATGTATTTTTCCGACCGGTGCAATTTTCGAAGCCACTTCAGAAGGAGTTGAAAACCCGAAATTTGTTTTCGAAAATACTTCTTCAGGAAGATGTTTCATGAATTCAAAAATCCCAGTCTCAGCCCACTGATGCTCCCCGAATGTCTCATAATCCATAAATAGATTGAGAGTTTCTTCTTCATTCGGAATAGCATTGATCCAGTTGATAAACTTATCTGTGGTTAATGGATAATCATTCCATGACTTATTCCCAAATCTAAAAGCAATGTCATCGCTTAGCTGAAAGTTTTTCAGCAAAATTTTCAATTTTGGTTCAATGCTATTTACATAAACATAGTTTGGGCTTTTCCACCCCAGAATATGCTTGGCTCCTTCCGTTAGCATCGCTTCGTAGCCCATCTCCGCAACCAATGCACCTATCTGATCAGAATAAATCAATTCTGTGTTTCTGAATACTTTTGGTTTATATCCGTTAAAAAGCTCTTTGATTTTAGCCTGATGCTTATACACCAGGTCTTTGAATTCATCCTTGCTTTTAAGTGAGGCTAGTGAGTGGGAAAAAGTTTCACTCATGAGTTCTACATGACCGGTAGCTACCAATTTCTGGAAACTTTCCAGTACATCAGGAGCATACACCTGCATTTGGTCCATAAATGTTCCCGAAATCGAAAAACTAACTTTAAATGCTCCATTGTACTTATTGATAAGCTCAAGCAGGAGCGCATTCATGGGCAAGTAACATTTCTGCGCCACCTTTCTCATGATACTTCGATTGGAGAAATCGTCCCAGTAGTGATGATCCTCTCCTATGTCAAAAAATCTATAAGGTTTCAGACGGTAAGGCTGATGAACCTGGAAATAAAAGCATATCGTTCTCATGGTATCTGGTGTAATGTTTTCCGGTAAACTGTGACAAGTTTTTCAGCCACATGCTCCCATTTTAATTTTTTCAATTCTTCTGTTCCCAGCTCTTTGAACATTCTGGAAATACCATCATAGTGCAGCAGCGCAAAGATTGCATCTGCCATGGAGTCAATATCCCAAAAATCGATTTTAATGGCATTGTTCAGTACTTCCGCTACGCCGGATTGTTTTGAAATAATAACAGGCGTATTATGCCTTACAGCTTCCAAAGGGGATATTCCAAATGGTTCGGAAACGGATGGCATCACATACACATCTGAAATAGCATACATGTGGTCGACATCTTCTCCTTTAAGAAATCCTGTGAAATGAAACTTGGTTCCCATTCTTAATTCAGCTACCCGATCAACCATTCGATTGAGTAAATCTCCGCTTCCAGCCATGACAAACCGGACGTTAGGGTCTCGCTCGATCACTTTTTTTGCAGCTTCCACGAAATATTCAGGACCTTTCTGAAAAGTAATTCTTCCTAAGAAAGTCACGATTTTTTCGGGCACCTTTTTCTGATAGCTGGATTTAATAATACTTGCATCGAGCACTGCATTGTGTAGCACTGTTACTTTCTCTGCAGGTATTCCATATTTTTTAATGATTATGTTTTTGGTCAATTGGCTTACTGCGACCACATGGTCGGCAGCCTCCATACCGGCTCTTTCGATGTCATAAACCACTTGGTTTACAGATTCACCTGACCGATCAAATTCAGTAGCGTGAACATGTGCAATCATGGGTTTGCCGCTTATTTCTTTTGCTGCAATTCCCGCTGGGAAGGATAGCCAATCATGGGCATGGATGATATCGTGCTCTTTGTTTTTTGCAATATTAGCAGCAACCAACGCATAGCGGGACACTTCCATCATCAGGTCTTTGCCGTATTTACCGCTGAACTGAAATTTATTTGAAAATACACTTTCATCCACATCCGTCCTGTCATGGATGGAGTAGTCAGTGTATTTCTTGAATTCATCAGGCCCCAGATAAGGTACCAAGAAACTGCTCACTTCCAGATAGGTGAGGTTTTTCCAAAACTTTTTAAATCTTTTCTCACGATAATCAATCGTGACATCACTTGCATTGACAAAGTCAGCAAGTGGTTCTTCGTCACCCCAGAGCTTTGGCACCACAAATATGATGTCTTGGTTATGATGAGCCATCCCTTTGACCAAGCCATAACACGCTGTCCCCAGACCTCCTGAAATATGTGGTGGGAATTCCCACCCAAACATTAGCACCTTCATAAAAAGTCTTTTATATCTTCTTGACCAAATCCATCATTCTAAGTAATTCAGAAACGCTCCAAGCCTGCGAAATAGCCCCTTTGGGTCGGTGAGGGGGATCTCCATCATAAATCTCTGCCACTGTGCCTACTCCATATTGGGTCATTACACCATCAAATCCTTTAACAATTTTTTGGATAAAATTAGCTCCCGATTTCCCATGAAGCTTTATATACCCTTCAACAAAATGTCCTAAAGGCCAAACCCAGACCGTCCCGTTATGATATGCTTCGTCTCTGCTGACCTGATCTCCGAAATAATATCCTTTATATGCTGGGTCATCTGGTGAAAGTGAGCGCATCCCACGTGTAGTAAGAAGTTTTGATTTTGAAGTTTCAAGTACCTGATCACATTTGTCTTCACTTAGCATAATATATGGTAAAGAAGTGGCAAAAATCATATTTGGCCGGATTGACCAATCTTTTTCTTCACCATTAATGCAATCAGCTAAGTGACCATGTTCATCAGACCAAAATTCTTTTTCAAAAGTACCTTTTATTTTCTCTGAATATTCTGCTGCTTCTGAATCTCCAGTTAATTCATGATAAAAGCAAAGGGCATTATACCAAAGTGCCTGGATTTCTACAGGGCACCCATTTCGCTGTGTGACCGGTCCATCAGGAGTCACGGCATCCATCCAGGTAAGGGCTTTTCCATCCTCTCCTCCGTAAACAAGACCATTTTCCAGAATATGGATGTTAAATTCTGTCCCATTGATATATCCATCAATAATCCCTTTCATTTTTCCGAGATATCGATCTTTGATTGTCTTGCTGTCCTTAGTATATATTACGTATTGTTGCAATGCCCAGAAATACCATAGTGGAGCATCAATTGAATTCATATTGGTAGTCACTCCGCTTCCTACGTTAGGAAAAAGAGGTCCTTTCAGATCACGGGACATTGTGTCCATGATTTCAAGGAAAGTTTTCGAATCTCCTGTTGCGAGGGTTAGACCTGGTGCAGCCACAAATGTGTCTCTGCCCCACCATCCAAACCATGGATATCCTGCAATAACCCGAGTGTCTCCATCCCGTTGTCTTATAAATTGTCCTGCTGCATTTTTAAGACAATTAATGAAATTGCTTCTAGGAATTCTTCTCGCTATTTCTTTCTCAAAGGCATTTTGACGTGTCTTCGGATCGGCTTCAGTCAGTCCTGCGGAAAAAATGACAGATTCTCCTTTTTCAATATCAAACTCAAAATAGCCTGGTACATATAGATCTTCTTGGTAATCATATCCACGTTCCCGCTCCAGAATGTATTCGACATTGTAATACCAATCCGGTGCCGGTACAAATTCCATTTTCTTGGAAACTTGCAGATAAAGTGGATCATACTCTTTATAGAGATGAAAAACAGCTCCATTTGGAGTTTTTTTATACTTCTTGTTGATGTGAGTGTTGGCTTTGGAAAGATTATGATAAGGTCTAAAAGCCAAAAAAGGTTGGATGCGAATTTTTGTAGGTGAATGAGCATCCAATAACGTGTATCGGATCATCAAACGATCTCTGTTTGTGTCCAGGATGAGTTCCTTTTGCAAAAGAACTCCACCTACGCGGTAAGTTAATTTAGGAATTGGTTCTGAATCAAAATCCTCTAGGTATTTATGTCCCCTTGGAGAATAGTTTCCCGGAAATTTACTGATCCCCAGATTGAAACTTGCACCACGTTGAATAACTGTTTCATGAACAGTAGACAGCATAACGTGACTTTGGGAGTCAATTTGTGGCTGAGGGACGACTAACAATCCATGGTATTTGCGCGTGTTGCAGCAAATAATTGAAGTGCTTGTGTAGGCACCTGAACGGTTAGATCTGATGATCTCTCGTTCAAGAGAATAGTTCAGATTAATTAGTTGTGTTTTATCGAAATGGATATAACTCATGAGGGCAAAATTCTATGTCGTTAAAAATAGAGTTTTGCACCGACAAGAAAAATCAAATGACAAAAAATAAAGGTTATGTTTCCATAACCTTTGTTTTTTACTGAAATAATTAGGAATGAATCGCTTCTTTTTGGAGTTCTTCGAAATTTCTAAGCGATTCCTCAAATTTCATTAAGTAACTTTTTGCCATGCTAATGTTGATGGGTTTTACTTGAGGAAATTTTGGCGAAGTTTTGAACAAAGTAAACATCTGAAGTTGGTTTAGTTCTGGCACGTTTTATCAAATGCTGTGCCAACACAAGCCTTTAAAATAAGAAAGCCCCTCAGCATGAGGGGCTTTTGGGTGAAAGACCGGGTTCGAACCGGCGACCTCTGGATCCACAAACCAGCGCTCTAACCAGCTGAGCTACAATCACCATTTATACATCTGGACTGGTTTCTTCCAAACGGTCTGCAAAAGTAATGATTAAGGTGAATCAGCGCAACAGGATTGTTAAAAATTTATTGAAAAATTAAGACGCATTCCATTCTTCTCTTCATGGAATGTTCCGTTTTCGTACGCCAAATGTCCAGAAACGACTGTGTGTGTGACTTTTGACTGAAATGTGTAACCTTCGAAAGGCGACCAGCCGCATTTGGATAAAATATTATCCTTTGCTACTTCCCATGGATTATTCAAGTCTACCAATACCAAATCGGCATAATATCCTTCTCTGATAAATCCTCTATCCTTGATGCTAAATAGTGTAGCTACATTGTGCGACATCTTCATGGCAATTTTCTCCAGGCTGATTTTGCCTTGGTGGTAGAAATCAAGCATCGCAACTAAGCTATGCTGGTTAAGCGGTCCTCCCGAAGGAGCTTTGGTATACACCTGCGCTTTTTCTTCCAAAGTATGCGGAGCATGATCTGTGGCTACTACATCAATGGTTCCGTCTAGCATTGCATTGAATATTGCCTCCCTATCTTTTGCTGTCTTTATGGCTGGGTTCCATTTGATAAGGTTTCCTTTAGTGGCATAATCTTCTTCAGCAAACCACATGTGGTGAATGCATGCTTCAGCAGTCACCATTTTCTCTTCAAGGGGAATTTTATTGGTAAAAAGCTCTAATTCCTTAGCTGTACTGATATGCAGAATATGAAGACGGGTTCCGTGTTTTTTTGCCATAGCTACCGCTCTGCTTGAAGCATCGTAACACGCTTCCTCGGATCTTATTTTTGGGTGAAATTTAACAGGAATATCATCTCCATAGATAGCTTTATATTCGTCCAAGTTGGCTTTAATGATGTCATCGTTTTCGCTGTGAATAGCGATAATTGCTTTACACTCCTTAAATATTCCTTCTAGGGATTCAATATTATCCACGACCATATTTCCGGTTGAAGAACCTTGGAAAATCTTTAATCCACAGACTTTTTCAAAATCCACTTTCATGATCTCATCCAAGTTGCTGTTAGTAGCTCCCATGAAGAAGGAGTAGTTCGCAAGCGAAACTTCTGAAGCTCTAGTGTATTTCTGCTCGAGCAATTCCACTGTTGTGGCTTGTGGAATAGTGTTTGGCATTTCCATATAAGAAGTGGTGCCACCTGCGACTCCAGCTTTTGCTTCGGTATAGATCTCAGCTTTGTGAGTGAGTCCTGGCTCTCTGAAGTGTACCTGATCGTCGATTAGACCTGGGAAAAGATGTTTTCCAGTCCCATCAATATGAATTTCAGCCACCTCCGAACTGAGGTCATCACCCAGCTTTGAAATTCTTCCATTTTCTACTAACACATCGCCAAGACTTATCCGGCCTTCATTGACTATATTTGCACCGGTGATCAGAATACTTTTCATCTTTACTCCTTTTAGGATTTTACTATTTCAACCAAAATTAACGAATCATGAGCAATGAGGCCTCAACTTTTGAAGCATTTAAGCTAAATCGACAGCTATTAAATGCCGTGGCGGATGCCGGATATGTTCATCCTACCCCAATTCAGGAGAAGGCCATTCCGCTAGCTCTTGCAGGACATGATGTGCTGGGTATAGCTCAGACAGGTACGGGTAAGACTGCTGCGTATGTGTTGCCGGTTCTTATGAAGGTGAAGTATGCACAAGGAGATCATGCCAGAGCTGTGATTATGGCGCCAACTCGCGAGTTGGTGATGCAGATCGAAGAAGTGGTTTTGCAAATGGCAAAATATACAGATCTGAGAATGGTAGCGCTCTATGGAGGGTTGGGTCCAAAAACTCAGATAGAAGTACTGGAAAAGGGAGTTGATATCATTGTAACTACTCCGGGAAGATTTCTGGATATATATAGAAAAGGAAAGATTCTGACCAAGGAAATCAAAACCTTCGTCCTAGACGAAGCAGATAAAATGATGGATATGGGATTTATGCCTCAGATCAGATCGATTTTGGAGGTTATTCCTCGAAAGAGACAGAACTTACTTTTCTCCGCAACTTTTGGAGAACGGATCGATCGCTTTGCAGCGGAGTTTTTGGAATTTCCGGAAGGAGTAGAAGTGACTCCTCAGGCTACTACAGCTGAGACAATTGGTCAAGTGAAATACTTTGTTCCAAATATTAAGACCAAACTTAGTCTTCTTGCTCATCTCTTTAAAAATGAAGAAATCAACAGAGCTATCATTTTTACCAGATCAAGAAGAAATGCAGAAGAGGTTTTCGCCTTTCTGAGTCATAGAAGTTATGGAGAAGTTCGCGTGATTCATGCCAATAAAGGACAGAATACAAGAATCAATTCCATTGAGGATTTTAAAGGTGGGGACGTTCGGATTTTGGTGGCGACAGATGTTGCTTCCCGAGGGCTTGATGTAACAATGGTTTCTCATGTGGTCAATTTTGATGTGCCATTGATTTATGAGGATTATGTGCATAGAATCGGGAGAACAGGCCGAGCGACGAATGAGGGCAAGGCAATCAGCTTTGTGAACCCAGCAGAAGAATATCACTTCGATAAAATCGAAGAAATCATACGCATGAAGGTGGAGGAAGCGGAAATCCCTTCTGAAGTAGACATTACGCCAACTCCCTATGAGGAAAAGCAAGCCTACGCTCGGGAGCTTGATCGCTTACTCCAGCGTGATAATCCTGATTACAAAGGAGCTTTTCACGAGAAAAAGGAGCATAAAAAACCAAATGCACACTTAGAGGCGCAGGAGAAAGAGAAAAAGCGTGGAAATAAGAACTCTAAAGCCAAGACCAATAGAAATCAGCTGAAGACTAAGCATCAAAAAAATAAAGGGAAATAGTCTATAATGGGAAAGGTTAATTTTCTCTAAAACTAATCTCCATCTGTTTGAAGTTTTATTTGCAATGATAAAATTTGAGATGTGAGATTAGTTTTATTTTTTGTTTTTGTCAGTGCATCCCTTCAGGCACAATCTTTTTTGGTTCCATACAACCACCTATTACCCGATTCAAGGAAAATCGAAATTCAAGTTGAGTTCTTAAATAATTTTGATTCGGAAAAGGAAACCGTGTTTCTCTTAGAGGATGCATTTGATGAACTTTATTTGCCTTTCTATGAATTGCTGGATTTCTCTGAGTCCAGCAATTTTGTTTTGATCAAAGGCAGAAAGGATAATGAAGAGTTAAAGAGGGGAGTGGTGCTTTCCGGAAGTCCAGATTATCAATTGGCGTACAAGCTTTACAATCAAGATCAAGTAGCCCGCGATATAGAAGTGATCCGGCAAGAACTAATCGGGGATAAGCATGTGATTTTGCTTGGGTATTCCTCGGCTGCGATGGTTTTGCAACATTATCTTTCCATATATCCTCAGAATGTTAGCAGAATGATCAGCGTCAATCCTTTGGTTTTTGATATTCAGAAGAACTTGAGTTTTCCTTCCTCAGGATTGTCGTTCTCGGATTTGAAGCTTAGTGATGAGCAGAAGGTGGATTTTAGTTATTATGCAAATTTCGATAGAGAGAATCAGGCCGGGAAGTCCTTATCCAAAGAGAACCTGATTGGTTTTTTGACTTTTCAGCATGTATTGACTGGGCTAGCTACAAATCAGGATATAGCACGCAACATCCCTTTAATGGTGAGGGTGTTTGAACATGCAATCGCTCTCTCAGGATTTCAGGATTCTGAACAGAAAATCAACCCAAGTTTAGAAGTTTTGAAAAAAATGAGCGGTCCACTATGGAGTGCTTATCAAAGTGACAACTTTGATTTCTATGGCACCAACTACGATGGGCTGCTGGAATTTGAGGGTAAAATGACTTTGATCGGAGGCGCCTTTGATCAATTGATCTTCTCCAAGTCATATGATGTGCTCGCCGAGTACTATTCCAATTGCACGTTACTGCTGATCAAAGACGGTCATGCCCTGCAGCAAGCGCTGAGTTTTCCTGCTTTCAAGGAGTTGTTAAATGCCTTCATTACTAATAACACGGCTGGGAAGATCGCTGCCTACAAAAAAATGTCTGATGAGAACTTCATCTTCGAAAAATATAATGAGGGTGACTTTAAAGTTCCTCCTCTTTTTTGATTCAAAGTTAAATAGAAACAAAAAACCCGATTCATCACGAATCGGGTTTTTTTACTGTTTAGATACTTGTGTATAAACACTTTCTACTTATTCTGTTCAATATAATCTACTACAAAATAACTCAAGGTTCGCACTCCTAATACAAACCCACCTTCGTCGATATAGAATCCCGGTGTGTGGTGTGAAGGTGTGGTCAAGGGATCACCGCCCTTTTTCATCCCTCCTAGATTAATGAACAACCCTGGCTTTTCTCTTTGAAAAAAACTGAAATCCTCAGCTCCGGTAATCGGAGGCATACTTATGACATTTTCATCTCCTGCAGCAGCTTTTATTGTTGTAAGCATATCAGCAGTAAGCTCTGGGTTATTTACTGTAGAAGGATAGAGTTTCTCGATTTTTAAGTCAGCAGTGGCTCCTGCACTCTCTGCTATATTGGTCACAATCTCAGTGATTCTTTTATGTACCAATTCTTGTTGCTCATCTCCAAAAGTCCTGATTGTTCCGATCATTTCGACTTTTTCTGGAATGATATTATGACGGATTCCACCATGAATCGCCCCTATAGTGACTACTGCAGGGTCCTGTGTGATATTTACACTTCTGGAAAGAATTGTTTGTAGCCCCATTACGATCTGTGAACTTGTCACAATCGGATCAATTCCTGACCAAGGGGAGGCTCCATGAGCCTGGCGGCCATTAATAGTGATTTCCAGATTGTCAACTGCAGCCATGGCTGGACCGGATCTGTAACCGATTTTCCCAACTTCCATCTGTGAAGCGATATGAAGACCAAAAACTGCGTCCACATCTTCCATCACTCCTTCTTTTACCATTAATTCTGCACCGGCAATTTCTGCGTCATAAACTCCTTCTTCAGCTGGTTGAAATAGGAATTTTACATTCCCTTCGAGATCATCTTTCATGCTGGCCAGCACTTCTGCCACTCCCATAAGAATGGCTACGTGCGAATCGTGACCACAGGCATGCATCACGCCGGTTTCCTGACTATTGTAAGTTGCGGTATTTACAGATTTGAATGGTAAATCATTTCGCTCGGTGACAGGAAGAGCATCCATGTCGGCTCTGAGAGCGACGGTTGGGCCTGGTTTTCCTCCCTTTAATACGCCTACAACTCCAGTTACTGCTACATTTTCGGTTACCTCAATTCCCAATGATCGAAGATGATCTGCAATTTTCTTTGCTGTTCGCACTTCCTGATTTCCCAATTCCGGGTGCATGTGGATATCCCGTCGCCATTCTATGACTTTAGATTCGATAGCATTTGCCTTTGTATCTATAGCAGGTCTTAAACTTGATTGCGCCAAAGCTGTTCCGGATATTAGAATTGGAGCCAGCAATATGGCTAGTGATAATCTCTTCATAGTTGATGGTTTGGTGTATGTATATCCAAAAATAGAAATTTACATCAAAGCTCAAGCATGAATGACACAGATCGTAAAATCTGTTTTCGGGAAAGAACTATTTTTCAATAAATGCCTTTGTAGGATAAATAACTTGTTTAATAACTATGGAAATCAATAATCAAATCGCTGTAGTCACAGGCGTCAGCAAAGGAATAGGTTTGGAAGTAGTCAAATTGTTAATTGAAAAAGGAGCTGTGGTTGCCGGATGGGGGAGAAATGCTCCAGACTTTCAGCACGATAATTTTCATTTTTTCAGCTGTGATGTATCTGATGAAGATTCTGTGGAAGATGCATTTCAGCAGACCAAGAGTAAGTTGAGTTCTGATATTCGAATTCTTATCAACAACGCAGGTTATGGTGTTGCGGGTAAATTTGAAGAAATGTCATCTAAAGATTGGAAGTCCATGTTTGATACTAACGTTCACGGAATCTTCTATGTAAGTAAACGATTGGTGCCGGCAATGAAAGTCGCTGATGAAGGGCATATTATAAATATTGCCTCTATTGCAGGATTAAATGGAGTAGCAAACTTTGCAGGATATGTTGGGACAAAGCATGCGGTTCGGGGCATTTCACATTCTATGTATATGGAGCTTCGGGATTTTGGTATTAAAGTATCCACTATCTATCCAGGATCTACGCAAACCAATTTCTTTGATGAGATAGAAGGTACTATAGCGAATGAAAATATGATGCGTCCTCAGGATGTAGCTCTTACTATTGTGCAGACTTTGGAAACGCATCCAAATTACTTCGTGGCTGATATAGAGTGCAGACCGTTGAGACCAAAAGGGAAGAAGTAAATCAGTAACGTGGGATTTAATTCTTACCCGTGATGTTTATTCCATTTTATACCTTATACGCAAAACAAAAAATGACCTTTAGGCAACTTTAAAATTGTAATAAGGGAGCTATGTGTTTATTTTGAAAGATATCTTTTACAGATCTAAGCGATGAAAAAAACAAATCTGATTATTCTTATAGTAGTCCTATTAGGTGGCGCTACTTACTTGGGTTACATTTCTCAAATAGGAACTACCGTAGAAGCTGCTGAGCTTACTGCCCCGAAGACACTTCCGGATTTTACGTTGAATGATATAAATGGGAAGCCATTTTCCATCCATCAGTTGGCGGCAGATAAGCCAACGCTTTTTATCTATTTCAGCTCCACTTGTCATCTTTGCCAGGAAGAACTCGGTACTCTTTCAAAGAGAATAGATGAGTTTAAGGATTACAATCTGATTTTGACTACAGTGCAGCCTGTCGAGGAGATAATAGAATTTGCAAATGGATTGAATATCAAGAATAAGCCTTTTGTTCACTTTCTTCTCGATGCGGATATGAATGTGGCTACCTTCTATCAAATACGAAGTGTACCTTCAATCTATGTATATGATTCAAAAAAGCAGCTGGTAGCTGAATATGTGGGGATTACAGAAATAGATCTACTACTCGAAAAGTTGGATTCGGGTAAGTGATTTGAAAAATAATTTTGACTTATTTCAAAACTTCATTTGCAAATAGGAGGATCTCTTGGTTTCATACTAAAGTAATAAGAAAGTTAGCCTAAACTGCTTACTATTAAACATCTAATAAAGCCTACATTCGGAATACTAATAACTTGTATTTGGGGTGTAGGCTTTTTCGAATCAGCGCGAATGGGAGTATTTAATAGACTAAGGATTCGAACATCCAAATCCGTATCCGCCTTAAGAAACTCTATTTTTTCCTTACTTTTGACTGACTAAAAAAGCTACATGTCACTCGAAGTATCCCAATTAACCAAACTATACGGAAGTCAAAAGGCTCTTGATGGAGTCTCTTTTTCAGCTACGCCAGGAAGGATTTTAGGATTTTTAGGGCCAAATGGTGCGGGGAAATCTACTACCATGAAAATCATAACTGGCTTTTTGTCAGCGGAGTCTGGTAGTGTGAACATAATGGGAAAGAACGCGCTTCTCTCTCCTCAGGAAGTCAGCTCACTTATCGGATACCTGCCTGAGCATAATCCGCTATATCTGGATATGTTTGTCAGGGAATTTCTGGAATTTTCTGGTGGATTATACGGGCTTTCTGGCCAGTATTTACAGACAAGGGTGAGAGAAATGCTGCACCGCACCGGTCTTCAGCCAGAGCAACACAAGAAAATCGGTCAGCTTTCCAAAGGATACCGACAGCGAGTGGGTTTGGCAAGAGCATTGATTCATGATCCGCAGGTGATTATTCTGGATGAGCCTACGACTGGTCTCGATCCTAATCAGCTTGTCGAAATAAGAAATCTTATTCAAGAAGTATCTAAGGATAAGACCTTGATTCTTTCCACGCACATCATGCAGGAAGTGGAGGCGATTTGTCATGATGTAGTCATCATTAACAAAGGCAAAATCTTGGCTTCCGAATCACTGGAAAATCTAAAATCCAATTCTATGGAGACGATTCTCGTATTGGAAACTGAAGAAGAACTGGAAATAGAATGGTTTGAAGATTTGGGGAAAATTGATTTTGCATCAAAAGGAAAGAATGAATTGCTCATTTCCACCAAAGATCCTGCTTTTGCAAGAAAAGCAATAATGAACGTCATCCATGAGCGTTCATTAAATCTGATCAGTCTGAATCAAAGTAAAAAAACTCTGGAATTAATTTTTAGGGAAATCACCAATGCGTAGAATGATAAACTTTACGTGCGGGATGCTTTTTGTCTAAAAGAATAAATTAAAAGCACATGAAAAGCCTTTTTCTAAAAGAAATCAATTCCTTTTTTGGAAGCCTTTTGGGCTATCTGGTTCTGGCGTTGTTTCTAGTGGCGATTGGCCTGATCGTTTGGGTTTTTCCAGAAACCAGCGTGTTGGATTATGGTTTTGCAGACCTAGAGCCATTATTTACTTATACTCCTTATGTGTTTACTTTTCTGGTTCCGGCGCTGTCGATGCGGGCGATTGCTGATGAGCGCAAAACAGGCACCTGGGAATTGTTGAGGACTTCTCCACTTTCCTTGCTCCAGATCATTCTAGCCAAATACTTAGCCTTGATCTGTCTGGTAATGGTAGCCATTTTGCCTACTCTTCTATATCTATATAGTGTTATTCAGCTTGGGGATCCTATAGGGAATATTGATCAGGCGG
>TARA_R110002012_G_scaffold126565_1_pt1 | contig 21506 bp, 6 predicted proteins | sample TARA_R110002012 | Tara Oceans TARA_R110002012 (sample SAMEA4396515) | marine metagenome | biome: Westerlies Biome; feature: [DCM] deep chlorophyll maximum layer (ENVO:01000326); material: water (ENVO:00002006), including particulate matter (ENVO:01000060) such as... | depth 40 m | reverse complement strand
ATGAAATGCCTGCATTTGTTTTAAATAAATATATAGAAAAATTTGGATATGCTAAAGGAATTACTAACTTTGCGGAAACATTTAAACTTATATATATTCTAAAAAATAAAACTGATGTTTGGAGAGAAGTAGATATAGAACTTAATCCTCTTACAACTTATGAAGTTAAACCTATAAATTCTGAAGATCTATGGCAATAAAATGCACTGAGTTAGTTTATACAGCGTTAAATGCGTTAGCGGTTAGAATATCTGGAGGAGCTGCCTCTTTAATTCCTCACAAATTAAATGATAGAATAATATCTTTAGAAAGTCCTGATGATGGTATATGTGTTACAATTGGTAGTATAACAGAAATTAAGAAATTTAAATATAAAATAAATAATATTAAACAAGTTGTAAAAAATAATGTAATGTATTATGATCTATCAACTGCTAAAAGAACAAAAAGTTCTACATTTATAGTACCTATGTTAGGAGGAGAAAGACGATTATTTTTCTGGAATAAATTATTTATGAATGCATTTATAGGAGTTGAAGATAAAAAAGATTGTATAGTATTATTATATAAATTTTCAATAGATCCTTTATTTCTTAAATTTGAAAAAGCTGTAAAAAAATTTAGATCTTTTTCTGAAAGAATAGATGTAGATCCTTATCATGTATTATTTATATTTAATATTCCAAAAGAACATATCAAAAACTATAAGAAGTTAAAACAAGGTAAGTATTCTGAAATGGATGAAAATTATAAATTTCAAATACTAGAATTTCATGATTTAAGTATGCACGATCAAGTTGCACATGTATTATGGAAATCAGAAAAAAGAAGAAAAGCTATGGAAAAGAAATTAGATGCTGAAATAGATCCAAATTCTGAACTTTTAACTGCTATAGATTTTGATAAAGAAGTCTACGATTTAGAAACTTATGAAATTAAAACTCAATTAAAATTATGAAAAAATGTAAATGTAAAGACAAAGTAAAAATGTCTGTACCAGAAGGAAAGCAATATAATACGCCTTATACTATACCTAATCCAACTATGGATACTACACTTCATAGTAAACATTACTATGATTATGATAGAAATAAGGACTATACACCAAAAAACTATATGTCATTTGATGAAAAATTAGATGTAGCTACAAAAACTGTAACAGATCTATTAAAAGAAAAAAATAAAGCATATGGAAATAGTGCATTAAATCCTGCTGGTATATTTAGTAAACTTAATGCTACTGAAGCTTTATGTGCTAGAATTGATGATAAAATAATGAGAATAAAAAATAAAGGAATTAATGATGAAACTGAAGATACAGTTGACGATTTAATTGGATATTTATTGTTATTAAAAATGTCTATGTAAAAAGAAAGGGGGTAATACCCCCCTTTTTTCCGTTAATTTCCCTACATATTAAACCACTTAATAGCTTCTCCAGGAGTTTTACTATTTATAATACCTTTTAATGCGGGAGCCATTTTATATAGTTTATTATCCCACTTAAGTTCACCTTTTTTATTAAGTCCAGATTTTCTTTGGTAATAAATATGTTTTTCAGGCACTAATCCTCCTAAATTTCCACTAAAATAATATATATTTTCTAAAGTAGATAAAGCAAATGCACCAATATGCTCTAATGGTCTAACTGTTGCTGTAGGAGATTTAATTAATCTCCATGTCTCTCCTGGATGTAGATAAAAAAGAAGTTCAGATTGTAATCTTCTATTTTGATATAATAAGAAATTTAAAGCCCATGAATTAGGTTCATCATCATCATCATCGATTAATAATGCAGCAGCAAATCCAAGTAATAAAGTACCTATAAAAGCATTTACTTCTACCATTGTTCTTCTAACATTTTGCTTTTCTACTTCAGACATATTCTTATATTGATTACTTTGTGTTTTTATTGAATCTCTTAACATCTTATAAAAAGTAACATAATTTCCTTGAGTTAAAGCTCCTATTTCATGATCTGCATGCCATGTTTCTCCATGTCCAAATCTTTTTCTATACCCTGGAACCATCCATCCTCTAAATAACATTACTAGTTTACCATACCAATGTCTTTTTAAATGTGCGGAATCAAAGTCATTATAAACACCATTTGTACGTTTATTTATACCGTGTAATCTATTTATAAATCGCATTTTATCAAAGTTAGCAACTCTATCATCTATTTTTAATCTTCCATTAACTTGACTATGAGCATCTAACATTGTCATATCAGATCCATCTTTATTCTTAAGTTGATTACCGTCTTTATCTTTAGCTTTCATAAACGCTAACATTCCAAGTCCTCTACTAACTTGAATCTCATGCTCTGCTCCATGTTGTAAAAAGAATAAAGCATCTGATGTAAATAATTTTTTAGCAGCAGATCCTGTTTTATTTTTACCTACATTATCTTTAAAGTTTCCTTGGATTATATCATATTCATCATTTAACTGTCCAACAAATGAAGTTGGTGCCATTTTACCTAAATCTGAAATTGCTCCTCCAGCTTTCCAATATTCTTGTTTACCTTTTATTGCAGATTTTCTATCTATAAATTGTCCTGCAGCAGCTTCACTCCATCCTATTATATTATCAAGGACACTTTGGTTAAATCCTTGTAAGAGATTAAATGCTAAGGCATTCATAGCTGTATATCCAGCTAATTTACCTGATAATTTATTAAGTTCAAACTGCTTTCCTAAAAATGCAAACTGGTGTTTAATTGTTTTTTGATCGTAGTAATTTTGATCTAAAAAAGATATTAAGTGCTTAAAACTATTAGTCTCATACCCCTCTTTAGATCTAGGTTGTTCTATACCTAAACCTTTTGCTAATTGATTCATAATTTTAATCCCACTTGGAGAAGTTAAATCTGTTTGTCTTGATTCAATTATATCTACCATTGTTTGCACTTGTCCTTGGATATTAGCTTTAGCTTCATAAGTATTAGCCATTGCTGCAAATTGTAATATACTAGCAGTTAAGTCTAAACTTGTATCTTTCATATCTATAGGATTAGTATATAAAGCAGGAACAATTTTACGCTCTTTTCCTCCAATTGATTCCCATTCCTGCCCATAAATATGTTTATCTGTCTCAGTTATATCTAGCCCATCTATCCACCATTCTTTCATTGTAGGTAATATTCCCTGTTCTATAGCTCTATCTTTATCTATTTTTCTTATGGATGGTAAAGAATATGCCATATTACCAAAACTGGTTTTTCCTAATTGATGTCCTGCGGATCCTAATTTTTCTTGACTTTCTTTATATATTTTACTCATGCCCTCATAAAACTTTTTCTTTCTAGGGTCACTCATAATAGCAGCATATTTTGGATTACTATAATTTGCTCTTTTTTTATTTCCTGCCATTTTTTCTCCTTGAGATGGTTTTACCAAAGAACCTTTAGGGGTTAAACTGTCTGGATATCTAGGATTAACATAATAATTAGATTGTCTCCAGCTTTCTAAATTACTTAATTCTATTTCTAAAGAGTTTAATTCGTCTAATTCTAAATCTGTAATTGTTTCAGCATCAACTTTTTTTCTTAAAGGAGATATCTTTTTATATACACCTGCAATTTTACTTTCATGCTTACTCATAATAGCTTGAGCTTCAGGTATAGGCACAGTATTTTCATTTCTCCATTTTCCCATAGCTTCTCCAAAAGCTCTTCTTGTAAGATTATATAATTCTTTTCTTGTTTGAGCTCTATATACAATTTTACCATTTTCTCCTTTATAATTGTCAATACTATTTAAATATTCTTCAAATAATTCTTCACTTTCAAAATCTTTTCTTTCCCTAAAATAAGTTTCATTTTTTGCTTTTTCTACAGCTGCTTGTTTATTTTTTTGATATCTATTCATATCTATATCTTGAATAAGCGCTGCCCTTTTTATCTGTTTATATGACCCATCTTCATTTCTTACCCATGTATCAACAGCTTCAATCATCTCTGTATATAATTTTTTAACATTATTTACTCCGGTTACTCCTTTAGTAAAATCATTATATAATTCTTGTACTTCATATGTAAGATCTCTGCTTTTTTCATCTCCTTTGTATAATGCATCTTTAACCGCTAATGCAAATAATTGAATAGCATTATCATTAGACCAAACCATTGGATCTAACCAAAAAGAAAAAGTACTTGTATCTTTATGTGCTCTTGTTAAAATTTCTACCAGTTTATCTTTATGAGCTTTTGAATTTTCTAACTGTTCAATAGTTAAGTCTATTATATCTTGTTTATATTCATCTTCAGTTGTTCTATTTTCTTTTAATGCTTTTTCTAACGCTATATATTTAAGATCTTTTTTATCTAAATGTCTATTTGCAGTTAATACTTGCACATCAATGTCTTCTTGGTCTTTAATATTTTGAATTAAACTATCTATATCAGCATTTACTTCTTGTGATATATATGGAGTTAAAAAGTCTGCTTGTGCTGGTACTATGATTCTTAAATATTGAGCTTCTAAAGATTTTCTTTGTCTGACTACAGCCCCTAATTTATTATATGCAGAATCAAAAGCTGTCGTACGTTTAGGCATTGTTGCCGATTCATCATGAAAAAGAGTTTCTAATCCTTCTAATATATCAAATCCTTTAATATATTGATGTAATTCAGATACTGTAGACATATCTTTATTATCTAATTTCTCTCCTTCTCTTAATTTCTTTTCTAATAAATTATATTTATTTGAAATAGTACTAGTCACTTTAGCAGAAATATCTATAAAAGAAGTAAAATCTTCTAAAGATTTTATATTTTCTAATGTTTCTGCTAAAGATTCAGCTCTTGCTTTACTAGCAGAATCATTACGACTTTCCGCTATCTTTTTTAATTGTCTAGTATATATTTTAACATCATTAATTTTCTTTTGTAATTTACTATTATCTTTAGATTCTTGTGTAAATCCACTTATACTTCCAACAAAAAGTTCTGATCTCATACTTCCAGCAAACATTTGTTCAGCTAATTGAGCTGCAGCATTTTGTCCTATACCTAATAATTTTCCAATAGCTCTAAATATTCTATTAAAAATAATTTGTAATTTAGAAGGATTTTTATTTTCTATTTTAGCTCCTTCTACACCTATAGCAGTTGCTAATATTTCTCTTTTTAATTTATCACCTTTTAAATTAGGATACGTCTCAAGAACTTTTGCTTCAATAAAAGATCCCTTAAGTTCTTTAAGAGCTTGTTTAACTAAAGGATTGTTCATCCCAAGAAGGTCTATATATGCATGTCCAAATTCATGATAAACATCATCCTCTTGAAAATAACTATTATTTACTCGTATATCTGCTGATCTAGGACCTGTACCTGTTATATCTGCGGATACATTAGATGCTAAATTATTAGTATACTCTACTCTTATATCTACACCAACATTTTTAAAATGTTTTTTTAATTTATCTGCTTTCTTTTCTGATTCACTTCTAGTTTCCTCTTTTGCAAATCTATTTTTATTTTCTGATGTATTTTCTTTTCTAATTCTTTCTGATAAAGATTGATCTGCAAGTCGCATTTCTTCTTGTTGCTTCTCTGCAGCAGTTACAGCTTCCTCAACATAAATTTGTTGTATATCTTCAGGAAGTGTCATATTCTTTATACTATTAAGAACAGAAGTATTTATTTTAAATGTATATTTTTCGTTTAACCCTTTTCCAAATCTATTTGTTGTTTGTCCTTTATATTCATACTCTATTAAATTAGGATATCTTCTATTTATTCTTCTAACATGATTTAAAGCTATACTAGAATCTTCGCCTTGATAAATAAACATTTTACCATTATACTGTTGAATTACATCATATTCTTTAAGAATATCATGTATCATACCTAAATTAGGATTTCTTTCTTCTAAAGCTCCATATAAATCAGTTAAAAACTGACTTGGTCTTCCGTGTAAATAAAATCTACATCTTTTCATATTATTATCTTATATTTATACATCTTTTAACAGCATCTTGCTCATCTTGAATGGCTTCAGATTTCCTTGTCTCATGTATTAAAGGCAATCCAGGTTTAATATTACTTTTACCTGCATAATTTATTTGTAATACAGATTTATTTAAAAGAGAACCTTCTAAATCAGATATATTAAATTCTTGTAATCCAAATGGTACTCCTTTAGTTGTAGACTCTGAATATGTTACATTATCAAAAGTTTCAGCTATTTTAACAAACAATTTAGAGCCTCCTTTAGCAGCCACAGTAAAATAATCTAATGTTTTATTAAACTCTCTAGAATATATTCTACTATCTTTAGCTTTAATAGTAAAAGTTTTTGCTCCTATTTTAGATTTACTAACCCTAATTGTAGGAACTGCATCTGTATAATAAAAATTACGTATAAAATCATGTGCAAATTCTTTACCAAAATATTCTCTATTATCTAATAAATCAAATTGTTCGTAAAAATAATTAGCAGACTTTTTTAGCGCTTCTACAGGAATTGTATCTATAAAACTATCATGTCCTGGAATAAAACCATTAGATAATACTGATACTCCTATAAGATCTATAGCTAATTGTCTTATTTCAGATTCAGGATCTGTCATTAAATCGCCAAATGCTCTTGTAAAAGAATCTTTTTCAGTTTTAGTAAATGAGAATATATTTTGAAATTTAATTCTTGTTAATAATGAACCTTCTTTTATATTATTTGGATGCTCTATTATATTTTTTATAAATGAATTATCTTTTAATCTTGGAAATTCTAATTTTAATCTTTGTAATTTAGCTAATACATTAGTCTTTGGTCTTCTTAACAATTCATTTATTTTTTCATCTGTAAATATAGAACTTAAAGGACTATTTTTATTAGACATAACATATAATAACATAGCATCTTCTATTTGTCTATGGTTTTTATCTGTTAAATTATTTATATTTAATAATGTTTGTATTTCAGATTTACTTTTGATTACTGATCTTTTATTATGTATAAAAAACTCAGATCCAAAATCTAGCATTTTATCAATTACATTTTTATAAGCTCTTTGTAATGGATAGGATTCGCCTTCTAATATACTATTAAATCCTTTTATAATATTATTTTGTACTAAAACGTCTTTTCTATTTTTAAATGACAATAAACCACCAAAAGTAGATTGATCAGCGCCTTTATCTTGGCTGATTACTGTATAAGCAGCTGATAAATCTCTCCCTGTTTTATGAAATGATAAGAAATTATTAAGATATCCAAGTTGATCTTCATGAATTATATTTTCTTCTGTTATATTCTGTAATTTTATAGTAAACATATCTGAAAATCCAAAATCTGTAAGTTCTGAAAATGGTATATCTAAATGCTGTCCAACAGTATATTGTGATTTATATTGATCCCAAGTTTCACTTGCAGCTTCATATAACATATTAGGTGTATATTCCCCGTCTTGATATACCTCAGTTAACATCCTAATAATAGGTTGATTTAAATAATCATGTGTTGTAAATTCATTAATTCCTAAAGAATCAAATAAAATATTTACAGGAGCTGTTAAAAGATTATCATTTCTAAAGAACATATCAGGAGCTTTTGCGTTATCTAATGCAGATTGTAAACGTTTAGATATAATATATTCTATAAATTCACTTTCTCTATTTTCTATAGACTCAGACTTATTGTCCATTATTCTTTGTAAATCATTATATTCAACTCCATCAATAGTAGGAGATAACCCTGCATTTAAATACATTTGAGAATATGATGTAATATTTTTTCCAGTTAAACTATTTGCATAAATACCAATACCTGTATTCCCATCTTTATTCATTCTTTCTAATCTTATTTCAGAAAAAGAATCGTTAGGATCAAGTTCTTGCCCCAAGTTTAAAGTTTCTTTTATATTTTCTGCTATATTTTTAAGATCTGGAGAATCTAATGGTTGTACAACTTCTTTAAAGTGTTTTTTAGATCTAAGAATAGCTTCTGATAAATCTATAATTATATTTTCTAATTCAGGTCTGCTTAAATTTTCTAATGCAATATAATTTATATCTAATCCTAAATTAGAATTATAAAATAAACTATCCGCAGTAAAATTAGGAGTATATTTAATTTGAATTTTTTCTTGTCTTCCAGTTGTACTATTTTTTCTTGTATTAGGTTTCATTATATACAATGTATCAATATCAAAGTCAGATCCCATTTGAGTTGTAATACCTCCTGGAACTACAATTGCTTGATCATAATTTTCAGGTAGTACATATTTAATACTCATAGGTAACATTAAATTTTTACCTGAATTAGGTATACGATATCCTATAACAGTTCTTAAACTTTCAGGAATTTGATTTAAATCATCTCCCGGCTTTAATCCATATTGTCTGGCTATATCTGCACGTATGGCTATTTCTGCATGTTTTATACTGCCATTTTCATTTCTAAGAAATTTTAATTCTGTCCAGTTATTTGGAAGATTAGTTGCTTTATTCCAAGTTATATGCCCTCCTATTTCTCCTATTTGTTTTGCACTTCCCCCATTAATTCTTTGCTTAACTATGTCATTTTTAAGCATTCCCATAACTAAGCCTTCAGTTTTACGTTTTAAGAAAGGAAAAGATAATGGAGTTTTAAATCTATAATTACCCTTTTCTGTCTTTTCTAATTCCAATGCATTTAAATAATTATTAGATAAATCTTTATCTTGTATTTCTTCTTGTATTTTACTTCTTAAATTTTTAAATAGTTGCAATTGAGCATTAATTCTATCTTCATGGCTTTTAGCATTTAATAGTGCTTTATATCCTACATCCGTAATAAATTTATCATAACTTTTATCAATCATAGTTACTATAGCTCTTTGATACAAATCAAAAACCTGTTCTGCATTTAAAGCCATACTATTTTCACGCCCCTCATTTACAATATAATCTAAATTTGGAGAAGATAAATCCATATTGGATATTATATTTATCATAAATTGCCTACTAAATAATCCAGAACTTTTACTTTTTTCTGGTACTATTTGAGGAATTCTAAGACCAGATCCTGGTAAAGATGTTAAAGATATATTAGTTAACTTTTCTAATACTTCTTCTGTATTACTTAAATCTTCTACTCCTGTGTAAGCTAATTTTTTTGTACTAATAGTATTTAGTACATGCATTGTAGGTAGTCCAAAGAAGTTGCTTTCTCCCTCCATTCTCTGTCTTATCATTTCAGTAGTAGGATTGGTTTTAGTAAACTCTTCAAGTAATACCATATATGAATTTTTAGTATTACTAGGAATCATAATACCATTTTTCTCTATCATAGCATCAAAATATGTTTTAATAGGAGCTACTCTTCGATGTCTACCGCTATTATCTCTAAAAAATTTATTTCCTGGTTTTCCATTTTTATAATTTTGATATGCTTGCTCATCCTCTACTTCCCATTGTCCTTGACCTTCCATAAAAGCTTTATAAAAATCTATAGATACAACTCCAAAAGCATCTGATTTATTAGATTTCCCTCCTTTATATAAATTACCTATATTTTCAGCTTGAGGATCTCCTTGCTGTTGTAATGTAGCTGTAATAGACTCTCCAATTGAATCATAAACTAAACTACTAGTAAAAAAGTCTTCCATTAACCCTTCATTAAAAGTTTTATAAAATCCTACTTCTGAATCTTTTAAATCTCCTTTTAATAATAATTTAAATCCAGGTGTTTCCATATTACCAAATCTTTTAGAAAAATCTGTATAACCTTTATTAAATGCTATTCCTCCTCTAGTAAATTTCTGAAGTTCTATTTTATGAATTAGATTATTTAACTCATATTGTATAAATAATTCTCTTGTATTAGAATAAGGATTATTCATAGACTTATTAATTTTAGACATTAGCCCTTTTTCAACATAATACTGCATATTTTTTGCAGCGGTATCTTTCATAGCACCTATAACTTTTTCAGTTTCAGTATTTAAAACATCATCTATAGCTTCTCTATTAAAAGCCATTACATTTCCAGCAAGATAATCTCCCCAATTTACATCACTTAAATATCTTTCTATTTTTGTTCCAAATATCTCAGAATTTTCAGCTACTGTTAATTGCATTAATTGAAAAGCAGATCCTAAACCATCGCCAGGTTTTTCTAAATAATGAAATCCTGGTATTAATTGATTAATAGGTAATCCTCCCTCTTCTACAGATTGTGTATCTCTTTCAGCTTGTTGGTACCTCATTAAATCCTGAATTATTATACCTTTTATTATATCCTTTTCAGTTAAATTTAATTTCTTTTTTATAGTATCTATAGAAGGAACTGTATAGGATTTTAATTTAGATCTGTCAGAAAGATTAGGAACAAATAATTTAACATATCCTTTTTTATTAGATCTATCCATAAAAGTTGTAAGTCTAAAATATGCAGATTGTAATTCATTCATTTCTCCAAAATCAAATGCTCTTCCATTAATCTTTCTATATCCATCAACTATACTTGTTTCTAAATTTGCTTTAGCTTGTTTAGAGAAATTACCTTCAAATCCTCCATATATTGATAACCATATTGATCTAGCAGCTTTATTATAATCTAAAGGATTATAAAAACCGTCACTTAAATAAGGTGTAAAAAAATCTAAATTATTACTTTTAAGATTTAAAATAAGATCATCCATAACTGTAGGCATATTTATAGGATGAATAGAATTATTTTTAACATTTATAAATGATGTAAATATATCTATATCATTTTTCATAGTTATATTAGAGAATCTTGATAATATTCCTGTGTATTTAGTATATATATTTTCACTTTGGTTAATGCCTTTCATAAGCCTGTTTAATTCACTAGATGTACCATTATCTAGTATTGCTTTATATAAAGCTACTCCTTTTAATAATTGTCCAGTTTGAGAAAAATCTGTAGATCCTTCATTAAAATAAGTAGTTAATAAATCTTTAGACTCTTGTGTAGAAGTAGAAAGATCTATTCCTAACATGTATAAAAAATTAATTAAATCTTCAATTCTTTTTTCAGGGACAGGTAATGTTGGATTAGCATCATATATTTTATTAATAGAATTAAAAACTGAATTTAATTTTTTTACTCTATTTTTATTAGGAGTATATATTAAATTATTTTCGACTTGTCGTATTTTATATAAATGTCTTTCATTTGGAAAACCAGCATGCTCTGTTGCATTAGTTCTCCACTGATCCAATAATCTATTTTGAATAGAATTACGATCAGAATTTATAAACTGTAATCCTTCTTTTGTTTCTTTACCTAAAAAGAAATTATTTTTACTTTGTATAAAAGTAAAAGTAAATGCTGCACGTAAATTATTATCTGAGTCTTCTTTTAGTCTTTTATAAACTTCAGCTATATGTGGTTTTGTTTTGCTAGATTCTTCTAATCTGTATAACATTTCAGGAAAAGATGTAGAATTTACAAGAATATTTTGTAGATCTTTATAAAGATTATCAGGATCCATAAAAGTTTCATATCCTAAATAAGAAGCTTCTTGTGTAGGAATAGTAGATAAAAATTCTTTAACTCTAGATCCTGTTTTATCTATCATATTTTCTTCTACTCTAGATCTACTATAAATTCTTTCATAAGCTGATCCTTCTTCTATCTCTTCTAAAATAACTTCACTTAATTTTAGCTTTAAACCATAATTTATTAAACTATCTTTCATCAAACTCTCAAATCCAATACGTCTTAAATTTTCAGTTTCAGAGTTATCAACCAAGTCATTCCAATTTTCATAAATATTTATTAAATATGCATGATTATTTTGTGCAGGATATGCTTGAGTTTTCGGCTCTCCTATTATAGGCTGTGGAGATGATTTAACAATTCCATTATCTTTTAATAATCCATCAAATCTTGACTCCATCCATTGTTTTAATACTTCTAAATCTTGAGGTCCTTCTATAGGCAATCCTTCTTTAGTAGAAAAAGCCTCTCTTAATACAGAATTTTTTATTTTATTATTTAAACTCTTATAAGGAACCTTTTTACCTTTATTTTTATAACTTTTTATAGTATTTCTATATCTAGATGTTAAATAATCTAATACTTCTTTAATATTTTTATCTGTATATCCTTCTATAGAATTAGCTGTATCTCCTGAAAATCTTTGAATATTTCTTCTAAACGTTACAGGAACTACATTAGATTCAAGCATTTCATATGCTTGTCTAATACTCATACTATCAGTAAATATAGATTTAATAAAATTCCATATACTTTTAAAAAATTTAGCTATTTTTCCTCCAGGTGAAGATTGTCCATCAGTAAGCATATATTCACTAAAATCTTCAGCCATTTTCTCTTCTAAAACTAATTCTTCAGCTTCTTTTATAGATAATCTTTCTAATCCAAGTTTTTCTCTAATAGCATTTAATTCTTTTATTTCTCTATCTGTAGGTATTCCCCATTTTTTTCTAGACTCATTATATAAATCTTCTCTTTGCTTGTCATTAAACCACATTCTAAACATTCCGTGAAAACCTTCATGAAATTCTGTACCTATTTTAGAATTTTCATATAAATAAAATGCCATATTTTCAAAATATCCATGTCTAGTTATATTACCTATTTTATTAACTCCTTGTAATATAGTAGTAGATCCTTTACCAAATCTTTCTTCTAGCCATATTTTTGCTCTTTCAGTGTCTAATGGAAGCGATTTTTTATTACCTACAGTTGTACTAAAAGCTGTTAGATCTTCTAAATCTGAAGGTTTAATTTTAGGGCCTTTATTTATATTAGGTCCTGCAGATACTACTTTTGGGGCTCCTCTTAAATTAGGAGCTATTGCAGGATTTAATCCTCCTTCAGGCATAAAAGAAGGGTCAGTTAGTATAGATTTACCATCAATTAATACATCATTAAAATTTAAACGTGTGTTATAATAAACAGAACCGTTTATATTTTTTATATCTGTATTTAAAATAGCTCCATTATTTTTAATAGGTATATTATACGAATACGGATCTCCGTGAGCGTCTTCATCAAAAAGATATTCTTGGTATGTATTATATCCTGAAGGTTTAGTAAATCCAGGAATAGAAAAATTTTCTTGGCTTGCTAATAATTCTCTATTTATTTGATGTTTTTTATTTTTAAGAACTCCTAAAAATTCATTTATTACTTCATTTACATTATCAGAAGGTGATACTTTTATAGTTTTTGATGTTTGCCATTTAAAATTTGGTGCTGCACCTTCGTAAGATGTTTGAATGAATTTCCCAATATTAAAAGTAAACTCTTCTTTGTTAAGACCTTTATTAAACTCTTCAGAAGTTATTCTTACAGCTTTATCATGTTTAGGACTATGAAAATTTATAAATGTAAGATCTTTATCTTCTTCTATTGGAACAGTTTCAATAGATAAAAATTTAGGATCTTTATGCGCAAATTCTTTAAAAGTACTATTACCTACAATATGCTTAATATTTTCACCTCTATTATTTTTTAATTCATTTAAAACATATTCATAAGCTTTATTAGACAAACTTCTTGTACTTAATTTGATATAAGAATACTTACCCTCTGGAGTAAGACTTAAAGAAAATATTTGTCCTCTATGTTCAGATTTAGGTAATCTTTTAGGTTCTCCTAAATCTCCAATAATAGCTTCTTGTATTTTAGGATCTAAATAACTTAAATCTCCAAGAGCCCATTTAAGAGGTGATAATTCATTACCAACTCCTGAAGCTACAAGTAATACAGGTTTAGATTCTTCAGGAGTAGCTGTAAGAAAATTCCCATCAATATCTCTAAAAGTGTGCATTTTTAGCTGTTCTTCTACACTAAAAAATACTGGCATTCCCCCAATTCTAATATTATTAAAATTAGGTATTTTAGATTCTACCTGTAATTCAACTTTTTTACCTTCTTGTAAAGCTTCATACATTGCTTTTCTAGCATATGTATTTATATTATTTTCTTTATAAGCTTCAAGTAGATCTGTTCTAGTACCATCTTTATCTATAAGATATAAAGGAGCTTCCATCCAAGCTTCTTCAACTTTATCTTTATTATTTGCCCAATAATCATTTTCTATAAATTGAACCTCTACAAAATCTCCAGGTAATACCTTTGGAGTATTTAAACTGTTAGAATCTAATTCATCTAAAACATTATCTATAGTATTAGGATTATTTTTAATCGGTATAATCTCATCTCCCTGAACAGCTACAGCTCTTCTAACAGTACCTTCAACAATATTAACTTTATTTTCATATTGAGCATTAGAAATAGCAATAGTACTATTATCTACTTCTTTATTTGATTGCAAGCGTTTCTCTAAAGCGGCTTTAAGTTTAGCGATTTTTTGTAATCTTGCCTCAAAATTTTCTATTTTATTTTGATTACATCCCATTTAATTATGTTTTACAATTATCATCTTCATCGCTTAGTCTTTTCCTTAGTGCTTCTTCTTCTTCTAAAAGCTGTTGTTGATAATCACCTAAATCTTCAAGAGGTATTTGATCTATTTCAGCCATTTCAGTAGATATATCTGCCTGAATATCATTTTGTAATTCATTTTTTAATCTATCTTCCTCCATTACATTTAATTCTGATTTTACAATAATATCTTCTGTAGAAGTATTATCTTCTTCAACCATTTCTGTATTTCTAGTAGGGGTTGCAATTTCTTTCATATCTAATCTTTCAATTTGTTGTCTTGAGCTGTTATCAAACTTAGCAGAACTTCTAGTAGACTGTATTTCAGCGTTCAAATTTAATAAATTTTCTTTAACTTCCTCTAAAGTTCGAGAAGTATTTTTATCAAATACCATAGAGATACTAATACCTCCTTCTCTACCTGAAAAATCTCTAGATGTTCTATCTGTTACTATAAATATTTTATTGTTTTCTGTTTCCATTTCTGAAAATGTAACTTCTCCAGGAGTTCTATTTCTTTGATCTCCTAACTCTATCCCTGGTACAGATAAAGCATCATATACTGACCATCCTTTTCCTGGTATACCCCAATTACCTTCTAAGTGAATTTCATATTCAGCTTTATCTATAGGTTCAACTTCAGTTTCAGTTAGACCTTTTTTATATTTTTCCCATTTACTTCCTTTTACTCTTTCTTTTATGTCTTCATAAACCTTGTCCATCCGAGCTTGTCGATCTACTGGAGCTGCAGTAGCTGTTTCTTCTTCACTTGCTAAATCAGCAAGATTAAAAGGATTAGTAAATTGCCTATCAAACTCACTAAGAGCTTTTTTAGTTTTTTTCATTGCAGCTAGTTTCTTTTTCCCTGTTCCTTTTCCCTCTGCAGCTTTATTAGCAGCTTCAACTAAAGCAGGTCTTTCAGTTCCTTCTTGAACTCCTTGTCTTACTACTATTTTTGCTCTTTTGTGTAATTTCCCATCTTTCATAATGCCAGGTTGATCTACTCTATCTATTATTCTAACACCTTCTGGTAAATTATCATCTGGACGCCATATAACTTCTACTATCATATCCTCATTATATTTATTCCCAGGTTGTGTCTCCATTTGTAATTCAAACCCTTCTTTTTTAATAGCTTCTATTTCACTATTAAAGAAATCTATTTCTTCTTGAGTAGCTTCAGCACCCTGATATACATTATTAATAAATTTTTGTATTAAACCTAATTTTTCTTGAGGTTGTTTTGCATTTTCATACTTTTCCTTTATTCTGTCAATTTGTTTTCTCCCTCTCCCTGTCCCTGTCTTTTCAACTTCAACTTCTTCTGTAGTTTCTTCTTCAATTTCAACCTTTTTTTTATCCTCTTCTGCTTTTATTACAGTTTCTGCCTCTAATTTTATACCTTTAATAGTTTCTAATACTTTAATTTGAAAATTTATATCTTTAACTTTTCTAGGATCTTTTTTAACCTCATCTATTTGTTGTCTAAGTCTCTCTAAATTTCTATCAATTTCTTCTATAGACATTTCAGGATTTCCATACTTATTCATCATAGCTAATTCCTGTTTCTTCATTCTTTTAACCTCCTCTTCTATCTCAGATTTTTTTGCTTTACTAGCATTAGGAGGAATATTTTCTAATGCAGCATTAGGATCAGATTCGTTATCTAGAACCTCATCAGCTCTTCTATTATTAGCATCTTTTATACTCTGTTCTCCATCTAATAAAGCTGCTCTAATATAGTTATTTTTACCTTCATTTGTTTGCAATTTATTCCAATTTTCCATCACATCTTGTAATTGTCTATGTAACATATAATACTCTTGAAGTTGTTGAGACATAGCATCTTTATCTAAAGGATGCGTTAAATTTACATTTTTAACAGACTCTGCTATTCCATTTTTAAAGTTAGAATAAGCTTGATTATGCATAGCTAAAAGCTCATCTTTAGAAATTTGACTTTCATTTGTTATAGGATTACCATTTTCATCTACTTGATTAGTTGCTGCAGCATTTCTAATATATTGTTCTACTAAAAGATCATATTCTTCAGCAGCTAAATCTGCCTGTTCTTCTAAAGTACTTAAAGTTACACCTGGAAATAAACTGTCTATTTCTTTTGCTTTGTCTCTTTTTTGATTATCTATTTGATCTAAAAATACAGCACTATGTAACATATGTGCTTTAAGAATTCGTGTTTCTTTATTTCTTAATTCCTCTTCCTCTTTACCCTTTTTACCTAAAAGTACTCCAGGTAAACCTCTTGTTTCTTCTTCTGCAAACATTAAATCTAAAGCATCTTTTCTTTTAATTATGTTTTTAGTTTCCTCTAACATATTATCAATAACTTCATCTTTATTAATTTCAGTGTCTTCAGCTATACCAAACAGTTCTTTAAATTCTGTATCTGATAAAGATTTAAAATCCTCTAATCTCTCTGTAAAGAAGTCTAAAGATCCTGCATTATCTAACGTTGAAATTTCACTTATAAAAGCTTGAGTCATAGCTTGATCTGCTAATTTATCTTTCCCTTCTGCTCTATACTGATCAGCTTTTTCTAAAAAATGTGAAGTACGTGCATTATCTTGTGTTCTCTCCATAATGTTCATAAAAGCATCATCATTAACAATTTCTTGTACTCTTTTTGCTAATTTATTTCTTTTTTTAGTTTGAGATATTCCAGTAACACCTCCTGACACACCCCCAACTATAGCTCCTATCATCATTGATTCTAAACCTTCAGTTTCTCCAAAAGTTCTAGACACTCCTTCGCCAAGAGCTTGCATCATAGTTATACCTCCTTTATTATCAAATCTAGATGAGTAATATTCTGTAGAAGCTATATTAATAGCATATTGACCTCCTTCTTGTAAACTTTCTACAAATGCACCCCTTCTAAAAGGTTTTGTCCATTTTCTTGCTCTTCCTAAAAAAGATGCAGATCCTTTATCTACTACAGTTTTAGCTCCAGTTTTAGTTAATCCTCCTCCTGTAACTCCACTTTTTAAACTTTGTTTTGTTACATTTCCAGCTAAAAATTTATTAAACATTGCTATATTAGATAAAGATAATACTGTCATATTACCTATAAATGAAGCATTACCTGCAGATTGAGATAAATTTTCAATTTCTTCTAATACAGATTGTGGAATACCATCAGGATATTTCTCCATAGCTTCTTCTGTCAGAGACTGTTTTACATGCTTTTGAGTTTCTCTAGCTTCTACAGAAGATTCTGCTAAAGACATCATTGCTCCAGCTTCTAATGTTAAAAGTCCATTTTTTGCATAGATTCCAGGTTTTGTTTTATTATACATTGATAATAATTTCTCTCCTCTTTTTGTACCTTGAGCTGTTTTATATAATTTATAAATTTTATTAGCTCTAGATATTTTATCAGCTGTACTAGCTAACTTAATTCCTTTACCAGCTAGTCCTACTAAACCATATCCTCCAGTTAAATACATAGTAGCTAATGATCCTATTGTATATCCAAAACCATTAGCAACTTTATCAGACCAAAAATTAGCAGTCCCCATTCTATCCCAAAGACCCATATCTCTTTCTTCTTGAGTATAATAATTAGGCATTTCTTTTCTAGCCCAATCATTCCATCCATCTACCGTTTTACCTACCTCATTATTATGATATTGTCCTCCATTTAATAATTCACCTACACCTGCTATTAGACCTACAGTATTTTCTACAATAGCTCCTCCAGTAGTTATAGCAGCTTTCTTTAAACCATGACTCCATTTCTCACCTGTAGTTTGTCCCAGGGCTCTTTGTTCTTGCCAAGATGGTCCATAATTACTAAACATAACTCCGTATTTACTAAATTTTGAAATATCTTCATATTCTCCAAGTTCTGGATTCCAAGTTTTATATGATAAATCTCTATGTTGATGTATAGCAGGTGAAGTTATTCTACCACTTCCTCGTCCCCATATAAGAGGAGTATTAGGATCTATCCAGTTAGGATCATTAAGTGGATTTCCATCAGTCTTTTTTGGAACAGATAACTTTACTTTTGGATCTATTTGTAGTGGCATATTTAGTCTATTTGGTTTATTTATTATCGAGGGTAGATTGATGGCTTCTATTTCTATCATCAAGTATACATTGTACTAAAATTGACAATCCTGGAGCTTTATCATGAGTTTCTCCATCAATAATAACTTCATCTTTTCCTCCCCCAGATCTATCATATTTAAAAGTCACATTTGAATATTGAGTTGGTGACCACTCATCACTTCTATTCAATACTCCTTTATTCCATTGTGTATTAACTTCATATTCTGGACTATTAATATATTCATTTAAAGCAGGGAGATTCATGTAATGCGCTGGTACTAAATAATTATATACTTTACCTTTCTTTGGACCGCTTGTAATTTTTAAAGGTACATAAATCATTGCTCCATCATCACCTAATCCCATATTTAATACTCCCACTTGATTTTCTATAATATTGTATTCTACAGTACCGTCAAAATGATTCTTTGATTTATTTGTAGTTTCACTGTTTAAATATCCTTCTTCAAATTCCATATTAGGACTTTGACCCTGAGCATCTCTTATTGCCCAATGTGAAGGAAGACCCTCTTTAAGGAAGTCTTTTATCTGCTTATTAACAATACTAGAAGTTTCATAATTAGCTCCAAAATTAGTCATAACTGCAGCCTCAAAAGGTATTGCAGCTGCTGAATAATTTGCATTATAATTTGATTCAACTCTTCTCTCCTCTTCTTTTAAAAACTCATTTACTCCTATTAAAATATCATCTATACCCTCTGCTCTTGGATCAAATGCGAATGCAAATTCACCAACATCTTTATTAAAGTGTTTTTTCATTATAATTTGATATAATTTACTTTTTAATACTTGAGTATCATAAGAAGATCCTTGTCCTGGTATTCCAGTATTTATATCAGCTACCCCAGTTAAGTTCATTAGACTTTTTATTGGAGCATTAGGATTTAATGCATTATGTGCATCTACTATATCTTGTCCTGTAATTGTTACTTCTACATTATCCCAAAACCAAGGATTATTTGCAGTAAAAAGTTGTAATTGATTATTTAGGAAAAAGTCATCTCCTCCAGTTCCTGTAAATTCTGCATCAGCAAGCTGCTCACCTCTAATTTCAAGGTATTCTTTAACACTTAAATTATTACCATATCCTTCAGAGTTAGGGATAGAAAGCCCAATACCTGAGTTAAGTTTTTGATTAATTACATCATAATCCATCGTTTGATCATTAAGTCTAAACATAGTACTATTAAACTTACTGATGTCTAAATCATTAGCTGCTGCAACATTATTTAAATAAGAATTTCCAACCTCCCGTATAGTAAGTATTTCATTTTGATAAGCTTTATACGCATCATCAAGACGTCCTAAATATGTAGTTTGATCTTCAATAATATTTCCATTACCATCTTCTTTAGGTTGTAAAGTATTTATATTATTTCTCCATTGCGTATAAGCTAACATTTTGGTATTAGCTTTAGATCTTGCAGTGTTCCAACCATCAACTAACGTTTCTGTATTTTGAATAATTTCAGTATCAGTCATTTCTTCAATATTTAACCCTTGTCCTCCTGATCCGAATATTTCATTACCATTATTATCATATTCAATTTTATTGACATCTTGATTAAGTTGACCACTAACTAAAGAAAGATTACCTTTTATTAAATCAACTGTATTACTTCTATTCTCTATAGCATCTTCATAACTTTCATTTGTTGGTACTACTTGAACTGACGTATTGTATGACACATCATCGGTATTTATTAACGGTGTTTTCTTAGCATTCTCTATTTTAGCTTTTTCATTTATTTTATACATTTCATCATACTTAATTTTTTGACCAGATGAACTTTGTCTAACCCCACCAAATGAACCTATTGCTAATTGTGTTTCTCTATTCACAGAATCTTGATACATTAGATTTTGTAATGTAAGTAAAGGTCCCATTTGTTCGAGCATAGGACCTATTTCCTCTTGTTTAATATCTCCTGACGCAATTAATTTATTAATATGTTCCATAGCGCCTTCATCACCAAGTTGATAAGTATTTATATCTATCTCCTGAGCTAAAGATGCTGACACATCTGGATCAGCCATTACATCATTAATAACCATTTGTATTATATTAGAAGGAAGTTCTACTGTTTTACTTCTAGTTGTAACCCAATATTTAACTTCACCTCTAGCTCCTGTAGTAGTAGTAATTTCCATATTTTCATTATAAGGAATATCAGTACCTAAGTTTTCACGGATAAAAGGTTTAATCTCTTTTAATCTATCGTTAATCTTTTCTGTAATATCCACATCATGATTAAATTGTTTACCGTTATATACAGAGTTTTCTTGTAAAGATCCATCTTCCCCGTATTGAATACCTTGATAATTAGCATCTGATTGAGCTAATCGACCTCTATATGTATTAACATTAATATCACCTTTTTCATAAGCCTCTTTTAAACTCTGTGCATACTCATTTCTATTTTTAACGCTTTGTTGTATAGGATTATAGTCTTGAACAAATTGATTAGCTCCTTTATTAATCGCTATACCTAAAGTTTCATAATCCCCACGAGATGCCCATTTATCTAACATTCCTGAATATTGATTAGAAAGTTTAGTTTTTAAATGTGCATCTTTTTCTAAAGATTGCATATTACTTACAGAATTTTGAAATTCAGAGGCTGCACCATATCCTTCTATATATTGATTTCTTGCTAGCTTAGCTAATTCTACTGTCCCTAAATCTCTATAAGTAGATATTGGTTTTGGTATATTTATTCTTGCCATATTTTATTGGATAGTTGATTGTTGTTTTGGATAATACGTATTATAATAATTAGCTATATCTTCTTGAGTACATTCTTGACAGAATATATCTCTAGTACCTGGAACCTTAAGAGTTCTACCTAAATGCCTTCTTAATAACATACGTTGTGTAGTACCCTCTATATCATAACCTTGAGCTCTATACATATCTCCTTGATAATCTAACATATCTCCAAATATAGATCCCACTCCTTGCGAAGCAGCTATAATTCCTGCATATTTCATATATTCTTCATCATCTTTAATCTTATTTTTAGCTGCAGTATTAAT
>TARA_R110002012_G_scaffold57941_13_pt1 | contig 21515 bp, 24 predicted proteins | sample TARA_R110002012 | Tara Oceans TARA_R110002012 (sample SAMEA4396515) | marine metagenome | biome: Westerlies Biome; feature: [DCM] deep chlorophyll maximum layer (ENVO:01000326); material: water (ENVO:00002006), including particulate matter (ENVO:01000060) such as... | depth 40 m | reverse complement strand
CCCGCCCCGACAGCCTGATTGCGGCGCTGAAGCTTGCGGCCAAGATGGCCAATACCGAGATCGAGACAAAAACCCTCCAAGCATTGAGCCGGATCTGATGGCCACCACCCCTGACGGCCTGCCGCCACTGCGCGACGTTGTCGCCGCCCACGGGCTCGCGCCGAAAAAGGCGCTTGGCCAGAATTTTCTGTTCGACCTCAACCTCACCGCCAAGATTGCCCGCTCCGCGGGTCCACTTGAGGGATTTACCGTGTTCGAGATCGGACCCGGACCCGGTGGACTGACCCGCGCGCTGCTGGCGCAAGGGGCCTCGCGCGTCGTGGCGGTGGAGACCGATCCGCGCTGCCTGCCAATCCTGGAAGAAATATCGGACCACTTTCCGGGCCGTCTGGAAGTGGTGCAGGGCGATGCGCTGAAGACCGACCTTGCGGCCATCGCTGCTGGCGGCCCGGCAAAGATCGTCGCCAACCTGCCCTATAATGTCGGCACGCAATTGCTGATCAACTGGCTGACGGCCGATCCGGACACCCCATTCTGGACATCGATGACGCTGATGTTCCAGAAGGAAGTCGGCCAGCGGATTGTCGCAGAGCCCGGTTCCAACCACTACGGCCGCCTCGGCGTGCTTGCGGGATGGCTGGCGCACAGCGAGATCCTGTTTGACGTGCCGCCGCAGGCCTTCACGCCGCCGCCCAAGGTCACCTCAAGCGTGGTGCAGCTCGAACCGCTGCAACAGCGCCTGCCCTGCGACCTCGCAAAACTCGAGCGCGTGACCCAGGCTGCCTTCGGCCAGCGCCGCAAGATGCTCAGACAGAGCCTCAAGCCGCTGGGCGGGGAAAGCCTGCTCGAGTGTGTCGGAATCGACCCAGCGCGCCGCGCAGAGACCCTGAGCGTTGCCGAATTCTGTGCGCTGGCAGAAGCGATCTAGATAGCCAGTCCCAACAAAGCGAGCAGCTTTTGGCACCATGGGCACGGGAGATGAACCATGAAGACGATCGGCATTCTGGGCGGGATGAGCTGGGAAAGCACGGCCACTTACTACCAGTTGCTCAATCAGATCGTTCGGGCCCGGCTCGGCGGCCTGCATTCGGCAGATATTTTGTTGCGTTCCTTCGATTTCGCACCAATCGCAGAGCTGCAGTCAGAAGAAAACTGGGACGGCGCAGCAGAACTGATGATCGAGGCGGCCCTCAAGCTTGAGAAAGCCGGCGCAGGCTGTCTGCTGATCGGCACCAACACAATGCACATATGTGCTGATGAGGTACAAGCGAGGCTGTCGATCCCGCTGCTGCACATTGCCGATGTCACAGCAGAATCGATACAGGCGCGAGGCTCGAAATCTCCCCTTTTGCTCGCCACGCGCTTCACGATGGAAAAGGACTTCTACAAGGAAAGACTGAGCCAGAGACATGGAGTGGAAGTGCTGATACCCGATGAGCAAGAGCGCGCCGACGTCCACCGCATCATCTATGATGAGCTTTGCCAGGGCATAATCAGCAGACAATCAAAGACACGGTATCTCGAGATCATCGAGGCTGCCAAAGCGGATGGGGCGGATGGCGTGATCTTCGGGTGTACTGAAGTCGGGCTGTTGATTTCGACGAACGATGTGGACATGCCCGTGTTCAACTCAACCGAGCTGCATGCCGAAGCCGCCGTAGAATATGCCCTTTCAAAGCGAAGCTAGAGCCATTCTCCGCCAGGTTTTGTGAAAATCGTCTATGAAACCGAGCGGCAGGCTACTGCATGTCGCGCTCAATCGGATTCAATTGAGCGATAACGTACATGCATCATTCCAATGCGTTACAGCGTCCTTTGCGCACCCAATTGGATGCGCGGTGCTGTAGAGCAGCCGGTCAGACTTCGAGTAATTCTTGGACGAAATCGAACAGGCCCGGCCGGCGGTCGCGGCGCAGGCGTTCGGCCTGGACAATGGCGCGGACGGCCGAATAGGCGCGGTCGAGATCATCATTGACGACGACATAGTCGTATTCGCGCCAGTGTTCGATCTCGGAGCGGGCATTGGCGAGCCGTTGCTCGATCACCTCGTCGGCATCTTCGGCCCGGCGGTGCAGCCTGGCCCGCAGTTCTGCCATCGATGGCGGCAGGATGAAGATCGAGACCACGTCGACGCTCATCTTCTCCTGCAGCTGCTGAGCCCCCTGCCAGTCGATGTCAAACAGCATGTCGCGACCTTCCGACATCGCCACTTCGGCGGCCTCGCGCGGCGTGCCGTAGCAATTGCCGTGCACCTCCGCCCACTCAAGCAGCGCTTCGGAATCGCGCATGCGCTCGAAATCGCGGCGCGACTTGAAATGGTAATGCACGCCTTCGATCTCGCTGCCGCGGCGCGGGCGCGTGGTGACACTGACCGACAGGCTGAGGCCGGGGTCGTTTTCCAGCAGATTGCGGGCAATGGTGGATTTTCCGGCGCCCGAGGGTGATGAGATCACCAGCATGAGACCGCGCCGCTTGATGCGGGCCGAGGGAAGATGGGCGGGCGGATGGCTCATCGCTACTCCAGATTCTGAACTTGTTCGCGAAACTGATCTATCAGGACCTTTAAATCAAGCCCGATGGCTGTGAGCGGCGCGGCATTGGATTTTGAACAGATGGTGTTGGTTTCCCGGTTGAACTCCTGGGCCAGGAAATCAAGCCGGCGGCCCGCGGGCGCATCTCCGGCAATCAGGGCGCGTGCAGCATCGACATGCGCCTTGAGCCGGTCGATTTCCTCGCGCAGATCAGCCTTGGTGGCGAGCAGCGCCGCCTCCATGTGCAGGCGGTCTCGGTCAAGGGTGGCGTTGGCTTCCATCAGGCTGGAAACCTGCTCGGCGAGCCTGGCGCGGATGGCCTCGGGCGATCGCGAGGGCTCCACCTCGACAGCATGCGTGAGCGCGCCAATGCGCTCGACCTGGGCGCCCAGAACCTTCGCCAGCGCTGCCCCTTCCGACAGGCGCATGGCCTTGAGATCCTCAAGCGCGCTGATGAAGCCCGCCAGAACCGCCTGGTTGCGGGCGTCTCGGTCTTCTGTGGAGAGTTCGGGCTCACGGAATTCGAGTACGCCCTTGATGTTGAGAATGCCGTCCAGCGCCGGCTTGCGGGCGTCGATGCGGTCCGCAAGCCTGTCGACGAGATCGATCACCGCCTCAAGGGCTGCGTCGTTGACCACGGCCTCCACCGCATTGCTGGCCGCGTTGATGGACAGCGACACCTGCAGATTGCCCCGGGTCAGTGCGGCTGTCGTGGCCTTGCGGATCGGCTGTTCCAGCGCCTCGAAGCCCTGGGGCAGCCGCAATCGCACATCGAGGTTCTTGCCATTGACCGAGCGGAGTTCCCACACGAAACGCAAGCCGGCCGCTTCACCTTCGTGGCGCGCGAATCCCGTCATTGACTGGATTGCCATGCGTGTAGCCCCCTGTTTGCCCCCGCGTCCGCCCTGCCCGGCCGGACGCCGGATGATCAATCGTCCTGTGTGCCTGCTTCGCCCTCGGCAGCCTGGCTGGCCGCAGCCTTGGCTGCTTCGGCCTTTTCCGCCGCAAGCGCCTTGGCCCGTTCGGATTCGAGCCTGCGCCAGCGCGCGACATTGGAATTGTGCTCGTCGAGCGTCTCGGCAAAGGCATGACCGCCGGTGCCGTCGGCGACAAAGTACAGATCCTTGGTCCGCGACGGATTGGCGACGGCCTCCATCGCTTCGCGGCCCGGATTTGCGATCGGGGTCGGCGGCAGACGGTCAATCACATAGGTGTTGTAGGCAGTCGGCTTTTCGATGTCGGACTTGTAGATCGGGCGGTCGGCCGGCTTGCCGGCACCGCCAAACAGACCGTAGATGATGGTCGGGTCGGACTGCAGCCGCATGCCGCGGTTGAGCCGGTTGATGAAGACACCGGCGACGCGCGGGCGTTCGTCGGCCCTGGCGGTCTCCTTCTCGACGATGGAGGCCAGGATTACCAGTTCCTCGGGCGTTTCAAGCGGCAGATCCGGGGCGCGGCGCTCCCATACCTGCTCGAGCGCACGGGTCTGGGCCTTGGCCATCTGCTCGACGATTTCGGCACGGGTGGTGCCGCGCGAGAACTTGTAGGTTTCGGGCAGAAGCGCACCTTCCGCAGGCATCTCTTCCGGCAGATCGCCCTGCAGCATCTCGTCGGCCTTCAGCCGGTCGAACACCTGCTGCACGGTCTGGCCTTCTGGCACGGTGAAGGAATAGAGGATCGACTTGCCCGACTGCAGCAATTCGACAATCTCGAGCATGGAGGCATGCGCCTTGATCTCGTATTCGCCTGCCTTCAGCGTGTCTTCGCCCAGCACGCCCTTGGCGCCAATCGAAAAGATCCGCTGGTTGTCGATGATGCCCTGGCGTTCCAGCGCAGCCGCGATCTGGTTGAGACCGGCTCCGTCCCGGACCATGAAGTTGGTGGTCTGGTCGAGCGGGCCACGGCCTTCAAATTCGGTCTTGCCGTACCAGAAAATGCCAATGCCGACGATGGCGACGAAGATCACCAGCGAGAGGATGAAGTTGAGAAACACCACCACCTGATTGCGGGCACGGCGCGAGCGCCTGGGTGGAGGCGGTGCCATTTCAGGCTTCAGGGCCTGTGACGGCGAGACGGGCACAATTGGCCCGGAATCGGCATTGTTCTTGCCACCAGCCCGGCCAAAAATGCCCTTGCCTTGATTAGTGCGGTCGTTCACGAGGTCAATCTCCGCAGGAATTGGTACAGGGTCAGCGCCCGGTGCAGTGTTTTTGCCGCTCAATGTGGCGAAATACCGGTCCGAAAGGTCTCGATTCGATCCGGTCCTTCGTTACTGGCCCGGAAAACGTTTCAGAACAAGCGATGCGTTGGTGCCGCCAAAGCCGAAGGAGTTGGACAGCGCCACATCGATCTGGCGTTTGCGCGCAACCTTGGGAACCAGATCGATCTTGGTATCGACCTCGGGATTGTCGAGGTTGAGCGTCGGCGGCGCCACATTGTCGCGAATGGCGAGAGCCGAAAACACCGCTTCCATGGCCCCGGCAGCGCCGAGCAGATGGCCGATCGACGACTTGGTCGACGACATCGAGATCTTGTCGGCAGCGTTGCCCACCAGCCGCTCGACAGCGCCAAGTTCGATGGTGTCGGCCATGGTCGAGGTGCCGTGGGCGTTGATGTAGTCGATGTCGGAGGGCTCCAGCCCGGCGCGCTTGAGCGCCATCTGCATGCAGCGATAGGCGCCGTCGCCATCTTCGGACGGAGCCGTGATGTGATAGGCATCGCCGGACAGTCCGTAGCCGACCACTTCGGCAATGATGTTGGCGCCGCGCGCCAGGGCGTGATCGAGATCTTCGAGAACCACGATAGCCGCACCCTCGCCCATGACGAAGCCGTCACGGTCGCGATCATAGGGGCGCGAGGCCTTTTCGGGGGTGTCGTTGTAGGCGGTGGAGAGGGCCTTGCAGGCGGCAAAACCGGCCAGACCGATGCGGCAGATGGCGGCTTCGGCGCCGCCGGCAACCATGACATCGGCATCACCCAGCGCAATCAGCCGGGCTGCATCGCCAATGGCGTGCGCGCCGGTCGAGCAGGCCGTGACAACGGCATGGTTGGGCCCGCGCAATCCGTGGCGGATCGAGACCTGACCCGAGATCAGGTTGATCAGGCGGCCTGGAATGAAGAAGGGAGAGACCCGGCGGGGTCCCTTGTCGCGCAGGGTGTAGCCGGCTTCGACGATACCCTCGAGGCCGCCGACGCCGGAGCCGATCATCACGCCGGTGGCGATCTGGTCTTCACGGCTCTGGGGGTGCCAGCCGGCATCCTTGAGCGCCATGTCGGCCGCAGCAACACCATAGAGAATGAACTTGTCGACCTTGCGCTGTTCCTTGGGCTCCATCCAGTCATCCGGATTGAAGGCCCCTTCCACCGACGGATCGGTGGGGACAGAACAGGCGATCTGGGCCGCGATGTCGCTGACGTCGAAATCGGTGACCCGCGAGGCACCGTTCTGGCTGTCGATCAGACGCGACCAGGTGATCTCCGTGCCGCAACCCAGTGGAGAAACCACACCGGTGCCGGTAATGACAACTCTGCGCATTTTCTCAAGTCCCAGTCATGTCAAAATGCAAATAAACCGGCGCATATGCTGCGCCGGTCCTGACTACGGACATCAGGTCCGCCGGTCAACTTAAGTCCGATCAGGCCTGGGCCTTGGTGATGAACTTGACTGCATCACCAACGGTCAGGATGGTGTCGGCTGCATCGTCGGGGATTTCGACGCCGAATTCTTCTTCGAATGCCATCACCAGTTCGACCGTATCGAGCGAGTCCGCACCGAGATCGTCAATGAAGCTTGCGCCTTCGTTCACTTTGTCAGCGTCAACGCCCAGATGTTCGATGACAATTTTCTTTACGCGGTCTGCGATGTCGCTCATGTCGGATTTCCTCGACCTGTTTCACATTGATGTTGCGCTTCGTTACCTGCGCAAGCATGGGTAATCAAGCTCGTTGCTCGTTTTTATGGGCAATACCCGCGTCCGTCAAAGCCGAAGCTGTGGATTTCAGCAGTTTCAGACCCAAGGAAACAGGCATGTACCGAGCCTAGAGATGGGGCGAAGTATCATGGTTTGGCAACCGGGCAAAGACGGAAAATGCACCTTGGCAGTGATTCCCGACCGCATGGTGAACCCGTGACATCCGCCCCCGAGGCGGATCAGACCATCAGCATGCCGCCATTGACGTGAACCGTCTGACCGGTGACGTAGGATGCCTCGTTGGAGGCCAGCCATGTCACCGCAGAGGCGATTTCCGTACCGGTGCCCATGCGGCGCATCGGGATCGCGCCCATGATGGCTTCCTTCTGCTTGTCATTGAGCTTTTCGGTCATGGCGCTTTCAATGAAGCCGGGAGCAACGCAGTTGACGGTGACGTTGCGTGGTGCGACTTCCTGGGCAAGGCTCTTGGAAAAGCCGATCATGCCCGCCTTGGCGGCGCAATAATTGGCCTGCCCCGGATTGCCCGACACGCCGACCACCGACGTGATGTTGATGATGCGGCCGTTGCGGCGCTTCATCATCGGATGCATCAGTTCCCGCGTCAGACGGAACACGGCGGTCAGATTGACCTCCATGACCTGGTCCCAGGCGTCGTCGCTCATGCGCACGAACAGGCCGTCCTTGGTGATGCCTGCATTGTTGACCAGGATATCGACGCCCTCGAGCTTTTCTTCGGCGCTCTTGCCCAGTGCCGAGACGGCGTCACGGTCGGACAGGTCGGCGGGAAACATCTCGACCCGGTCGCCCAGATCCGCGGCCAGCGCTTCCAGTCGCTCGACGCGGGTGCCGTGCAGTCCGACAATTGCGCCCTGGCTGTGCAGCTGGCGGGCGATGGCTTCGCCGATTCCACCGGATGCACCGGTCACGAGAGCCTTGCGGCCTGTCAGATCGAACATGGAAAGTCCTTTCGGAAGTTTTCTTCAGCTTGAGCCCGTATGCAGGCCGTCATGATGGATTGGGTGGCGGTCTTAGGCGTTGATTGAGGCCAGAAACGGATCGATGTCGTCGGGTCCGGCGACATTGATGCCAGTGAGCGAGCGGTCGATACGGCGGGCGAGCCCGGTGAGCACCTTGCCCGCACCGATTTCGGCCAGCGTATCGACGCCATTGGCAGCAAACCAGGCGACCGTTTCGCGCCAGCGCACCTGGCCGGTGACCTGCTCGACCAGAAGGCGGGCGATCTCTTCGGGATCGGAGACCGGTGCGGCGCGCACATTGGCGATGACCGGCACAACCGGGGCCGACTTGGCGACGCCGGCCAGCGCTTCGCGCATGGCGTCGGCGGCCGGCTGCATCAGGCTCGAATGGAACGGCGCAGACACCGGCAGCATCAGTGCGCGCTTGGCGCCTTTTTCCGTGGCTGCAGCCGCAGCGGCTTCGACGGCCGGCTTGAGACCGGAAATCACCAGCTGGCCGCCGCCATTGTCATTGGCGATCTGCACCGCGCCATGTGCACTGCCTTCGGCGCAAGCGGCTTCGACATCGGCGTTTTCCAGCCCGATGATGGCGGCCATTGCACCCTCGCCCGCCGGAACCGCAGCCTGCATGGCATTGCCGCGAATGCGCAACAGCCGCGCAGTGTCGGAGATCGAGAACATGCCGGCCGCACACAGGGCGGAATATTCGCCCAGCGAATGACCGGCGACATAGCTTGCGCTCTTTGCCAGGTCGAGGCCGCGGGCTTCGAGCACGCGGATCAGCGCCATGGACACAGCCATCAAGGCCGGCTGGGCGTTGGCGGTCAGCGTCAGCGTGTCTTCAGGGCCTTCGAAAATCACCGCAGAGAGTTTTTCTCCCAGCGCCGCGTCGACCTCGTCAAAGACGGCGCGTGCTTCCGGATAGGCTGCGGCAAGATCCTTGCCCATGCCGACCGCCTGGCTGCCCTGACCTGGAAAAGTGAATGCTATGGCCATGTTTCGGCTCCGTTGCTTGATATCCCGTTGCCGCTTCAATTCACATTCGGGCGCCCGGAGTCAAGCTTGAGGTCGGTTTGAGCGCCCCGCCCGGACCGATGTTCCTGCCTGCCGGACGCGGCCTGGAGGCCATGGCCGGACGCCGCGCAACCGCCCTTCCTGGAGAAGCGACAATTATTTTCATGCGCGCTTGCGGGGATCTTGAATTCCTGTCGCAACGCAATCACATCTCCGGTGTTGCGCTCGATACCAGCAGCGCCTTTTTCGGACACTTCAAGATGTCGCATCCCGCGTCTTCCGCTTCCCCCGCCGCGCCGGCCGAGGGCATTATCCAGCCTGCCCGCAAATCCAGATTTACAGCCTTCCTGACCGCAATCGGCGCCATCGTGCTGATCGGATCGGAAATCTGGCTTGCCGCCATCGCCAGCGTCTGGGCCCTGGACGGGGTCCTTGGCCTGTCAACTGTCGGTGACCTGGTGATGATTGCCATCGTTGGTCCAATTGCGCTTTGGGCAACATGGATGATAGCAAAGCTGGCCATATCGGCTGAATTGAACCCCGAAAACGCTGACTGAGCTGTCAGCGACAGGCGGACAGTCTGTCTCCGGATCGACTTCTATTTACGTGGCCCGACCTGGTGCGTGCCGCCAGGGCCCCGTGCGAGCTTGCCGGGGACGTCATGAAAGACCCATTCCATGCTGATCAATCTGCTCACACTTGCCGCCGGGCTTGCGCTTTTGACTTTTGGCGCCGATTTCCTGGTCCGGGGCGCGATCTCGCTTGCCAACCGCTTTGGCATGCCGCCTTTGCTGATCGGGCTGACCGTGGTCGGATTCGGCACATCGATGCCGGAACTGCTGGTGTCACTGCAGGCTGCGCTGGCGGGTTCGCCGGCCATCGCCGTGGGCAATGTGGTCGGCTCCAATATTGCCAATATCCTGCTGATCCTCGGCGCAGCAGCCACGATCTCACCGATTGCAGCCCGGATTGCCAATCTCAACCGCGACATGGTGATGATGCTGATGGCAACATTCGTGATGCTCGGGCTCGGGTATTGGGGCGTCGTGACATTCTGGTCCGGCCTTGCGATGTTTGCCCTGTTGGCGACCTATCTCGCCTGGGTCACGCATAGCGACCGCCGCCGGGTGACGGAGGAAGAGGCCGAGCTGGTGATCAAGCTGCCGGGCTGGAAAGAAGCCCTCTTCATTCTTGGCGGTCTGGGTGGACTCATACTGGGCGCCAACCTGCTGATCCAGGCGGCCACGGCCATCGCGCGTGATTTCGGGGTTTCGGAGGCGGCGATCGGACTGACGGTCGTCGCGGTCGGCACCAGCCTGCCGGAGCTTGCCACCTCGGTGGTGGCCGCTTTCCGGCGGCAGGCCGAAATTGCGCTGGGCAATGTCGTCGGCTCCAACATCTTCAACATCCTGGGCATTCTGGGAATCACCGCCGTGGTGGTCCCGGTTCCGGTCGAGGCTTCGATGGCCGTCTTCGATATCCCGTTCATGCTCGCGGTCTCGGTCGGCCTGATGGCCCTGATCCTGCTTGCCGGACGGATCGGGCGCGGCGCCGGTATCGGCATGCTGGCAATCTATGCGGGCTACGTCATCTGGCAGTTCTGAAGCCCAACAGGGTGAGGAAACGGAAGTTTCGCCACAGACGGGTTGCGCCTTGAGGCACCGCCGGTATTGTGCCCGCAACTTACCAGACAAGGAACACGACGCATGAAAATGAACCGGCTCGGACGCACGGACATGATGGTCAGCGAGATCTGCCTCGGCACCATGACCTGGGGCGAACAGAACAGCGAGGCCGACGCGCATGAACAGATGGACTACGCGCTGAGCCAGGGCGTCAACTTCTTCGATGCCGCAGAGATGTATCCGACACAGCCGACACGGGCGGAGACGCAGGGCCGCACGGAAGAGTATATCGGCAGCTGGTTCCGCAAATCCGGCAAGCGGGACGATGTGATTCTGGCGACCAAGATGGGCGGCAATGGCGTCGAATGGATTCGCGGCAAGCAGGGTTTTACCCGCGCCTCGGTGATGGAAGCCGTTGACGGCAGCCTGAAACGCCTGGGCGTCGATCACATCGACCTCTACCAGCTGCACTGGCCCAACCGCGGCTCCTATCATTTCCGCAAGCACTGGGCGTTTGACGCCAGCACCCAGGACAAGACCAGCACTGTCGCCGACATCCACGAGACGCTTGAGGGGCTGGGCGATGCGGTCAAGGCCGGCAAGATCCGCGCGGTCGGCCTGTCCAACGAGAGCGCCTGGGGCACGATGCAGTTCGTCCGGCTGGCCGAGCAGCACGGCTTGCCGCGTGTCGCCTCGATCCAGAACGAGTACAACCTGATCTGCCGCCTGTTCGATACCGACCTCGCGGAAGTGGCGCATCACGAAGATGTCGGTCTGCTGGCGTTTTCGCCGCTGGCGGCGGGCATCTTGAGCGGCAAGTACCAGAGCGGCGAGATCCCTGAAGGGTCGCGCCGGGCTGCGGTGGAAAACCTCGGCGGGCGCTGGCGGCCCGAAGCCGTTGCAGCGACCCAGGCCTATCTCGATGTTGCGGCCAAGCACGGGCTGGATCCGTCGCAGATGGCGATTGCGTTCTGCCTGACGCGTCCCTTCATGACCTCGGCGATCATCGGTGCGACGCGGATGGAGCAGCTGAAAACCGACATCGCGGCAAAGGATGTGAAGCTGTCGGACGCGGTTCTGGAAGACATCGCGACGGCACGGAGGGCACACCCGCTGCCGATCTGAACACAAATGCAGTGCGGGACTGCCAGGTTGCAGTCCCGTCATTTTCAAGCCTGTCGCGCTGCCGGTCTGGCGGGACTACATCCCGTCGAGCACTTCTTTCTTGTCTTTGTTAGACTTCTTGCTCACCTCCCGGGTTCCTTGGAATTTCCGGATCGCCTTTTTGCACCCCCAGACAGTGCGGCCGCAATCCACTCTTTTGCCCTTGCCGACATCGGCATAGACGACGATCGTGGCATCCGGATCGTCTTTCACCGCCAGGCCTTCCTTCGAGCTGCGCGACAGCTCGAAAATCCTGTAGGTTTTGTCATTCAAGGTGATCGGCTGCAGCTCTTTCTGGTGCGCGCCCCTGAATTCACTCCACTGGCCATCCTTCGCACAGCCCTGGGTCATTCCTGCAATCAGGCAAACCAAACCGACTGTTCTGATCATCGCATCACCGCCTGTGTTGTTGTGAACCGAATACTGGTCCACCGGCGCCAGCGAGTAATCATCAGATGTGATGATCCGCCAACGCCCGGCCGTGGCAGCCGCAGCGATCGATCGGTCACCCGGGCTGGTGAAATTTGCGCAGTAGATCCAACTGGCCGCGACTGCCGGTTTTTTCGATCAGCCGGCGCATGTGGGTCCGCGCCGTGTTGACCGATATGCCCTGTTCCCGCGCATGATCGACCACGCTCAGACCGGCGACGAGGCTTGCCAGCAACCGCTGTTCCGCCGGTGTTATGCCGTGGCGGTCCGTAAATGCCTTGATATCTGTCTGCTGCGCGTGACCGGCTGTGCGCAAGCGGCTGGCGACATCAACCACGGTCCTGTCGGGAAGATGGGAAACGATCTCGCGCACCCGGGCAAGCTGGGCGGGGTCCTGATCAAGGTCGAACAGACCGCTGTCGACAACCTGCTGCGGCAGGTCGATGCGTGTCCGATCGGCAAACTCGCGATCGACCGGCAGCCTGCCGTCCGGCTGGTTCGGGTCCTTGTCGGATCGCTTTGTCATCATCCTGCCCCTGCCCTGTTGCAGGTTCAAATCCCTGCGGCGCGCAATCAGAAGCCCCGCGGAACCGCTGATCATTGCACATTGGCTCCAACGGGGGGTATCCTGCCGGTCAATGCCGAGGCAACAGGATGGCACAAACCATGACAGCCGCCAAATCCGGCTTTCTGCACACTTACTCGGACCAAAGACTTGCCGTCCTTGAAGCCGCGGATCTGGCACGCCGCTACTCGGCCAAAGCCGGGTGGGCCCGCGACCGGCTCGACCGCCTGCTGGCGCGACTGGAAAACCGGATCATCGAGCGGACCCTGATCTCCCGGTTGAAAACCGCGCTCAACAAGACCGGCAGCCTCGCCGCTGCCGAAAGCCACGTCGTCTGGATGCGCGGCGCCTATGCAAGCGGTGCGATGGAGACACTGCCCAGTTTCACACCGGGCGGACTGAGCGATGGCCCACGTCTGCCGCAGACATCACCGCGGGATGCAGGTGATAACCACGAACACAGGAGGAAAAACCGGCCAATCCTTCTGTATGTCGCCGGCGGCGGTTTCGTCATGCCGCCTTCGCGCAAGCAGAAGACCATGGTCCAGAGGCTCGCCGAAGCGGTCAATTGCGAGATCATGATGGTGCCGCACAGGCTGGCGCCCGAACACCCGTTTCCGGCAGCACCGGCGGATTTCGCGGCGCATTACCTGGCGCTTCTGGAGGACGGGCACCGGCCGGAGAACATCTTCCTTGCCGCAGACACTGCAGGCGCCTCGATTGTGCTGGGCGCGCTTCAGATGCTGCGCAAGGACGGCGCTGATCTGCCCGCCGGCACAATCCTGTTTGCGCCCTGGTGCGACCTCAGCCTGAGCGGCTGGTCCTACATCACCCGCAGCATGTCTTCACAGAGTCCGTTCCGAATGGAGACGGCTGCGTTCTGTGCACGGCTCTATCTCCAGGACGAGCCGGTCACGTCGCCTCTGGCTTCGCCGATTTTTGCCGACCAGACCGGATGGCCGCCGATCCTGATCCACACAAGTGAGAACGACATTCACTTTGATGACGCAATCCGCCTGGCGGAGAACGGCCAGAAGCATGGCTGCGATGTACGGCTGAACTACTGGGATTCACCCCGGCATCATCTGGAACGGCTTTCGTCGAAGGCTGCGGCGCAGTCGTTCGGCCAGGTCAATGCGTTCATCAATCGCTGCTGGCGGCCTGCGGGAGACTTGCAGTAGCTTCACCACCTGCTGTTGCGGCTCTCTGCGTTGTTTTCCTCCGCCCGGGTTGCAATGCGGCGAAAACCGCGTATAAGCGCGGCTGTTCGAACACCCGGTCAATCTGGCTGGTGGCTGAACGGAGGGTGCGATCCTTGAAAAGGGATCCTAGGGGCAAAAGCGCTCCGGCCTCCCGTGTCTCCGCTCACGACCGTCTCGACCTTCGTCTTTCTTGCCCGGCCCACATGGCCGCCAGGACAAGTCGCTGGGGCTTAGCGCCGGATCCGGGTGATGTTAAAGCAAGAAAGGCAAGTCAATCATGGCTCTTTATGAACATGTATTCCTTGCCCGGCAGGATGTCTCCAGCCAGCAGGTCGAAGCCCTCGTAGAACAGTACAAGGGCGTGATCGAAGCTAATGGCGGCAAAGTCGGGCGCATTGAGCACTGGGGCCTGAAGTCCCTCACCTACCGCATCAACAAGAACCGCAAGGCGCATTACGCGCTGATGGACATTGATGCTCCGGCTCCGGCCGTGAAGGAAATGGAGCGCCAGATGCGCTTCAACGAAGACATTCTTCGCTTCATGACCGTTTCGGTTGAAGCCCATGAAGAAGGCCCGTCGGCCATGCTTCAGAAGCGCGACCGCGATGACCGTCCACGTGGCGGCGACCGTGATCGTGGCGACCGTGGCCCGCGCCGTCCGCGCGAAGACCGCGAATAGGAGTTCAGACAATGGTTGATATCAATCAGATCCCGACACGCCGTCCGTTCAATCGCCGCCGCAAGACCTGCCCGTTCTCGGGTGCGAATGCGCCGAAGATCGATTACAAGGACGTTCGTCTGCTGCAGCGCTACATTTCCGAGCGCGGCAAGATCGTTCCTTCCCGCATCACGGCTGTCAGCCAGAAGAAGCAGCGCGAACTCGCCAAGGCGATCAAGCGCGCCCGTTTCCTCGGCCTTCTGCCTTACGTGCTGAAGTAGGATAATACCGGATCCGGCGTGCAAGCGCCGGATCCATTTCCCTTCCCGCGACGGGCGCGGGGTCTGGGCCATCAAAAACCCGGGTTGGGGCAACGATTGCCTCTAACTGCGTGACGCAGGACAGCGACGAAGATGACACAGCAAAGCACATCGCTCCTTGTGGGCCTGTTCGCCGGCGTTTCCGCCGCGCTTCTGCTTATCAGCGCCAGATCGTCGTCCAGCGTCCTGTTTGCCCAGCTCTCTGTTGCTGCCTTTGCACTTCCAATCCTGATCGCAGGGCTGGGCTGGTCCAACTTTGCCTCGACAGTCGCCATTGCCTCAGCTATGGCGGTGATCGGCCTGCTAGCCACACCTCAGGACGCGTTGATCTACGGCGTAATCGCGCTGGCTCCCGCCGCTTGGATCGCGCACTTGTCCAACCTTGCCCGTCCGGCTGAGGAAATCGGTGGTCCGGAAGGGGCGGTGGCTTGGTATCCGCTGTCAGACATTCTTTTCAGCATTGCCATCTGCGTCTGCATTGGCGTTGTCGGCGTCGGTCTCGCCACCGGCAATTTGGTGGACCAAATCGACCATTTTTATGATGCATCCGTCGCCACGCTCAAGGACAGCAATTCGAGCTATGAGGTCTCGGCTGAAGAACTTGCGCAAACGAAACGACTTATCCTGCTCTTACTGCCTAAAATCCTAGCGACGACGACGGCGGCGACGTGGGTGACGATTTTGTTGGGCTGCTGGTATGTCGCCTCTGCGATCGTACGGCAATCGGGCCGCTCCAAGCGACCCAAGGACGATTTGCCGTCGCAGCTCAGGATGCCGCGCAACGGCATTATCGCGCTGGCCGCCGGCATAGTCTTGAGCTTCGTGGACGGTGGTATCGGCCTGATCGGATGGACCATCTGCGGCGCTTTCGGCATGGGCTTCATCGTCGCCGGCTTCGCCATCGCGCATCACCGCACACGCGGCCGTCCGTCCCGTGGACTGTTGCTGTGGATCGCCTATTTGTCGGCTCTCTTCACCTTGCCGCTGGCGTTTTTCCTGTTCCTCGGGCTGTTTGACACGGCCCGAACCCTCACGGCGACCGGCTCCGGTCCCAACTCCAACACCTGACCCTCCTTGAAAGGACACACCAATGGACGTCATTCTTCTTGAACGCATCACCAAGCTCGGCCAGATGGGCGAAACCGTAAAGGTTCGCGACGGCTACGCCCGCAACTTCCTGCTGCCTCAGGGCAAGGCGCTGCGCGCCAACGCCGCCAACAAGGCCCGCTTTGAAGCCGAGCGTTCGGTGCTTGAAGCCCGCAACCTCGAGCGCAAGTCGGAAGCCGAGCAGATCGCCGAAAAGCTCGACGGCAAGACCTTCGTGGTGGTTCGTTCCGCCGGCGAAACCGGTCAGCTCTACGGTTCGGTTGCTGCCCGCGACGTGATCCAGGTTCTGGCCGACAACGGCTTCACCATCGGCCGCAGCCAGGTCGACATGAACAACCCGGTCAAGACCATCGGTCTGCACACCGTGCCGCTGGCACTGCATGCCGAAGTCAACGTCACCGTTACGTTCAACGTCGCACGTTCGGCTGACGAAGCAGAACGCCAGGCCAAGGGCGAAGACCTGTCGTCGGCAGACGCCATCTACGGCATCGACGAGGAAGCTGCTGCAGAAGCCGCAGAAGCTGCCGCCAATGACCCGGACTACCTTGATGATGAAGACGGCGAAAGCGAAGACAACGCCTGATTTCGCCTCATCTGACCGCATTTGTGAAAACGCCCGGGAGACAGTCTCCCGGGCGTTTTTCTTTGCGTGCAGCTGGATTCAAACCAGAATGACAGGAGCCAACCCGCCGCCCGGGGTGCGGAAATTGGTGGCCTGGCCCCGATACATGCGCGCGACCGGAAACAGCGGCTTCCCGGCATAGGCATAGAGCCGGAGGTCATATTTGAGCCGTGCCGGCTGTCCCTCGTGCATCAGGCCGCGCGTGGCTGGCGGTACGAGCGCCTGGGCGACGTAATCACCCTGCCGGATCGATGCCCACACGCTTCTTGTCAGCTTGTCGCCGCGATAGGCCGCGCGGCTGCCATAGCCATCCGCCGGCTTGAAGAACAATGTCCTGCGCGCTTTCCAGGCGGCTTCCTGATCGATACCGCGGAGTGGCCGCGTCAGCGGGATCATGGCGCGAAGGTCAGCGCTCACCGCGCCGGGTGCGCCATTCTCGTCACCCAGCAGCATCAGGTTGCGCTTGTCGGCATACAGCGCATGGTGGCGGGGTGACGGCGAGAGCACCGCGACGTCCTGGTCATAGGCCAGCCGCAGCGCATGGTTTTGCGGCGCTTCAAGCCGGAAATCGGTCAGGCGATTGTAGACCATGTCGATGATCTCACCATCGCGCCACAGTTTCCCGTCGCGGCAGTCAAGCTCGGAAGGGTCGGCAATGATGGTGTGAATGCCGTTCGAATTCAGCAGCTCGGCGGCAAGCACCATGTCGGGATAAAGATACTGTGCCTTGGGTTCCGCATCGACGATGGCGAGGCTGCGCAGCGGTTCACCCGGCCTGGCCAAGCTCCATTCCTCGATAAACATGGAAACCAGCAACTCATCCAACCGCGCCTCCGTCAAATCTGGTCCAGACACAGCGGCGGGCAGGCAGCGTGATCCCGCGCCGGCAAATTGCCTGGCCAGAAAGGCAGCACCAGCATTGGTGTTGATTTCAATCAGCCGCGGACCATCAGGCGAGATATGGAAATCGAATCCCATCAGCAGGCTATGGGTTCGATCTTGCCGTGACAGGTCAATTCGGGAGTCCCTCGCCTCAATTTGCCGCCTGTAGGCCTCGGTCTCCGTGCTCTGAGCCACGGCAGCCACCAGCTTTGCCATTTGTTGATAATGCGCGTGCGACAGGAACACCGGGGTCGCTGCGTAAAGTCCGCGGCGATTCGCCAGCATCCCCTCCAGGCGCTGATCGCGGCTGCCGGCTGCCACGCGGGCGCGGCGCTCGTCGGCTTCAAGCGGCAGACACAGGCAAGCGCTGTTGATGGCTTCGAGCGATGCCCCGGTGCAGCATTCAGCTTCGCCGTGCGGGGTCAGCATGTGCAGGCCCGCCGAATGGTCGCAAGCAAGTCCTGGTGCCCGCCACAGCAATCATGCATGATGAAGCCGAACAGTGCGCCAAGCGTCTCGTATCTCGCGGCATAGATCATCTGCTTGCCCGCACGGCGGACGTGGACAAGCCCGGCATCGGCCATCCCCTGCAACTGGGCGGAGACGGTCTTGAGATTCTGGCCGGTTGTTTCGGCCAAGGAGCTGACCGAGGCGCCCTGCTCACCTGCCTGCACCAGCGTTTGCAGCAATGCCAGGCGGCCTTCGTGAGCCAGAACCGAGAGAATCTTGACGGCTGTATCAGCTTTCATCATTCTATCATTCCATAGAATGAAAGAACATTCAAGCCGATTGAGGCAGGCTTGGCCTTGTCCCAGCGGTCGGACCGATTCCACCTCTTCCCAGTGCATGACCCTTGGGATAGAACCATCGCATGGCAACCCTGGCATCTGAGATGAACACGACCGAACTGGCGGCGCTCTTGCACTTTTATGGTGAGAGCGGCGTGGCGGAACTGTGCGAAGACGCAGCCATTGACCGGTTCCAGCAGTCGGCCGAAATCCTCAAGGCCCGCGCCCGGCCGCAATCGCAACCCAATGCCGCCACCAGCCAACCGGCCCAGAGGCCTGCGCCCAACCAGCCTGCGCCTGACGCATCGCCGGCGCGCAAGCCAGCGGCTCAGCCGATTGCGCCGGCACCGCAGGCCTCGCAACTGACCATCCCCGGCGAAGCCGCATTTCAGGATGCGCGCGCGCTGGCGGCCGGCGCTGGCTCGATTGCCGAACTGCGCTCGATCCTTGAGTCATATACCGGGTGCAATCTGCGTCACAGCGCCAAGACGCTTGTCTTCGCAGACGGCAACCCGGAGGCAGATGTGATGTTCATCGGCGAGGCGCCGGGCCGCGAAGAGGATCTTCAGGGCACGCCGTTTGTCGGTCGCGCCGGCCAGCTTCTTGACCGGATGCTGGCTGCCATCGGGCTCAGCCGCGAAACCGCCTACATCACCAACATCATCCCCTGGCGTCCGCCCGGCAACCGTACGCCCGCAGCGCACGAGATCGAGCTCTGCCGGCCGTTTGTCGAACGCCACATCGCGCTTGCCCAGCCCAAGTTCGTGGTCATGCTCGGCAATATCGCCAGCAAGTCGCTGCTTGCCACCGACAAGGGCATCCTGTCGCTTCGCGGCACATGGATGGAGTGCAAGATCGGCGACACGGCGACACCGGCGATGCCCACGCTTCACCCGGCCTACCTGCTCAGGAACCCGGCGCAAAAGCGGCTTGTCTGGGCAGATTTCCTGTCGCTGCAGGAGCGGCTGGAGCAACTCAGCACTCCCTGAGCCGCATCCGCCAGTTTCTTGCCCGATGGCGGAAATTTTTCAGTCGTGTCGCGATCCGGCCTTGGCGTCGCACGCAAGCATGACAAGTTCATCGCAGAATCACATTTGCAAACAGGCCTGCAGGATCCGTTGAGACCGGATTTTGCGGGGCCGCGCTCCGTTGGCAGGGAGAGCCGCCATGATCCAGTCCGTTCGATCGGTGGCGTCGCTGCTGCTTTCGACCTTTTTCCTGCTGACCGCGATGGGGCTGTCGGGCTATTTGATCCCGGTCAGAGCCGTGGCCGAAGGCTGGTCTACCTTCTCGATTTCGCTGATTGCGACCGGCTACGCCATCGCGTTCACCGCCAGTTGCATCATCACCCCCCGGCTTGTGCTCAAGGTCGGTCACGTGCGGGTATTCGGCGCCCTGACCACCATCATGGCGATGTCCTATCTGCTGCATACGCTGATCGTGCATCCGGGCGTCTGGGTGCTGACGCGCGCCATGGCAGGCTTCTCGATCGCCGGCGGTTACATGATCATCGAAAGCTGGCTCAACGAGAAGGTCAGCAATGAAAATCGCGGCGCGCTGTTTTCGGTCTACATGATGGTGTCGATGTCAGCGGTGATGATCGGCCAGTATATCGTTCCCTTTGGTGACCCGGTCACGCCGACCCTGTTCATGGTCTGCGCGCTGATCTGCTCGATGGCGGTGATGCCGACCTTGTTGTCGAGCGCGCAATCGCCGCAGCCGCTGACCCAGGTCAAGTTCGATGTTCCGGCGCTCTACCGGCGGTCACCCGCTGCCGTGGTCGGCACCTTGCTCGCCGGCCTGATCGCCAGCGCCTGGGGCGCGCTCGGACCGGTCTATGCTTCGCAACTGGGGCTTTCAACCACCGAAGGCGCGTCGATGCTCGCGATTGCCATGATCGGCGGGGCCATCTTCCAGTATCCGCTCGGGCGCGTTTCGGACCGGATGGACCGCCGCCGGGTGATGATCTTCGCCGGCGTGGTCGGTGTGATTGCCTGTGCGATCACCATCAGTTTCGGCGTTGAAAACCGGATCATCTTCTTTGCCGGCATGCTGTTTCTGGGAACCGTGCTGCTGCCGATCTACTCGCTCAATGTCGCGCACGCCAACGACCATGCCATGCCCGACGAGTTCGTCGAAGTGTCGAGCGGGTTGATGATCACCTACGGCGTCGCAACCATGGTGGGACCGCTGATCACCGGCGTTGCCATGGACTGGTTCGGGCCGCACGCGCTGTTTGCGGCGATTGCGGTGTTCTTTGCCGCCTATGCCGGTCACGCCGCCTGGCGTATCAGCCGCCGCGACCAGGCGCCGGAAGAGACCCGGTCCGACTTCCTGGCGATGGCCGCCCTGCCCGACCTGACGCCGCAATCGGCAGAACTCGACCCGCGTTCCGATCCGAGCTGGGGCGAACAGTCTGAGGAAGATGAAGAGGCGCCCGCCGCCTGAGGCGGGGCTGTCCGGTTCAGCCTTGCGGCGTGACTAGCTTGCGCTGAGCCTTGCGCTTGAGGCCGAGCCTGTGCTCGCGCAGGATGACGAAGAGGCCTGCCCCGATCACGATGGCGGTGCCGATCAGCATCGACCAGGTCGGCACATCGCCAAAGATGAAATAGCCGATCAGGATACCGAGCACGATCGAAGTGTATTCGAACGGCGCAATTGTCGACACCTCGGCATGGCGATAGCTCTGGGTGAGCAGGATCTGTCCGAGCCCGCCGCAAAACCCCGCCAGCGCCATCAGACCGAGGGTGGACCAATCCGGCACGATCCAGCCGAACGGCAAGGAGGCCAGCGACAGCACCGTGGCCGTGAGCGAGAAATAAAGCACAATCGTCGGGGTCTTTTCCGTCAGCACCAGTTTGCGGACGAGAATCATCGCAGTCGCCCCAAGTGCCGCCGAACACAAAACGGCGATCGCCCCCTGCGCCTCGCCGGAGCCAAAACCATCGCCGAACAGGCTCAGCCGCGGCCAGCTGATCACCAGAACGCCGCCGAGGCCGACAGCGACCGCTGACCAGCGGAAAATCCGCACTTTTTCGCCCAGAAACAGAGCCGCGAAAACCACCGTGAGAAGCGGCATGGCGTAGCCGATGGCAATGGCGTCGGGCAAGGGCAACCGCATGATGCCATAAAAACCCAGGCCCATCGCCGAGACCCCAACCAGTCCGCGACGCACATGCGAAAGCGGGCTTGCCGTCCGCCAGGCGGTTTCCAGCTGGCCGCGCAGCGCCAGAAAGACCAGAATGGGAACAATCGCAAAGGCCGAGCGGAAGAACACGATCTGGCCTGCGGGAACCCCTTCTCCCGACGCCTTGATCAGTGTCGACATGGTGACAAAGACGCTGACAGAGGCCACCTTGAGCAGAATGCCGATCATTGGCGAGCCGCCGGGCACACTGACTGATTGCGCCGGGGCGGATTGAGGCGCCGCGGGCGACATGTCGGAATGCCGGTGGTCAGTGGGCGGGCGTTCGGTCACCTTGGTTCCTTGTTCCCGTCGGTTGAGAAAGGCGCGGCTTCATCGTCCAGACGGCCTGGTGCCGCAACCATAGCCCGCGAGCTGCTTCCCGTCCGATCAAAAGATCTGATGACCTCACCACTTCGCGCTGATGTGTGCCTCCCCCGCCGTCAGCTTCCAGTTCACGCAACCGATCAGCCGTTGAGCGCTTCCCAGATGCGCTGCGGGGTGGCCGGCATCTC
>TARA_R110002012_G_scaffold218587_2_pt1 | contig 21525 bp, 28 predicted proteins | sample TARA_R110002012 | Tara Oceans TARA_R110002012 (sample SAMEA4396515) | marine metagenome | biome: Westerlies Biome; feature: [DCM] deep chlorophyll maximum layer (ENVO:01000326); material: water (ENVO:00002006), including particulate matter (ENVO:01000060) such as... | depth 40 m | reverse complement strand
ACCCCTCCCCCTCTCTCTCTGTTGTCCCCTTCCCCCTCTCCCCCCTTCCCCTCACTACATAAAAAAAGCTTTAAAGCTTACAGAGGTAAGAGGCTATAACCGAACGCGTGCCAATTTGACTAAATAAAGCATAGGGAGAAGCTCTAATGTAATTAGTTGGTTAACAGATATAAACAATTCAAAGTTTATAAAATGTCAAAATTTGTGTTTTATTTCGTGTAAATACTTTGATTTAGTCAAGAATTAAACCTATATTGTACTATTATTAATCAGAGGGAGTGCATAACCCCTCATAAATTTAAAAATTATGAATAATTCAAATGAAATTAAGACTACAAATTACTCTGTTACATACACTAAAAACGAGTACCGAGATACTGAAATACAACTAAATCATTTTAAAGGGTTTAAAGTTGTTTACTTGTCCCCAACAAACTACAACGGCACAAGAATTAAAATCACAGATTTAAGAAGTAAAAAAAGTGTTACAATATCTCGAGGAGATGAGGACAATTACAGAGATGACGCGATAAAATACATAACAGAGGTATTAAAAATTAAGGTTAATGGATTTGTATCAGATGAAATTTTAGGTTTTTATTTGATATTAACAGATGACTTTTCAAAATGTATATAAACAAATTAAAAACAAATTAAAATTAAAATTATGAGAAATTTATTAGATATAGAGAACACAATTCTATCAGAAAACAGAGCCTTAAGAGATGGGTTCAGAGTTGAGGAAATCAACGAGAATATGAACTTAATTTTCGAGGGTGGACTCTCCAAATTTAATTCATCAGTAAAAATGTCTAAAATAGTCAAGAAATCAATGGACTTTTTTAATTCTGAGGAGTGTCAGAATCAACTAAACGAGGAGGGCATTTCGTGGACTAAAGAAGAATTTTTTATGAAGCTTTACGGATGGAAAAGGGCTTTTGGTTACAAAATGCTAAAACTTGCCGAGGTTCACTCGAGCACAATTAGAAGTTTTGTTAACAAAATGCAAACACTAAGAGACAGTGGAGAAGATACCAAAGAATCAAGTATTTCAGTTGAAAATTGTTTGAAGTTTGTTCGAGGTGGTGGAGAAGAAACCAACACCGAACCAACAACACCGAACCCCATCACGTTACAATTAACGTGTTTAATTGATGGAGTCAAGAAGAAAGTCACTATTAAAGCAAATGGAGATATTAAAAGCAATTTAACAGATTCAGAACTTAATAAACAAATTGAAATTTTGAATCAAATTATAATCAACAACGTAAATAATTAAATTAATAACAAATTAAATTTAAAATTATGAATAATTCAACAGGTATAGCATACCAAAACACAGGACTAACGAGCCGAGGGACTCTCAGAGGTTACCACTCGAGCCCAAGTCCAAACTTTATCAACAAAACCCCTTATAATGTTGATTTAAGAGGCTTAAAGCCAACAGAGAAACGAAGACTCTTGACTTTTGAGGGTGGCGAATTTCACTCTAAATATGCAGTAGGATTTGAAATTGAGAAACTATATTTTAACAGGTTTGATGACAACCAAAGAGGGTCGAGAATCGGAGAACTTGCACTGTTCAAGGGGTTCGAACTTGACTCGAGTTGTGGAGTGGAAGCAATTACACACATTTTACCATTACTCCCTCGAGGTTTATGGAGAAATAAAGTATATAATATGTTTCACCAAGCTAAGCACATTTTAGAAGATGAATTTTCTCCATCAAATCGAGATTGTGGAGGTCATATAACCTTATCGTGTAAGGGTTTAACCTCTACCGAGTTATTTTCTAAGGTTGCGAAGTACTCCGGTTTAATTATGAGCCTTTATCGAATGAGGTTAACTAATCCATACTGTAATCATAATATGACCTTTAGAACGTCCAATTACGATTGGATTAATGGTATTATGAGCACAAGAGGAGAACGAAATACAAGAATTTCATCATATAAGTACTCGTTCTGTAAATTGGGGACAAATGGGACGATTGAATTCCGAGTACCTCCACGCGTTACCGGAGTTAAGCAGTTAATGAAAAGATACGAGTTATTTTATGAGTTGATTGATTGTGCAGTTAATGAGGTTAGTTGGTCGAAGTTTATAAGCCGAGTTAAGCCGATTATCTTAGCAATGTATCCAGACAACGAGAACAAAGCGAAGTTAATTCTTAGCCAAGCGAAGTATTTTCAGAAGTTTATTGACACGAATGGAGAACGAACGCACGAAGTGACAGATGTTTATATGGAGTGCAACACTGAAGAAAGGCAAGAGAAAAGAAAAGAGTGGTTCAGGTTGTGAATCACTTTTCTAATTCTTTTAAATGGGGGGACTTTGTCCCCCTTTTTTTTTGGCTCAATGTATCTTTAAAGAGACAACACACCACACACCACACCAAGCACAGCAGGACAGCAGGACAGCGACAGCAGGACACACGACAAAAACACAAATTTTAATGTATCTTTAAAGAGACACTTTTAATTTTTTGTGTTTCAGTCAGTCAAAACACGAATTTTGGAAAAAAAGTTGAATCGGTCTTCTTGATTGACAGACTACAATTACCTCTGTTAGACGCCAAAACCTGCACACCAGAACGGCAAGCCCTGCACGTAAGCGAGCACCGGCACGCAAGCCGGAGAAAAAAATAAATTTGGTGGTTATATATATATATATTATATTAGCAAAGAATTATTCATAAATTCAGAAAAGTGGAGTTCGTAAGGCTATGGGGGTAGTCAAGCGAGTTTCACTTTTTTTTACCCCTCTCATTTGGTTATGTCTAAATTTTGTCTTATATTTGTTTATTGTTAACCGAGTTCTACCTCTCAATTATAGAGGTTGCTCACTAAAATTTTTATACTATGTGTGTTATAATAGTCAAACATAAAAAAGAAAACAAAGTTTCAAGAGGAGTTCTTAAAACCTCAAGTAAAGTAAACCCTCACGGATTGGGGGTTGTGTGGTTGGATACATTTGAAGTATCTTATCATAAGTCAAAAGATTACAAAGTGTTAGATGTTGACAGACCTTATATTGCTCATTTCAGATATGCAACAGTTGGGAAAGTAAACAAAGAGAACACCCACCCTTTTGTGTGTGGTAATAATATAGATGAGTTGCTAATGATGAATGGTAGTATCTATTCATTAGGAGACCAAGAAACGTGCGACACTAAAGTTCTTGCTAATCAATTAGGAGACAAGCCAAGACAAGTGTGGAAAGGGGAGTTGTCTAATTATGAATGTAGATTTACCACAATAAACACCCGTACTCGCACCTATCAAATATATAATAAGGAGTTGTGGACAAAAAAGAATGGAGTATGGTTCAGTAAGGACAATGTTTTATTAGACAACGTCGTTGCAGTCTATGGTACACTAAAAAAAGGACACTCAAACTATCAACATTATTTAAGAAGTTCTAAATATGTGGGTGGTGGAGTAACGCAAGACAAGTACCCTCTATTGATTGAGGGTTTACCTTATATGGTAAACAAAAAGGGAGTAGGTCATAATGTAGAGGTTGATGTATTCAAAGTATCAAACACTAAGCTTGCCAACTTAGACACCTTAGAGGGACACCCTCGTTGGTACAAAAGAGAAGTTGTGCCGGTAAAATTAAAAAGTGGTAAGATTGTTAATTGTTGGATATACTTTAACGATAAACATATTAGTAAGAATACCAAAATGCACAAGACCTACACTCAGTCGTTCTTTGACAACAACAGACCAACGTGGATTAACAAGTGGAATAACTATGGTCTAAGTAAAAGAAAAGCACAAACACCTTCTTACAAGCCAAAAGATTTTGATTGGTCACAGTCTACGTTTGACTTTGACAATGATATGAAGGTGGACACCTTTCGCGAGAATGAAATTTTACGCGAAGAGGATTTGTGCGACAAAAAACCTTTCTGTGTTAATTGCTATCACGACTTAGATTTTGATGGATTTACTAACTATCATTGCAGTGGTTGTAATAGTTGGTTCACGGAGAACGAAGTATTAACAGACAGTATATAATATAAATGTGTGGGGGTTGTCTCTTTAAAGACACCCCCTTTTAAAAATAAAATTATGGAAAAGAAAATAGACACTTACATAGAATGGTTTAGAACAGATAATTCAGACCCTTACGGAGAATTAAAATGGTTAATAGACCTGCTTTTAAATAGCAAACATAAAAAGGATATAGAGACAGTTTTAGAGGATAATTATAATTGGTACAAATCAAATAAATAAAATTATGGAACAAGAACTAAAACTAACAGATGAAGTTAACGATATACTACAATATATAATTGACTTTGAATATCAAAGAATGTCTTCAAGTGGACAACAGATGATAGATGAATTAATAGAAATTATAAATAAATAAAATTATGGAAACAAGAAATGATTTAGAATATGCAAATTCTCAACCAAATGAGAATGAATTAACAATAAAAAGTTCAACAAACACATTGTTGGGTAAACAATTAGCTTGGTTTAATCACTTTGTTGACTATGTCAATCAAGTAGATTTCCACCTTTACAATGAAGCTTGTGAATACGCAGACGGAGAAAATAACTAAGCAGAATTTGGAGTTGTTCAAATTTTGTCTTATATTTGTTTAATAAATTAAATTATAATAATATGAAACAGTTTAAAAAAGACTTAAAAAAAATTATCAAAGCAATGTTTAACACCACTTACGAAAGATTAAAACTCTTAGTATTAATACTTATGACCATTGGCTCATTGGGGAGTGGTATATATATTATCGCAATAACATTAGAAAAGTGTGGTTGGAATATACCCTTGTTCTTGTTGGGTTGCGTAGGAACGTGGTTCGGTATTGGGATGATAGATATGTTTAAAGATTCATTTAAAAATTAAAAATTATGGGAAGGTATTATTCAGGCGACATAGACGGAAAGTTTTGGTTCGCAGTTCAAAGTTCAGATTGTGCAGATAGATTTGGTTCAACGGGTTCGACACCAAACTATTTAGAGTATTGGTTTGATGAAAGTCATTTAGACTGTATTAACAAAGAGTTAAAAGTAATAGAAGGTAATTTAGGCGAAAACCTAAAGTTGTTGAAAGAGTTTTTTAAAACCAATAATGGTTACAACGAACAAATGATTAAAGACTTCTACAAAGAAAAAGGTAAAACCATAGGAGACGGAGACATTAAACATTTACTCGAAGAGTATGCAGACTATAAAATGGGTAAAAAAATAAGAGACTGCGTCAAAGAAAATGCAGAATGTAATTTTACGGCAGAGGTGTAGTGCGTCTTTAAAGGTTGTGCGTAGGAGAAACCACGTGTGTAAAAGTAAACTATTTGTCGTGTTTACTATCCTACAAAAGAGGGGACATTTGTCCCCTTTTTTTATGCTCAAAAATAAATACAGAATAGCTTGTTATTAATCTAATTTTACACTATCTTTATACTAAAGTTAAATCAAATAAAATGGAAGAAAGAATTAAATTAACAATAAGTAGATTAGAAAAATCTAAAAACCCACCGGCTTTTTATCTTGAAAAGCTAATCAAATTACTTCATAATACAACAAAAGAAAATTGGGTAAATACCGGACAGTATCATAATGCAAAAATTTTCAAACGAAACTATCCGGAGTTTGATATTCCTAAAGGAGTTAGGCAGGTAATGTTTTATGCAGGAGACTATATTGTGTGTTTACGCAACGACACTTTCGTGTGGGGTGGTTGCGAGTTCAAAAACCTGAGTGATATTGAAAATTGTATTTGGGATAAAGAAAATAAAAACTATGAGTAAAGAAAAGATACAACAAGTAAGCAGAAAAGTTTATGAGATGCTTGCAGAAAAAAATGATGCGTACGGAAATTCGGCTCTTGAACCTATTAATATATTTAGTAAGGGAAAGGCGAGCCAATCTTTGTGTGCAAGGATAGACGATAAGTTAGCGAGAATAAAAAATAGAGGATTGTCAGATGAAACTGAGGATACTCTTTTTGATTTATGTGGATACCTTATATTATTAATAATAGCAAAAGAAAACGAAAATGAAAAAAGAGATATTTAATCAATATGTAGAAGAGGTTGCTCAAGCTTTTGAGGTGCGAGCATCAGACATCTTTACTAAAACAAAAGAAAGAACCAAAGTAGACGCAAGACACCTTTTATATTACCTGTGTAAAAAAAGACCTATGCGAATAACATACATTCAAAAGTATATGGAAAGTAGAGGTTATAAAATAAACCACTCTTCTATTATTCACGGCATATCTCAAATAGAAGAAAAGATAACTGAAGATAAAGACTACACAGATTTAATAAACAGAATAGAAGAATGTATAGCTTAGAAGAAGTTTTCAATCAATCTTATTCAGACAGAGAAAGTGCGCTACTCAATAGCAGTTTGTACCAAGCAAGATTATTGCGAGGAATAAAAATTGTTAAAGACAATGAAACCTTAGAGGTCAATGTGTTCAATACTACTTTAGGGGGAGACTTTTATAAAGAAATAACCCCAGAACAATATAAACTTTTTTTAGAAAATGGTTGGAAAGTTGGGGTTTATGTTATATCTTTGTCTAACTATCGTAGAAAACTTGTTAAGATTGAACGGAGAATAAAAGAAGAAATAAATAGTAGAAAAAACGCGAAGAGTATTAAAACGGCTAAACAAAGAAGATTAAACATTCTTAAAAACTTTAGCGAAGTGTCAAATAAATTAAAAGAATTGCAAAATGAGTAAATCAAAAAATTATTATAAAGAATTATCAGAACTACCTATTAAAAGGTTAGTAGAAAAAAAAGGTGGATTAGATTATCTATCGTGGTCTAATGCGTGGGATATGTTAAAGAAACAATACCCCTCAACACAAAGGAAAGTGTATGAATGTGAGGCTACCGGACTTAATTATTTTACAGACGGAAATAGTGCTTACGTAAAAGTAGGGATAATAGTAAATGATATAGAACATATCGATTACTTACCGGTTATGGACTTTAGAAACAAATCTATACCTACGGCTAAAATGACATCATTTGATGTTAGTAAAACTATTCAAAGAGCAACTGCAAAAGCTATTGCTATGCACGGATTGGGATTATCGTTGTGGACGGGAGAAGATATACCCTCAAAAACAACGGAAGACAATATAATGACCCACATAAGTTTAGATATTGGTAGTGACAATTGGACAAAGGCATTGTCGTATGTTGTTGCTAACAAACATTTAGGGACAGAAAAACTTGTGTCAATGTTATCTAAAAAATATAAAGTTACAGATGTTGTAAAAAAAGAGATTGATAAAACAATTAAAATGAACACTTTACAAAATAAATAATGATGGATGTAATATATATATTATTTTTAGGAGTAGTTTTTTACACCGGCTTTATAGCAGGTATGTATGTTTTTACACAAATATCTGAGTGGATAGATAAACAATTAAAAAAATAATAACTATGTGTTGGGAAACAGAACCATATCAAGAAACAGTAGATAAAGAACTTTGTGCATTTTGTGGAGATATTTATACAGACAAAAAATTTTGTAGCAATAGCTGTGCAGACGCATTTTTTAATGATTAATTATAAAGGGGGGTGTTTTTTGGGTAATTTAATTTAGGTCGTTCCATTACCCACCTCGTATTGAGGACTTTGTGTTCAACCCCCCTTTTTCTAAAAATAAATTATGAGACAATCTATACATACATACGAAGAAGATTTAAAAGTAGGTGTTCAGTATTCTTACACTACTAATTATGTAAGAGTGTACGACACTAAAGAACTTCGTAGAAAATTTAATATAATAATAAATAAACTTGAAAATAATAATAAAAAATGTCGAAAGAAATAATAGAACAATTAAAAGACGATAATCAATACTATAATGGGGTAGGTAAAAACTATTTGTCTAACTCAGACATAGGGACATTATTAAAAAACCCAAGAGAATTTGGAATAGAAAGACCGGATAATGTAAATTTTATGAAAGGTCGTTTATTTCATCAATTAATTTTAGAACCAAATAAGGTAAAGAATATAAACTGTATTGATGTAAATTCTCGTAACACAAAAGCATATAAAGAATATAGTAATGGAACAGTCGTTCTGTTACAAAAAGAAGTAGATGAGATTATTGAACTTACAAAAATTATGTTAGGAAACTTAGATTTTTTTGATATGATAAGAGAAAAAAATAATCAATACGAAGTACCTATGATAAAAGAAATAAAAGGGGTAATGTGGAAAGGTAAAGCCGATATTGTAAACGAGCATGTGCTTGTAGATTTAAAAACTACAAGTGATATATCTAAATTTAAATGGTCGGCAAGAGATTATAATTATGATAGTCAAGCTTACATATACGAACAACTTTTTGGTAAACCCTTATTCTTTTTAGTTGTAGACAAACTGAACCAATCCTTAGGAATGTTTGAGCCTACACCAGAATTTTTAGAAAGAGGAGAAAGAAAAGTAGAAAAAGCAATAAATGTTTATAATCAATTTTTTTGTAAAAACGCAGAAGAAGATATAAACACTTATTACATTAACGAACAATTAAATTAACTATTAACTAAACTATATTAAAAATGTCAGAACAAGAAAAAATATTTGCAGACGGATTTTCTTTTAAAACAAGAGAGAATCAACCCGACTTTGTGGTCGGAAGAATGTCAATTAAAGTAGAGGACGCGTTAGCGTTTTTGAAAGAACGTTCAAGTAATGGTTGGGTAAACCTAAATATAAATAAAGCAAGAAGTGGAAAATACTATTGTGAACTTGACACATGGAAACCCAAGCAAGATAACAACACAACAAATAATACTCCCGTAAAGGAGGTTAAAGAAGATTTACCCTTCTAAATTTGATGTGTAATGAGAGGGGAGGTCTGTCATATTCCTCCCCTTTTTTTGTGCCGAAATGTCAAAAAAAACTCTTCGTAATATATATTTATATATTTTTATTTTATATTTTATTTTATTTTACCTAAATTGAACTTATAATCGACATAATCGACACTAACATTGATAATCAGCTACTTACGTTAAACAAATCGACACTAAAAACGACACTACTATGACACAAAGCATCACTATATTTAAAAATATAAGAGAAACATCTACACCATTTTACAGAGAGGTATCAGTTGTATTGGATAGAATACAAGAGGGTTCATCTAAAGAGCTTGTTAAAAAAATAAGATTAGAAAAAGATAAATCTAATCGTAATGAATTGAAAAAAGAATTACCTGCCATTTGCTTTTCTGGAAAGTTTAATAAAAGAAATGACAATTCAATAGTAGAGCACAGTGGAATAATATGTTTAGATTTTGACGGATATAAAAAGCAGAAAGATTTATTATCAGATAAAGAGCAGATAAGTAAAAACAAACACGTTTACTCAGTTTTTATTAGTCCTTCGGGTAATGGTTTAAAGGTGTTAATTAAAACTCCACAAGATGCAGATAATCACGTGCATTACTTTAATTCTTTAGAAAAGCATTTCTCTTCTCCTTATTTTGATAAGACGTGCAAAAACCTTAGTAGGGTGTGCTATGAAAGTTATGACCCTTTAATATATGTAAACGAAAATTCTTCTGTATGGGATATTATAGAGGACATAGAATACACAGAAGTGAATGTTCACAGAGACCCCCCAACCATACCCATTACAGATGAAAATAAAATTGTGGAGATATTAATTAAGTGGTGGCAAAAAAAATATCCTATGATAGAAGGTCAAAGAAACCAAAACGTATATGTTTTGGCTATGGCTTTTAATGATTACGGAATTAATAAATCTTTATCTTCTTATGTTCTAAATAATTATGCAACTCAAGATTTTAATTTAAATGAAATTCAAAGGACTATTGATAGTGCTTATTTACACACCCAAAATTTTGGAACTAAATACTATGAAGATGAGGAAAGATTAAATACTATTAAATCTAAATTAAGAAGAGGTGTAACAAAAAAAGAAATAAGAAGTCAATTAGAAGAAACTAATTTAGATGACAAAACTATTGAGGCAGTTTTACATAAGGTTGAAGAAGAGAATAACCTAAAGCAATTTTGGACTAAAAGCGATAAGGGGGTTATAAAGATAGTGCATATATTATTTAAGCATTTTTTAGAAGATAGTGGGTTTTATAAGTATTGTCCAGAAGGTAGTAAGAATTATGTGTTTGTAAGAGTAACTAATAATTTAATAGACCATACATCAGAAAAAGAAATAAAAGATTTTATATTAGACCACCTTATACAATTAGATGATAGCTCTATATATAATTATTTTGCAGACCAAACAAGACTATTTAGAGAGGAGTTTTTAACCCTGTTGTCCACTATTGATATATATTTTATAGCAGACACTAAAGATTATTCTTATTTATATTACAAAAACTGTGCCGTGCAAATAAGTAAAAACGAAATTAAAACTATAGATTATTTAGATTTAGGTGGTTATGTTTGGAAAGACCATATTATAAATAGAAACTTTAATCTTTGCAGTTCAGAGGATTGTGATTATAAAAAGTTTGTTTATAATGTTTGTGGTCAAGATGACGAAAGAACATTGTCAATGGAGAGTACTATAGGGTATATGTTGCATGGACATAAAAACCTTTCTTATTGTCCTGCCGTAATTTTAAATGATGAAGTAATATCAGATAATCCGGAAGGTGGAACGGGAAAGGGAATTTTTATGAACGCATTGTCACAAATGAAAAAGGTTGTCACTATTGACGGAAAGTCTTTTGCTTTTGAAAGGTCATTTGCTTATCAGTTAGTATCAGCAGACACACAAATACTTGTGTTTGATGATGTTAAAAAATACTTTGATTTTGAAAGATTGTTTAGTGTTGTGACAGAGGGTTTAACATTAGAGAAAAAAAATAAAGATGCTATAAAGATACCTTTTAGTAAGTCTCCTAAAATAGCAATAACAACAAACTATGCCATTAAGGGTGCGGGTAATTCTTTTGCTCGTAGAAAGTGGGAGTTAGAATTACATCAGCATTACAATAAATCTTATTCTCCTTTAGATGATTTCGGAAAACTTTTATTTGGAGATTGGGGAGATGAAGAGTGGTGTCAATTTGATAACTATATGATAAGTTGTCTACAAAACTATCTAACATCAGGATTGCATAAAAGCAAATTTGTAAATCTAAAAGTGAGACAATTATCAGCAGAAACCTCTCACGACTTTATTGAATGGTGTGGGTTAATAAAAGGCTCACAACACAACCACAAACTTGTTGTAGACGCAAAAAACTATAAGCACAAACTATATTTAGAGTTTATAGAAGAGTATCCTGACTATGGACCAAAAGCTAAAATGACAATCTCAAGAACTAGATTTTACAAATGGTTAGTATCTTATGCGTTGTTTAAAGAAGGAGTGCAACCCGAAGAAGGAAGGGATTCAGCAGGAAGGTGGATAAGGATAAGAAGCAAAAAAGAATTAGAAGTTCAAACCAATATAGAATTTTAAAAATGAATTGGAACTTACACCGAGCAATGTTAAATTCTTATTTTGTAATAATTAGAGATTATGACCCTTATTTGCTTATGAAAAACAACAGTGGGTTTTTTGCTCACGACCCCACTAGTAGTTTAAACAAAGAAGATGTGGAAGGGGTTCTTTCTTATTTTGAAGAAGAAGAAGATTATGTAAAGTGTAAAGAGATAAATAATTTTATTAAAACTAAATGGAGTTTAGAAAATATCAAAAAGAAATAATAGATAAAAGCTTAGGGGTTTTATTAAAGTATAACTTTGTTTACCTGGCAATGGAAGTTAGAACAGGTAAAACATTAACAAGCTTGGGAATTGCACAAAGTTTATTTGTAAACAACGTATTGTTTATAACGAAAAAGAAAGCTATTAGCTCTATAGAGAATGACTACAAATTACTTTCTCCTAAATATAAACTTATTGTTATTAATTATGAGTCTCTTCACAAAATACCTAATCTAAAGTGGGATATAATTATATGTGATGAGTCACATAGCATGGGAGCATTTCCTAAGCCTAATAAAAGAGCCAAGGCAGTAAAAGATATTATATTCAAAACGCGTGCCAAAGTAATACTATTGTCCGGAACTCCTACACCAGAGTCATACAGTCAAATATACCATCAAGTATTCGGTATAATAAAAAACCCCTTCAATGATTGTGTAAACTTCTATAAGTTTGCTCACAAATATGTAAAGATAAAAGAAAAAAAAATAAACGGACTATTTATAAGAGACTACTCTAATGGTTCAGAACTTATTCTTGATAAGATGAAACCCTACACTATTAATTTTTCTCAACAAGAAGCAGGGTTCAAAACAAAAATATCAGAGCAGGTTTTATATGTAGACATGGATGATATTACTTACGAAATTAGTAGTAAATTAAAAAGAGACCGAGTAGTAGAAGGGGATGAGGAAATTATTTTAGCAGACACTCCGGTAAAACTAATGATGAAGTTACATCAACTATATTCAGGAACTATAAAGTTTGAAAGTGGAAACAAAATGGTTTTAGATTATAGCAAGGCAGAATTTATAAAAAAGAATTTCAGTGGCAGAAAGATTGCGGTCTTTTATAAATTCAAAGCAGAGCTTGAGGCTTTAAAAATAGTCTTTGGAAATGATATAACAACAGACCTAAGTATCTTTAAAGAGACAAATAAAAATATAGCATTACAAATAGTTAGTGGAAGAGAGGGAATATCGTTGAAGGAGGCAGACCACATAGTATATTATAATATAGATTTTAGTGCTACAAGTTATTGGCAAAGTCGTGATAGAATGACAACAAAAAATAGAATGAAGAATAGTGTGTATTGGGTTTTTTCTAAAGGAGGAATAGAAGATGATATATACAAAGCAGTAACAAAGAAGAAAGATTATACCGTTAGACACTTCAAAAAAGATTTATTATCTTTATAAAAATGACAGAACAAAAAATTCAATTTAAAAAAATTAAAGAATTAGAACAGGAAGGTTATTATGTAATTAAGCTTACAACTACTAACAAAAATGGGATACCCGACCTAGTAGCTATTCCCAAAAATAGTGACGTGTTATTTGTTGAGGTAAAAAAACCTAATGGCAAACTGTCTAAATTGCAAGAGTATAGAATTAAAGAACTAGAACAACATGGAATTCGAACCGAAGTATATAGAGGATAAAGAAATAAAATGCAGGTTTGACGACTATTTTATAGACGAACTAATTACATTGCCTTATAATGCGGCCATAGGAATAATGGACGCAGTAAAAATAAATTCATCCCTGTTGCCGGAAAAAGATAATTGGTCACAGATAGTAGCGGGGGTTATAAAAGGAAGAGACCCTTTCTTTTTTGAATTAGAGTATATAAAAGAAAAAGGAGAAGACCCCCTTTATTTAGATATATTAGAAATAAACTGTGACGAATACTTAGACTATATAAATTTAAATCAATTTTTAAAATGAAATTATCACCAGACGCACAAAACGCAAAAGACATGATAGAAAAAAGGTTTCACCTAAAATTAGAAACCAAATGCCGAACATCACCATACATAAAAGCAAGATGTATGTTTTCTAAACTATTATTTAAAAGAGGTTTTGGTTGTTATGCTATAAGTAAAATGCTAAATATGAATCATGCAACTGTACTTAACTACTTTAATAACTTCAATTGGTTTTATAAAACTGACAAGGAATTTGCTGAGAGTTATGAACAATTCTATGAACAAATGAGAAGTTCCTCTATAGTTTATACACAAATGAACGAATATGAGTTAAAAAAAGAACTACTTTTATTACAAACTGAGAATAAAAACTTATATTTACGCAACCGAGAGCTAGAAAACCAAGTAAAAGAACTAAAAGAAAGCAAGGTTATGTATATAGAAAGCAGAATGTAATATAAATGTAATGAACAAAAAGCCAAATGCTGTAGAAAGAAATCGCCTTACCTACATTAATCATTTAATGGAAGAGGTTAACTCCGCTACTGCACAGGTCTATGAGCATTTTGTAGATAAAGAATATAATGAAGCAAAACATGCTACTTATAATTTAATAAAAAGACTGAAAGAAGTCATCCAATCCCTAGAAGATGAAGTTTAATTCCGATTTTCGTCCTCGATTAAAGGGGAATAAAAAAACAGCGTTTGATTATTTTACTAAAAATGAGAGAAGAATATTGGTCATTGGAGATATACACGCACCCTTTTCTTTAAACGGGTACTTAGAGTTTTGTAAAGATGTATATGCTAAACATAATTGTAATCAGGTAATTTTTATAGGAGATATTTTAGATAACCACTATTCCTCATTCCATCAAACCGACCCGAATGGGCTTGGTGGTGGACAAGAGCTTGAGCACGCTATAACTATAGTTCAAGAGTGGTATAGTGCTTTTCCTGTAGCTGATGTTCTAATCGGGAATCATGACCGCATAATAATGAGGAAGGCAGTAGATTCTGATGTTCCTAAACAATGGATAAAAAGTTATAACGAAGTATTAGGGGTTGATTGGAATTGGACTGAAAGAATAGTTTATGACAAAGTTCAGTACGTGCATGGAGAAGGAGGGACGGCGCGCACAAAAGCAAAAAACGATATGATGTCGACCGTGCAGGGCCATATTCATACCCAATGTTACACTGAGTGGTTAGTTGGGAGAAACTTCCGAGTCTTTGGGATGCAAGTAGGATGTGGAATTGACGCTAAATCTTACGCGGCAGCTTACGCAAAGCATTTCAAAAGGCAAGCTATTGGTTGTGGAGTTGTCTTAGGTGGGCACACTGCTATAAATTGTTTAATGGAATTATGAGGTTTGAATCAAAAGAGGATTTAGTTAGAGAGACTAAGGCTATAGAAAGATTTGTTAGACTGTTCAGTGGTAGTTATAAAAAACTTGGGCCAAATGATATTGACTTTCGAGTGTTTGATAAAGATAAGAAAATTATAACTTACGTAGAGGTAAAAGGTAAAAGTAGTTGGTTGAAAGAATGCTTTCCTTTATATGTAGCCGCCAGGAAACTAGTAAAACTTTGTGACAAAAGACTAAACCCTGTAGTTATGTGGGCATGTAATGACGGTATTATATACGCTAAAGTTCCTGAGCTCGTAGGAGAAATGAGATGGGGTGGAAGAAAAGATATACGAGACGAAAGTGTAAACGACCAAGAGCTTATGGTGTATTTCGAAAACCAAAAGTGTTTTAAATACTTAAAGTATTAATTTTTTTTATTCTTCCTTCTTTTTCTTATATCATCTATTCTTTTTTGTTGTGCAGGAGATTTTTTCTTTTTCTTAGACTTTTTCTTTCCTCTTGCTGAATTTGGTCGGTAAGATGGACTCACACCTATCACATCATAGAAAGCTTCTTCACTTACATCTCCTTGTTCAATTAATGTTTTAATAGGAAGGTTTACATCTACACCATCCCCTTCTACACTTAGCTCAAAGAATGGGTCAAATTGGAAACCTAAATAAAGCTCACCTAAACCCTCTACTGTTTTAACTCCTTTCTGTAACATAGATAAATCTTCATCAGCCATATACCTTAACGTCTCCATCATAACTCTATTAAGAGGATTAACACCTTCCTCTACTTGTCTTGGGTTTTCTCCAGACATTTTTAATATAGCATATTCTAACGCACCACCCATCATCGGTACTTGACTAATAAGGTTCATCCCATACATAGACCTTTTCATTTGTTTTAAGACCTCTTCTTTATCTTCATCCTCACCTTTAAAGAATTTAAACATATTTGCCATTGCTATAAATAAAACGTTGGCTACACCTAAATTTAAAACAAAAGCCCTTATAGCGTCTGAATCAACATTGCCTTTAGCTCCCGCTCTCATAATGTTGGTCATACCCATATATACTTTATTCATTTGTAAAAACAGAGTACTACCAAACATAGTAAAGAATCTGTTTTTAAAATCAGTGCTCATTTGTAGTGGAATCTTTTCCGTTCTAGCCCTTGTTTGCTGTGTTAACTCATAGTTTTCAAAATTTTCTAAAGCCACATCAGGGTCTACCCCTGCTCGTATATCTGCATTATAATTAGCCATATAACCCATTATCCCCATAACATCACCCAATATGGTTGGTGAAGCCATTGCTGATTTAAAAGCTCTTAAAAAATCTCCCATCCTTGTTTCTTTTTGGCTCACGCTTCTGTCAGTTGGACTACCAGAAACTAAACCATATAAGTCTCCTTGTAAACCTTTTTGAACCCTATCTCTAAATACAGGACTTAACTTGTAAGCTTTTTGTAATTGCTTGGGAAGCGTAAGCATTATATAGCCCATGTCAGCCATAAAAGCAAGCAGCTCCACAGGTGTAAGAACAACGTCTTTAAGTTTAGTTGCTCTACTTTGTTGGTCTTTAGATTCTCTACTTCTAATAAATTTATAATCTTCAAACGCATTAATAAAAGACGAGGCTTGCTTAGGAATCTGCATTAATCTAAACGCTAAAGCATAAGAAGTAAATTTAGACATCAGTTTTTCAATAGCACCTTGCTGAGCATCATTAAGAGAGTCAGGGTTAATTGCAAAGTTTATTGCTCTTTTTACTGCACGACCTAAACCGGATGCTTCTAACAACACCTGCACGGCAGGCGTATTAATAATAGCCGTTAAATCTTTAACACCTAAAGCGTAAGACTTGTAGTGCTCCATGTTTTCTACGTGATTAGATAAAGTATCTAAAAACCCGGGTAATATACTAATATCCCCTGTAACATCAGCTCTTTCTTTTAAAGCAGAGTGCGTTTCGTCTGTAAATATATTGCCAAAATTACCTTCTATTAAAAGTTTTTCAGTAGCTTTTTTTCTCGGAATTGTTTTTGTTGGAAAGTAGTTTTCTACATAATCTAAACTAACATCATTTGATTCTTTGTAAACCTCATTTATAGTTGGAAAGTATTCATTACTTAAAAAGTCCACCACTTTGTCTGCAAACTCTATAGGTTGAGCTCCTAATATTTTTTTAATCTCATCTATTTTTTCAGGGGTAAACCCTTGTTTTTCAAGCTTGGCTCTTTGAGTTTCGTTTTTACTTAAAGCATATATACGTAATAATTGGTCACCACTAAGTTGCAATGTTTTCCCTTTTACTTTTAAGTATACTTTACCAATATAAAGTTGTTTTCTTATTTGTCTGTAACCCTTTGTGATTCCGGGGATAGAATTAGCCATTTCATCAAACTTGTTGTTTATCTTTTCAATACCAAGTATTTGATTTCTGTGCATCTTTCTTAAAGGTCTGTATATATTGTTTTTAAAAAAGTTTTTACCCTCCAAACTTCTATCTAATATATCAGTAAGAGTTCCTAGGTGAGCCAAGTGTTCTTTAAAAAATGAGCGAATACCCATTATGCTGTTAAATTTTAAACCTTTGACATAGTTTTTTAAATTTTTTAAAAGCTTTTTATCTCTAAATATGTCTTTAATTTTTAAGTTGTCCTGACTTAATTGGTTTTCATTTTTAGGAATTTTATTTCCTTTTTCGTCAGTAGTAAATAACTCAGGATATGTTTTTTCTATTTGCTCTGTTGCTTGGTCACTTAACTTCTCTTGTTTAGCTGCTCTTTCTAATCTTTTTAATTGTAACCTTCCAATAGACTCCGCTCTAGCTTCTTCTAATATTTTTAATTTAGCTTCCACCTCTTCCATGCTTGCAGACATAATATCTCCTATGGTGTCAAACGCTTTTATTTTATTAAGCATTGCCTGCTCTTTATTTGTTAAGGCTTCAGGGTTATTAAGAGCTTTTGCTATTAATTCAGCTTCAGTTATTTGAAGTTGTTTTAATATATTATCAGAACTTATTTCATCTTTTATTTTTTGAATCTCTAAGTTTCGGGTATCATTGTCTTGAATTAAAGCAACCTTTAAAACCTTCTTCACCTCCCTAAAAAAGTCACGACCAATAGCATCTAAACCTTTAGTAACTTTTCTACCACTTTTAGTTACTGCTGCCGCTGCCTTTTGTCTTACTAACTTTTCAATCTTCTGAATAAGCTCATTTTTTATTTTTGTTTTTTGCTTATCTACAATCTTCATTACCTCCTCTGTTTTCGCTATGTAATTATCAGCGGTCAAGTCAGTAATTCTTTTTAATAAAGAATTAATTTGTGTTTGACTATAAGTGCTTGACTTAGGAAGTGTTCTTCTAATTAAACCTCTAAGTTGATTCTGAAGGTTTTTTATATCTTTAACGGCTAACTTTTTATTCTTTATAATGTTTCTAATAGAACTTATTTCCTTTTGAATAGTTGGGTTGGTTCTTATTTCTAAGCTTCTATCTAGCGCCACCTGCATAGCCATTTGTGTGTCGGCATTTTGTTTTTGAAAAACATCACTTTCTTTTAAAAGTCGTTGAGCTTCTGCTCTAACATCAGAATAAGTTCTAACTCTTCTTGCTCTTCTTTTACCTTCAGGAGTGGTGTAAGCAAACGTGTTTAATTTATTTTTAATAGTATTAAATAATCTAAAACCATCTATTGCTCCTCCTTCTATATTAGTAAATTCAGTAGGTAAAGTAACATTCTCATCCACTTGAACTTTCATAGCTTCATTTATATCTGTAGCCTTAAAACCTCTTGATTGTAAAACACTTTTTATAGATGCGTCTGATATTCCCTGCTGTCTACCCTTGTTAACTATATCAACAATAGAGTCAGTAGAACTAAACATTACTTCCGGGTTCTTTAATTGTATAAGTTGCTTGTCGGTAAGCTTTATTTCTTTACCAGAAAATATATCTGCTAATGCTGTTCCTAAAAACTTATCAAGTGTCATGTTTTCAATTTCACTTGTAGTTAAATCTTTAGATATTTTAAACTGCGTTTTAATGTACGTCCACATTCCTTGCAGCCAATTTTTAAATTTAGAAACCAAACTAGCACTTGCAATATCTTCACCTTTGTTAGCTATTAATATGGCCATAGTTTCATTCACTGCCTTTTTAACATCACCATTAAATTTACGTAATTGCTGTTTATAAAGCTGAGTCTCCATAACAAGTTGAGAACCTTTTTTATAAATATCCCTACCTTTTTCTGTAGTTTGTAAGTAATTTGTCCAGACGTGACCAAACTCATGAATAGAGGTATTAAATAATTCTGATTGACTATTATGAACTTCAGGATTTATCCATATATCTCCGTCTACAGTCACCCCATAATACACTTGACCATCTCTAGTATATTGCCTAACATCATCTCTGCTTATAACATTATTAAAAGCTTCTTGTGTTGAGCTTATATTTACTGATGGAAAAGCCTTATTCATAAAGGCTAACATTTGAGTATTGTTATTTACAGGGTCTCCTTCTGTTACTAGACCACTTATAACTCTTGATATTTCAGATGGGGTAAGAGCACCATAAGTCGCAAAAGCTTGATTCAACGCATCCACCAACATCTTTTCATCCTTAAAACTAAACTGAGTTTCTGCCATAACATTTCTATCTTGGTTTCTTCTCACTTGCATGGCAGGGCTTTTTCTAATTGTAGGTTTTCTTCTTGTAGTTTTCCCCTTTTCTTCTAAAGCAGACCATGTTCTTTCTGCTCTTTCCGAAGTATAGTTTTTATCAGATTTTAAAGGTTGGTTGTACGTTTCTTGCACATAATCATTAGAACCCTCATACATTTGTTGACCTAATCCTAAACCTTGTAGGTCCGGATGTATTTCTGAAATTGTAACCGTTCCATTTTCTTTACCCATCTCAACACCTTGTCTTCCTGAAATCATTTCAAGCCTTCCTACTAACTGACCATCTGCATGTAAAAACACACGAGCCTTATAAGGACTTAATTGGTAAAGTTCTCTTTGTTCTTTAGTCATTTTACTTCCATCCAATACCAAGTAGTTAACTTCTGTTTCTTTGTTTTTTATTCGAGTAATCAAATCAGCATCTAGCTCAAAAGAGGGTTTGTTATCTTTAAATATACCGGTAGTAAACATCATACCACCCCTACTTCTTGGTTCTTTTTGGGACAGTTTGTCAACTAAATTATTAAAAGAGTTTTGAAGTCCTCCTTCTACCGGAGTTCTTTTCATTTTAGGAGTGGTAGATTTTTTCTGACTTTTAAACTGAACAAACTCTGCATTGTCATCTATCCTTCCTTCTGTTTTAAAATCAACTTTTGATTTAGTATCTTCTTGAAGCATTAGCTCTAAGTCCATTGCTCCCTGCATATCACTTTCAATTTCAGCCACTCTCGTTTCATTGTCAGTAAAAAGTTGTTGTTGAAACGGTGTTAATTTTTTATTATTAATATTTTTATTTGCCACTTCTGATAAAAGACCATCGAGTCTTTGTTCGTCTAGCTCGCCACCTGCATATCTAGTTTTGTCTTGTCTTGTAGCTTTTAGAGGGTTAGGAATGGAAGGTGGTTGTGTTTCTACGTCAGTCTCTTGCTCTTGGACTTGAGAAGTTTGGCTTTTAGTGGTAGTTTTTTGTTGGGTGTCTCCCTCTCCCACTGTTGCGCCATCTGTGGTTTGTTCGCCCACATCCACGCTCTCTGTTTTTGACTCTTGAACGGCATCTAATTTACTATTTAAAAGGGTTAATACTTCGTTGTCATTTTTTACATCTATATCTAAGTCTTGTAATTGCTTGTCCGTAAGCTTATCTAATTTTCTAACAAAAGATTTTTTAGTATACTTTTTACCATCTATAGTGTAAGAGGTTGTTTTTGTTCCCGGAGATTTTACATCCATTAAAGCAGACACATTTATGCCATCTTTTACTATTTGACCGGTAGTAGCCATTTGAGATAGCTCTGCGTCTATATCCGCTATAGTTTTAGAGTTTAATTGTTTTAGATTAGATGTTCTGCTTAGGTCTTTTTTAGCACTCAATAACTCCATAGCTTTAGCTATATTTTTATTAGAAGTGTTTTTACCTAATAGGTCTTTAGCAGTTCTACGGTTACCTATATTTTCTTGAATCTGTTGATTTTGTTCAGAACTAATTTTACCTAAATTAAGCATATTATTAGACCATTGAGATATTCTTGAGTCACTAACATTTTCATTAGCCATATAATTAAAGTCTAATAAATTGTTAGCTATATCAGTATTACTGTTATTAACTTTGTCCATAAACATATTTACAGCCATACCAGAGGTGTTGTTTCCTAACCCTCCCCATGATTCTAATAATATTTCTTTACTATTTATTTCTTGACCTGCAGTTACTTGAGCTAAATACTCACCAAACCCTTCTGCGGCCGGGTCAAATACAATTCTTTCTCCTGTTGCTGCTAAAATTTTTGTTGACTTCAAGGCAGTTTTACCTGTTGTAAATACTCTACCTGCTAATCCTGCAGAGAAAAAGTCTACTAAACCTATTGGAATACCTCTTTTTAACCCCATTTCTCTACCGGCTGCCCACACCTCTTTATCCGCAAAAGCTTTAGCTACATCATCAGGATTTGTTAAGTCATATCCGGCCTCACCCATAGTTTCCATTAAAGAATTTGTATACTCTAAAACAAAACCTGACAAACCAAAACCTGTTCTAA
>TARA_R110002012_G_scaffold56480_3_pt1 | contig 21539 bp, 11 predicted proteins | sample TARA_R110002012 | Tara Oceans TARA_R110002012 (sample SAMEA4396515) | marine metagenome | biome: Westerlies Biome; feature: [DCM] deep chlorophyll maximum layer (ENVO:01000326); material: water (ENVO:00002006), including particulate matter (ENVO:01000060) such as... | depth 40 m | reverse complement strand
GGTGTAAGATTACCTGCTGAATCCCCCAAAAGAATATAGCCGGTATTGGCATCGTAGCGAATGGTTTCCACCTCTGCTTCATAAATGTTGCCAACGCCCAAAACATCCAAATGACCATCTCGGTTGACATCCGTTATTTCAAAAGCCATGGTTGGACCAAATTGAGCCGTTGTTGGGAGCTTTTGCACTTCAAAGGAGCCATTGCCCATATTTTTTAAATAAACACTTCCAAACTCGTGCGCTTGTTTATGATAGGCGGCATCCAATTCTTTCGCTCCGTAGATGTCAATCAAGGTGGAATTGGCAAATTCTTTATAGGTTTCAATCTTTTCGCTCACAAAAGGGTTTTGTTCCGTGGAACATTCCTTGCCTCGAACGGGAACTAGTTTGCCTTTGTAGTATTTGCTCAATACCATATCGTATTTACCATCCGCATCAAAATTGGTGGAATAGATATGGAGCGGTTTTTCTTTTGTGGGGTGGAACTTGTTGTTGTCCCCCAAATTGCCCACCAGGTAATCCATCTGGCCGTCCTTGTCCAAATCCACTTCGGTAATGGTATTCCACCAACCCTCGGTTTGGTTTAAAGATGGTATTGCTGTTTTGGTGAAATTCCCGTTCTGATTCTCAAAAAAGGTAATGGGAATCCATTCCCCGACAACAGCTAAATCTTTATCACCGTCCCCATCATAATCTGTAAAAAGCAAATCGTTTACAATCCCAATATCCGCAAGTTCTGGAGCGAGTTCTTCTGTTGCATCAATAAAGCGGCCATTTTCATTTTTCAGTAAATGAGTCTTGGATGAAAGGGGATATTTTCCGGGAATCACCTGCCCGCCTACAATCAAATCCAAGTCTCCGTCGCCATCAATGTCGTTGGTGGCAACTGTTTTTGTGACCCCCAACATTTTGGGCAACCTGTTGGATTTTGAAAAATTGCCCTTTCCATCATTTATATAAAGTCGGTCTTGGAGTAACGGATTGTCTTCACCGACCTCGTAACTGCCACTGCCCACATATAAATCCAAATCCCCATCGGTATCGGCATCAAAGAAAAGAGAGGTGGTATCTTCGTATCTGCTTTCACTTGAAAACAAGGATGTATTGGCCTTATTGAATTTTCCATCTTGGGTTTGCAGGTACATTTCTCCCGCCTGATCCAATGCGCCGCCCACGTAGAAATCCTCCAGTCCGTCCCCGTTCACATCTGCAACAGATAATGCAGGGCCTTTTTGGGACTGCTTTTGAGGCAGCAAGGTCTGTAAACCAAAGTCGTTAAAGTTGTTTTCTTGGTGGTTGAACGTTATTCCCAAACTGTCGGGATCAATACGTGCGAAATTTTTAATCTTTTTTTCGGGCATTATTCCATCAAACTTAAAATCTTTTTTATCGAAAACAAGTGTTTGATTAACGGCTACATCCTCCATAGCCAATACGGTGTTATCGCCCCATATCACTTCAACACGGTCAATTTTTTCTTCATCGCCCAGACCAAAATTCAATTGATACCCCATGGATGACTGGTATCCTCTGGACGGAAACAGTTCTTGGTATTGCGTTTTTTCTTTGGAGTAGACTTTGACTTTGGCGCCAACGGCCTTCACATTTTTTTCATCCCCGATAAGCTTAATGTTGACGTAGTTATGGGTTGAATTATTTTCATAGACTGTTGCCTGATCTGACATATTGTTCATGACCAGATCAAGGTCACCGTCGTTGTCCAGATCGGCATAGGCAGCGCCATTGGTGTTTATTTTTTTGCTCAAACCCCAATCATCAATCTTTTTTTCAAAAGTGAAATCACCGTTGTTCTTGTAGATGTAATTTGAGATTTTCTCCGAAGGCATGATGTCCATCATCTCTTGAACGGTCATGGCTCCTTTTTCCTTTTGCTGTCTAACGGACTCTTTTTTGTAATCCTGATTGCCCAATTCCCTTTCGATTCCGTTGGAAACAAAAATGTCCTTGTACCCGTCATTATCAAAATCGGCGATCAATGGCGCCCAGCTCCAATCTGTTTTGGATATACCTGCCAACTGACCGATGTCGCTAAAAGAACCGTTACCGTTGTTCAATTGGAGTGTGTTTGCCATAAAGGAATAATGGTAGCCCGAATTGACCATTTTCCAAAAGCCCTGAGTGTTCATTGAGGCCATATTTTCCTTACCACGTCTATGGTCTTCGGCGAGCATGTCCAAAACCACCAAATCGGGGAAAGAATCATTGTTTATATCAGCATAATCAGAACCCATCCCATTGAATGGAATGTGCTTGAACCTGGTATCTATTTGATTTGAAAAAGTTCCATCTTGGTTGTTTATATATAAATAATCCGGATGAATAAAATCGTTGGCCACATACACATCGAGCCAACCATCATTGTTAAAATCGCCAATGGAGGCACTCAAGCCCCATTCTTTGTTGATTATTTTGGCCTGAAGCGTAACATTCGTGAAGGTGTCCCCATCGTTTCTGAACAAATGGTCCGAGGTCTCTTTAAAATATTCCCGTTCCGCTCTATTTTCTATGGTATTGCTCTGGCCAAAATCGTGACGGTGATTGACCAAATACATATCCAAGTCCCCGTCTTTGTCGTAATCAAAAAAATAGGACTGCACGGAGAAGCCATTTTGGTCCAATCCCCATTGCTTTGCTTCATTTTTAAAAGTTCCATCTTTTTGATTGATGAAAAGCTTGTTTTTTCGAAGTTCATCATTTCTGAGGGATGCCGATTTGCATACGTAGATGTCCAGCCAACCATCGTTGTTTATGTCCACCATGGATACTCCCGTGGTCCAGCCATCGCTATCCTCCAGACCAGCTTTTTCCGTTACATCCATAAACTTAAAATCACCTTGATTTAGGTATAGCTTATTGGAATTTTGATTTGAGGTAAAATAGATGTCCTCGAGGCCATCATTATTGATGTCTCCAATTGCCACTCCCGCTCCATTGAATGCATACACATATTCGATGTAGTTGAAATCGATATTTTGCTCGACGGTATTTTTAAAATCGATCCCCGTTGTGGTTCTGGGCACCAATGAAAATAGGGTAGGGGCATCTGAGGCCTTTTTCTTTTTGACATCAACTTTGTCACAGTTTATCAAGGCGGCTAAAAGGAATATAAAAACCCAATGTTTATGTGTTCTTCCCATAATTCTTAAGGATAGCAAAGTAAAAAAAGGCCATCACAATGACAGCCTTTCAAAAATCTTAGTTTAATATGAAAAAGAATATTGATCCATTCCTTAGTACCAAGTTAGGCGCTACTCTTCTTGCGGTGGTGCCAAAACACTGACATCATCAATAAAATAAACTGCATTCTCTGTAGCTCCAAGGTCTAACACAATTTGTGTTTGTGTGCTGTTGGCAGTCAATAGCCACTCAACTTTTTGCCATTCGGTAGTTACGGTTACATCAGCTTGATATTGTGCATCACCGTTGCCTGCGGTGGACATTCTAACGGTTCCGCCATTACCTGCGCCCGGTGCCGCTTTAATCCAAAAACTCACTGCATACTCCACACCATCTTCGGTAGGGACGGCATCACTGGCTATCTGGGTCCTCCAAGGGTCCGACCCAAATCCAACAGCCCTAAGGGCCCTGTCGCCACTTCGGACTTCATCAGCCACTGTTGTAGCGGTCAATAAGTCGGCTCCATTGAATTTACTCCAATTGGCGAATTCATCTCCGTCCCCTTCTTCAAATCCACCATTCAGTAAAATTTCGGTGGGTTGTGGCCCGGAAAGACCTGTGGCAACCAAAGTAACGTTATCTACAAAATATACCGCATCTGCAACAACACCAAGGTCCAATACTGCACTTGCCGGTGACGCGTTGGCCGTAAAGACCCACTCAATTTGTTGCCATTCCGCTGTGATGTCGTAATTGGCACTGTAAAGTGCATCTGGAGTAGTCGAGAATCTGATATTTCCTCCGTCCCCGGGAGTTCCGGGCTGACCTTTTATCCACATGGTCAAGGTGTATTCCACATCAGCTTGCGTGGGAGCGGCATCGCTGGCCAATTGCGTCCTCCAAGCATCTCCACCCACACCTACAGCACGTAAGGATCTTCCATAAAAGGCTTCATCATCTTCGGTGGTGGCGGTCATTCCATCACCTCCATTAAACTTGGACCAGTTGGTGAATTCATCTCCGTCACCTAGTTCAAATCCTCCATTCAAGAGTAAATTGTTACCTACGTAAAATTTTCCGGGAGCTGATGCTTCTCCTCCAGTGGTTACCACAGTTATGGGAGCCTCCAGGTTTTCATCCAGACCTGAGGGTACGGTGATGGTCAACTCGGTGTCGGTTGACGAAACCACGCTAGCTTCAATTTCTCCCACGGTAACGGACTGAACATTGTTCAAGGAAGTTCCTTTAAGAGTAACTTCACCTCCTACCGGAGCAGCACTAGTGGATAGTGACGTAATAATTGGAAATGGTCTTGCGACTACTTCAATGTTACGTGTAACGATATAGCCATCGGGCATTACCAAGGTAACGGTTCCTTCGCCAATGGGTGCGTTGTCTGGAAGTGTAAAAGTTAAGACATCTCCATCCAATTGGAAGGGGATTTGATTGTTTTCCAAAAAGACAAATAGAACTGCCTCAAAATTACTACCCTGCATACTTACTTCATCACCAGGATAAAAATTATCCGACTCAACGCTGGTCACATTTACGGCAGTGGCAGATAAATCGTCATCTTCACAGCTTACGGCAAGAACAATTGCAAGAACTGCTAAAAGGCTACCTATGAATTTAAGAGTTTTTGACATGATTTTAGTGGTTTAATTTAGTTATCTTATGTTTTGTGCTAATAGATGAATCCAATGGAATTTTAGTAACAAACCATCTTATGCGTTATTGTTATTTTGTTGATTTCTATGATCTAGACTGGAATTTAACCTTGCCTTGGCAACAGCATCTTGTTTGATAAGTTCGAAGTAAGCGAATTCCAATATCGGGTTTGATGTCTCCCAGAGTAAGTTATGGTTACTTTCTAAAACGGTTGCGATACGTGATACGGGTCTATCAATAAAAATGAATAAACTTAAAACTGATAATCCGGATTCAGCTGATACTGCTCCGGGAACTGTTAAATCTTGCGCATTTACATCAATGAAAAACAACAAGCTCAAACAAAGTATAAGCTGTAATTTAAACCGATTATCGCTAAATAAGCATCTAAAGAAATAATTGGTCATGTTATGAAGTTTTAAATTTGCATGGTTAATTAATTTGATTACAGTAAAAAAGTATGAGTAAAAATCCCAATATTGTAAATATACATAATAAACGTTATGATGCAATCGATTGCGTAAAATTTTTGTAAAAAAATATATTTTTTTTAGCAATTGGCTTTTTCAGAAAGTGATTTTTTGAAGAGGATATAATTTTGTTGAATTTTTAGCAATTTTCAAAGAACAAAAACACTGTCGAACGAGTGTTTCGATTAACCTATTTTTGATCATTATCTTGGGTTTTCAATGGAAAAGTATCCAAGTTGCGGCAGGAGTGAAGCTTTGCAAGCTCCGACCGAGCAATTTAATATTTAAGGTTAGTTAGTAGTAGTAATCTAAATCCAAATTTAGTCCCCTAGTTAACCTTAAATACGGTTACGGGTCTGTCGTTGTTCGCTATAATGAAATAAGGTTCATTTTTAATATTGACCAGCTTCATTTTTTTGGCGTTTAGGTCGTTGTAAAAATTGATGTCTTTAAATGGGTCAAAACCACCTTCAGCGCTTCCTAGCAGCACATAGCCAATGTTTGAATCGTAGCGAACGGTCTCCACTTCAGCCTCATGAATAGCGCCCGCACCAATAACGTCCATATTTCCGTCTTGATTGACATCCATAAATACAAAGGACATTGTAGGGCCCATCTGGGCTGGGTTGGGCAACGGTTTCACCTCAAAATCCCCACCTCCTTTATTCTCTAAATATACCGAGCCAAACTCAGTAACCTTTCTATGGTATGAACTTTCCAGTACATTTTCTCCATAAATATCTTCCAAAGTGGAATTTGCAAATTCTTTATAAGACTTAATTTTTGCGCTAACAAAGGGATTTTGTTGGGTAGAACATTCCTTACCTCTGACCGGGACAAGGTTGCCTCGATAATTTTTGCTGAGGAACATATCATAATTGGCATCATCACCAAGGTTGGTACCGTAAATATGAAGTGGTTTTTCGGCAGACGGGTGAAACTTATTGTTTTTTCCCAAATTTCCAACAAAATAATCAAAGTCACCATCTTGATCAAAGTCAATTTCAGCGATAGTATTCCACCAACCAGCGGTTTGCTCCAAAGCCTTTGGTTCAGCCTTGGTATAAACACCGTCGGTATTGCTCAAAATGGTGATGGGCATCCACTCTCCGGCAACCATGAGATCTTTGTCACCATCTTGATCGTAATCGGAAAACAACAAATCATTGATAATGCCCAGATTCTTAAAATCCGGGGCAACCGATTCCGTGACATCAACAAATCGGGAGCCCTTATTTTCCAGGACATAAGAACTGGAAGGCAAGGGATATTTGCCCGGTACCACATGGCCCCCTATAAAAAGGTCCATATCCCCGTCACCATCATAGTCATGGGATTGAACGGCTTTGGTATTCGAAATGATGTTAGGCAGCCTTCTGGACCGTGTAAAATTTCCATTTCCATCGTTCAGGTACAGTCTATCCTGGAGCAAAGGGTTTCGCTCATCCAATTCATATCCGCCACTGGCCACATAAAGATCTAGGTCTTTGTCGTTATCGGCATCAAAAAAATGTGCGCCTACATCTTCATATTCCTTATCGTTTTCAAAAATCGATTGATCTAGCCTTTCAAATTTACCATTCGGTTTTTGAAGGTATATTTTCCCAGCTTGGTCCAATGCACCTCCCACAAAGAAATCATCCAAACCGTCGTTGTTTAAATCAGCAACAGCAAAAGCCGGTCCTTGTTGCGATTGTTTCTGAGGTAATAGCACCTGTTTTGAAAAGTCATTAAAGTTATTTTCTTCGTGCCGATAGTCAATACCCAAATCTTCGGGATGTATCCTTTGGAAATGTGTTGAAAAAGCGAGTTTGGATTCCTGAACCCCAGCTTTGGCATTTTTTTGTTGAAACATAAGGGTCTGATTGGCTGCAATATGCTCCTGAACGGTTATATTTCCATTGCCCCAGACCACTTCAATCCGTTTTATTTCTGTTTGGTCACCAATGCCAAAATTTAAGGTAGGGGATACGGAAGATTGGTAGCCCCTTGACAAAAACAGCTCTTGATACTGATTTCCCAGATCGGTAAAAACCTTGACCTTGGTTCCGATGGCATTAAGGTTTTGCCCGTCGCCTTTGAGTTTAACATTTATAAAATTGTGCGTTGCGTTGTTTCTGTAAATACTGGCCTCATCCTCAAGATTATTGATGACCAGATCTAAATCTCCATCATTGTCCAGGTCAGCGTATGCAGCTCCATTGGAGTTTACGGTTTGCCCAAAGCCCCAATCATTGGTCGCTTTGGTAAACTCCAGTCCCCCGTCGTTTTTAAAGGCGTAGTTCTGTAATTTTTCTGACGGCATTTTATCCAAGAGTGAACCAATGGGCATATTCTTCACGGTTTCCTGTTCCGTGTCCAGGAAATTACCGAAGTCCTGGTTTGCAATTTCACGTTTAATACCATTGGTGATAAAAACGTCCTTAAAACCATCGCCGTCATAGTCCGCAATCAAGGGTCCCCAACTCCAATCGGTTTTTGATACACCCGCCAATTGGCCTATGTCACTGAAGTATCCGTTCCCATTGTTCAAGTTGAGCACATTGGACATGTATGGATAGTGAAAACCCGCCCTAACGATCCACCAAAACCCATTGGTGTTCATACTGGGCATATTTTGCTTGCCCCTGCTATGGTCTTCCGCAGACATATCCAAGACCATTAAATCCGGTAAAAGATCATTGTTGATATCTGCAATATCCGACCCCATACTGCTATAGGAAATATGCTTTAGGCGCTGATCAATCTGATTGGAAAACGTACCGTCCTTGTTATTGATATAGAGTTTGTCGGGGGTGATAAAATCATTGGCCACAAATACATCCAACCAACCATCGTTGTTATAATCACCTATGGCGGCACTTAGGCTGAATTCCTTGTTCATAAGTCCGCTATTGATGGTAACATCGGTAAAACCGTTTCCGTCATTTCTATATAAGTGATCGGAGGTTTGGGGATAAAAATCTTGGTCTTTGAGAATGCCCTCCAGATTGATGGAATTTAGAAAATCCACCCTGTGATTGATGAGATACATATCCAAATCACCATCTTTATCGTAGTCAAAGAAATAAGCCTGTGTTGAAAAACCATCGTCATCCAGCCCCCATTTTGCGGCTTCTTCCTTAAAAGTTCCATCTTTCTGGTTGACAAAGAGTTTGTTTCTACGCAGCAAATTATTATTCAAGGAGGCAGATTTGCAGACATAAATGTCCATCCATCCGTCGTTGTTGATATCGATCATGGTCGTTCCAGTGCTCCACCCTTGGGCATCCGATACCTTGGCTGTAGCCGTAACATCCTCGAATTTAAAATCGCCCTTGTTTAAATATAGTTTATTGGATTGTTGGTTAGAGGTAAAATAGAGGTCGTCCAGCCCATCGTTATTAACGTCCCCAATCGCAACCCCTCCACCGTTATAGGTATAGTAGTAATTTAGGACATTAAAATCTGCCGTTTCCTTTACTGTGTTTTTAAAGTGAACATTGGTTTGACCATTGTCCAGCAAACTAAAAAGAGCGGCCCCTTCCGCTTTTTTACTCTTAAGTTCATTTTTTGGATTACAGGAGGATAAAAAAAATGGAAACAAGATCAAGGTCAAGATTCTTTGGGTACCCGTCATTGGAATAATATTAAGAATATCAATAGGTGTAGTGGTTTTATGTATAGGTAAAGGAATAAGCTATGTTTAATTCACGAAAATAGTTCTGAGTGATTATGCAAAGTATTTACTCTCTATAGAATAGGTCATTGAACCAAGTTCCGACAATACGATAAAGTTGGATGTATTTTATCAGAAAAAAATGATAACCAACAATGGACTCCTATTGTAAAATAAGCAAAACGCATTCAATTAAATTTAATACATAAAAAGGCTATCTAATATTTTTAGACAACCTTTTTACAGTAATGAAATAAAAATTAACTAAACTAACTCAAACAAACTCAAAGCTTTTTAGTATCCAGGGTTTTGATATGTATCTTTTTCAGCTTCCGTAAAATCCAAATCATCGAGTTGACTTTGTGGTATTGGCCTGAGATAATGGAATGGTTGAATAGTCCTATTCGTGGTGGTTGGACTGTGATCTGCTGCATCGTTTCCTGCAATTTCATAAGAATCTGCATATTCGTTCCATTTTTGGGTACGAACCAAATCATACCAACGATGACATTCGCCAAAATATTCCCTTGATCGCTCTGCCAAAATATAATCAATATCGATAGTGGCTGGAGTTGCTGCAGTCATAGCGGCACTATTGTCTTCAATACGCTCTTCCTGCTCTCCATTATCAAAACGCCACATACCGGCACGTGCACGGATAACATTCACCAATTCACGAGCGGTGAAGGCTCCGGTCGCACCTTTTACGGCCGCTTCGGCCGCTACAAGGTAGAATTCTGAAAATTTGGCAATGGGGAATGGTCTTGTCAATCCTGCATTTGGCTGACCTAAACCACCGTCATTGTCCGTACGGTAGGTTCCAATTTTCCAAAGACCTGGATAAAATCTTCGGTTGATCTCATTAAGGTTTATTACATAATCGGACCTGCCGGGAATTACGCCTCCGCCAATACCGCCTCCATTCACACTGTAATCCACATTGGGATTAAATTCATCCAAAAACGAAACCACAGCATCTCCAGGCTCGATTTCGAGACCGTTCGCAGCAGTAAGGCTAGGCGTTTCATCGCCTGCTCTGTCCCAGTTACCTCTATAACTGGTGACAAAGGTGCCATCGTATCGGGAGTCAATGTCCTTATCGGTAAAGGTTTCGGTCAATGCACCAATGGTAGGTGCCATACGGGTCCATGGTCTTCCATAACTTTGGCCTGCCTCACGTTGCACTGCGGCGACCCCATCAACACTGATGGTGGTATAATTGGAAGTTACCATCCATGCCGCAGTATTGGTGCCGTCCGTACCTCCAAAACCGTTTATAGGTGCACCATTGGCGATTGCGCTTCCTTCGGTTCTGTCAGAATAGAGCATCATTTCCTCGTGTCTGTCGTTGGCACCATCGTGAACGTCATAAAAATATTCCAGCAATCGGTAAGGTCCAGGATCTTGAATACCTGCTACCGCTTGGTTGTAAGCTTGTTGAAAATAAAATGCAGGACCATTACCATCAGGATCGGTTCTTGGAGCCTCTGGATAGGTTGGTATTCCATTCGGGTTTTCTAACCACCAACCATAGGTCAAAGATGCCTTTGCCAAATATAGACGGGCGACATTTTTGGTTACCGCTCCCGTCAATCTTGGACTTTCGGGCAAACCATTTACCGCTGCAATCAAATCGGGTAAGATGGCTTTGGTATACACTTCGGGCACGGTATTTCGTACTGAAGTTCTAACCGCCGACTGATTGAATGCCAATTCGCCAGACCCTAAATCCAAAGGAACTCCTCCATAGGTCTGAACCAACAAGAAGTAGTAAAAAGCCCGGAAAAATCGAGCTTCAGCGATCAATGCATCATCCAAGCCTACGGCACTTGCATTTTCGATGATACCGTTTGCTGTATTGATTGCAGGAAAACTGGAACCCCAAACGATTCCGACGGAAAAACCTGAATTGGAATTCAAATTTCCTTCTCCTGCAAAATCCAAATCAAAAAAGTTGTTGTCCGCACTTTGGGCGGCACAATATTCGTCTGTTCCTGTCTCCGCTAAATTCATAAAGTAAGCGAATCCATAAATGTCACGCATGGTTTCATATAAAAATGTCAAACCACCCTGAACACCAAGCTCTGTTGTGAAAAACTCAGGGGTCAACACACCCCTTGGTTCTTCCTCCAGGATATCTTTTGTACACGACCCTATGAACAGTGCAATGGATAGGACTGCCGTTGTTAAAACTTTTCTATTCATCCTTTTCATCATGTATTTTTTAAAATGTTATGTTTAATCCTAAAATAAAATTTCTTGTAGTCGGTGCATTTGAACCAACTGTTGGGATACCATCGGAGATATTACCAGTATCAACGGCCACGTTTTGACGTGTTCCGTCAGGATTGGTTCCAGAGTTGGTTTCTGGATCTAAACCGGATTCATCGTGAAATGGTGAAAACAGTACAAAGGGATTTTGCACGGTGGCATAGAGGCGAAGGCTCTTGAAACCAGCATCCGACATTAATTTTTGATCAAAATTATAGCCCAACGTGATGGCGCGAAACTTTAAATATGACCCATCAAAATAACCCAAAGTACTTGCGTATTTTTGATTGTCTCCACTTTGTATTCCACCTGGAGCAGGGTATTTGGCATCGGTGTTTGTTGGTGTCCAGTAGTCTACATCCACGTTATTTCTTCTACCGGTCAATAAGTTAAGATAGCCGGCTGATGAATACAGTGTACTCACGAGAATACCCCCGCTTTGGAAAGCACCGATCACATTTAAATCCCAGTTTTTGTAGGCCAATCGTGTATTGAAACCACCCAGAAAATCGGGTTGGGGATCTTGCACAATTCTATCATCAGGATCAACTGCTCTAACAGGCGAGCCGTCCTCATTGAATTCCCCGGTATATCTTACTCTGATCATACCTTCGTTACCGCCTGGTTCAAACTGGTCCAAATATTCAAAACCTGGATCGTCCTGATTCCAAAGCCCCAATCTTTCGTAGTCAAAGATCACATTGATCGGGGATCCGACAAACCAAAGGTTTCCTTCATCTCTTTCAACCCCAGAGGCCAATGCGGTAATTTTGTTTCTGTTTCTATAGGCGTTAAATCCAATATCCCAAGAAAATCCATCGGGATTATCAAAAATAGTTGCGTTAAGTGCAACTTCAATACCTTTGTTCTCCGTATCACCAATGTTTCTTGTTGTAAAGCCCACACCTGAAGATTCAGGCAGTCCTACTCCGAGCAAGATATCTTTGGTCTGGGTCACGTAGTATTCGACACTACCGGAGAGACGATTGTTGAACAAACCGAAATCCAAACCGTAGTTAAAGGTCTCGGAAAACTCCCATCCCAAATCCGGAGCGGGTAGCTGATTTACAAATGCACCCGTGGTATAGGTCTCACCAAAGTTGTAGTTGACCAAGCTTAACGCACCTTGCACTGAATAAGGGGCTATGGCCTGGTTGGAGGTTTCTCCATAACCTGCTCTAAATTTTAATTGGTTTACCCAATCCACATTTTCCATAAAGGATTCGTTGGCAACATTCCACCCCACGGACATTGCGGGATAGGTAAAGTACTTATTTCCGGGCGCCAATCTTGAGGACCCGTCGGTACGAAGGGTTGCCGTGAATAGATAACGGTTGTCATATTGGTACAATACCCTTGCCATATATGACAGTAATCCCGTCTCAGAGAATCCGGTACCATATCTGGTGAGGTCTTCGGCAAGTATCACATCATCATCCAGCTGGTACCATAAAGAAGATTCATTGGGAATATTCTGGGCAGCATAACCAATATTGTCAAACTGGGTTTTTTGGGCAGAGAACAATCCAACAAAATTGACTTGATGCTTGCCAAAGGTTTTGTCGTACAACAGTTGGTTCTCAATTACATAATCACGTGTAAAGGATGCATCATAACTTGCTGTGGATGGATTGGTTGGATTAAAGTTAAATACACCTTGTCCGGTAAAATTACCATCCCTTGAGGCACGATAGTTCAATCCGATGTTCAAACGATATTTCAGACCATCGACACCGGGTATCTTCACCTCACCATAAATGTTGTTGTAGGTACCAAAGTCGAGCTGCTCATTGGCTCGCCCTTTTCCAATACGTCTAATCTCATTTCTTGTGGGGTACCATACATCATCGGCTTGGGTTTGCAATCGAACCGATTCCAAATAGTTTCCATTTTCATCAAAAGGACTCAATAATGGCGAAGCATCCAATGCAGGACCCACAATGCCGCTGGTTTCACTAAAATTGGTGACCGAGTTTACTCCAAAACGGAGCCAATCACCAACATTCTGGTCGATTTGTACTCGTAAGGAGTATCTATCAAAAGAATCCCCGGGCAACACCGAAGTTTCTTTGAAATAACCTAAACCAATATTGTAAGAACCGTTTTCGGTACCTCCTTTAATACTAAAATCGTGTGCGGTTTGCAAACCAGTACCATATAGTTGGTCTTGCCAATCGGTATCGTTCCCCAAAAATTCGTCTCCTCCCAAATTAAAAATAGGAACACCACCATTGTTTGCCGCTACATCAGCGCGCAATTGAATCAATTGGGCGGCATTCATCATTGGGAATTTGGCAAATACTTGCTTTGATGCATAATAGGTATTGTAGGAGACAGTTGCCTTTTGGCCTTTGGTACCGGACTTTGTGGTAATCAAGATAACACCGTTCGCTCCTCGAGAACCATAAATGGCTGTTGCAGAAGCATCCTTTAAGATATCTAGACTTTCAATGTCATTTGGATTGATGTCGTTGAGTCCACCGGAAAAAGGGATACCGTTCAGAACAACCAAAGGATTGTTGTCTGCTGAGAGGGAACGCGTGCCACGAATACGTATTTGCGGTGCGGCCCCGGGTCTGGTGCTTGTAGTGGTAATGTTGACCCCGGCAGCTCGCCCTTGAAGCGCTTGTTGAAAGTTACCTGCTTGCACTTCGTTCAAATTATCTCCTTTAATGGAAACCACCGAACCCGTTACGGATTCTTTCCTTTGGGTACCGTAACCTATTACAACCACCTCATCTAGTTTTTGGGTGTCTTCTGCCAATTGAACATTGATGGAGGATCTTCCGTTGACTGCAATCGTTTGAGTAACGAATCCAAGATAACGAAACTCCAAGGTGGCATTGGATGCAGCTTCCAATGTATAGTTCCCGTCAAAGTCCGTTGATGTCCCGTTTGTTGTGTTTTGTACAAGTACGCTTACCCCGGGAATAGGCGTGCCAGATTCATCCGAAACCGTTCCGGATACCGTAATGGTATTCTGTGCAAATGCAGTGGTACAAAAAACAAACAACAAAAAGCTTGTTAGATACAAATGCAGCGGAGAGGACCATTTGCTATTTGTAAAAACAAAAAATGATTTTTTAGTCATGTTACTAAGTTTTGATTTTGTTTAGTTATTTAATTCTATTATGGCAAAAAAGAGCGCTCAATATTTAGAATGTGATAAATATACATAATATATTGATTCACGCAATCGGTTGCGTTAAAAAATTGCAAATTGTTGAAAAATTATTGATCTTGCTAAAGAATAAATATTTAACCTATTGTAAATCAGTTTATTTTTATTGTATCATGTTTTAAGCAAACGATTGTTTGTGCTCTAGAAGTTATATTTTTAACATTTTAATGCCGAAATTTTTATGAAAAATGTAGTTAGTTACCTCAAAGTATTCCAAAATGGTGGTGTAAATAGAGTTTTTTTATCATTTGCACTTGTTTTTTCCGTAATCGGTTGCAAACCCAAAAAGGAGCAGCCCGCCGAAAGCCAGAAAGTAGCAGAAGAGGTAGTTGATACCATCGGAACCACACCGGAACAGGTGTATCTGTTGACGACCGATATGTATACCGCTGATCCTTCCGCGCATGTTTTTAATGGTAAACTCTACGTATATCCATCCCATGACTTTGAATCTGGAATACCGGAAGATGATCTTGGGAGTCATTTTAATATGGAAGATTATCACGTTTTTTCCATGGACAGCGTTGGGGGAGAGGTAACCGACCATGGTTTGGCGCTACATATTGATGATGTGCCTTGGGCAGGAAGGCAAATGTGGGCGCCCGACGCCGCCAAGAAAGGCGATGAATACTTTTTGTATTTTCCGGTCAAGGACAAAGAAGATGTCTTCCATATCGGAGTGGCAAAAAGTGAAAATCCAGAAGGTCCATTTGAGGCCATGGACACGCCCATTGAAGGAAGTTACAGTATGGACCCAGCGGTTTTTGAAGATACCGATGGTAAATACTATATGTACTTCGGAGGTATTTGGGGCGGACAATTGCAACAATGGGACCAGGGTGAGTACCTCGGGGAAGATCGGTACCCGGCGGATGATGAACCGGCACTTGCGCCAAAGGTGGCACTGATGGCCGATGATATGGTCAGTTTTGCCGAAGAACCCAAAGATGTACTGGTTTTGGACGAAAAAGGCGATCCCATAGTTACAGGTGATAACGACCGCCGTTTTTTTGAAGCTGCTTGGGTCCATAAATATGACGGTAAATACTATTTGTCCTATTCCACTGGCGACACACATAATATAGTTTATGCGATAGGGGATAGCCCATATGGACCATTCACTTACAAAGGGGTAATATTAGACCCTGTTTTGGGTTGGACCAATCATCATTCCATTGTAAAATACCAGGAGAAATGGTGGTTGTTTTTTCACGATAGTTCCATGTCAGGAGGAAAGACACACCTGAGAAGCGTAAAAATGACCGAGCTTACCCATAATCCTGATGGAAGCATAAAAAGATTGAACGCCTTTGTGGAAGCAGAATCGAATAAATAAATTATCCTTCGGTCTCATATTTAAATAAACATACGAAGCTCCCGGCCAATTTTGGCCGGGAGCTTTTTGATTTTCACTAGAAAAGAACCCCCGGTTTTTATACTTTATTAGGATTTTTCAAAAACCTATTACAATTACATACCTTTGTCCTTGTAATGGGGTGCCCATATTTTTTAGGCTGAGATTATACCCGGAAGCTTATCGCTTCACACCTGATCCAGGTAATACTGGCGTAGGGATTTTAGCAGGCTTGTCCTGACTGTTTTCCAATTTGGGTATCCCATTGATTGTAAATTTTAAGGATTGCTCAAATGTATATGGAATTTCTTTCACAACTTACATTACTGCAATGGCTGGGAACTTTTTTTGGTGTACTCCAAGTTCTTTTGGCACGGCAAAATAACATTCATAATTACCTTTTTGGCATGGTTGCCATTTTAATCAGTATTTGGGTATTGTACCAATCCCAATTATATGCCGATATCTTGCTCAATCTCTATTATATGGCAATGAGCATTTACGGTTGGTTTTATTGGAAGAGCGGAAAGCAAAAAAAGGAAGCTCCCATTTCTTATTCAAGCCAAAAAGAACATAAAATTGCTGTTGGCATTGTATTGGGATGCTTTGTTCTGATGGCTTATTGGTTGGGGCAACATACAGATTCCGATGTGCCCTATTGGGATGCCGTGGTATGTGCCTTTGCATGGGCAGGCATGTGGTTGATGGCCAAGCGCAAAATAGAGAATTGGATTTATTTGAACATTAGTAATCTTATATCCGTACCGCTTTTGATTTATAAGGAACTTTATATCTACGCCGGATTAACGGCTTTTTTGTTTGCGGTAGCTGTTTCGGGATATATCAAATGGAAAAAAATAATTGCACAAAAAAGAGAAAAAACTTATGCGGGTGCCTAAACAGTTAAATTGGGAAGAAAAGGAGTTTGATGCAGAAGTTTTGGATTGGATTGCCCAACAAAACTTATGGAACCTTTGGGTGCCAAAAACCTATGGCGGACTGGAAATGACTTTGCCCGAAGGTTTGGTAAAGCTGAGGTCCTTGGCAAAATGTGATGGAAGTCTTGGGTGGACCGTGACCCTTTGCAGTGGTGCCAATTTCTTTATTGGAAATTTACGAAGAGAGGTTGCCGACGAAGTTTTTCGTAATCCGGAAAGGCCCGTATGCTTCGGTGGGAGCGGCGGTGTTTTTGGAACGGCTGAGAAACAGGGGGAAGGGTACATTATTTCAGGTATATGGAAATATGCCACTGGAGCGCCATATCTAACGCACTTTACCTTGAATGCAAAAATCCAGAAAAGGGGCAAGGATGTATTTCAAGCAGATGGCACTCCCACGGTTCGTTCATTTGTATTGGGAAAGGACGATGTCGAGATAATCAAGGACTGGAATACCATGGGGTTAAAAGCCACGGCAACACATTCTTTCAGGATAGATTCAAAATGGGTGCACGGAAAATACAGTTTTGTTTACAATGAACTTTATCAGCCCCATACCATTTTTAAAGTCCCTTTTTCCGTTTTTGCGGATTTGACCTTATGGGCCAATTATATCGGAATGGCATGGCATTTTTTAGAAGAAGGACGTAAGGTGCTGCGAACCCATAAATCTTTGACCGAGCTTGAAAACACAATCAAATCCTCAGATAAATTGATGATGGACTATGCGGGACAAATGCAGGGACAAATAGGGAAAGGTGCGACGTTTTCAGAAACCTTTATAAAAAAGGTGCATAGAAAAGCATCGGAGTCCGTAATGTTGCTATCCCATGCCATTATTGAGGCCTACCCTATATTGGGTATTTATGCAAGTAAAGAGTCGCACCCCTTGAACCAAATTTTTAAGGACTATTTTACGGCAACACAGCATCATATTTTTAGGGAAGGCCCATAAAGCTGAATAGTCATCTTTTGTTAATGCTTCACTTTCAAGTAAAAAGGAAGCTTTTTTGGCAGATTCAATCCTTAAACCGGATAACGAAAGTGGTTCCTTGGTTGACTTGACTATCCACGGAAATACTTCCTCCAAGGCTGGTAACCTGCTGGTGCACCAAATATAGCCCAACACCTTTGCTGTCTTTGTTGCCGTGGAATTTTTCGTTCAATTTAAAGATAAGACTGCCCACCTTCTCCATATCAAAGCCAAGTCCATTGTCCTTATAGATCAGTTTTTTTTCTCCATTTTCCTGAGAGCTTCTAATCGATATGATCGGCGGAACATTTGGCCGAGAATATTTAATGGAATTGGTGATTAAATTCAAAAAAACACTTTCCAGGTAGATATTTTTGAAATTTACGCTGGCCAAAGCGCCAAAATCTATTTGAAATGTAACTCCAGCTCGTTGTATCAAAGAACTTATGGAACCTTGCACTTTGTCGAGGACTTTTTTAAAATCGACCTCCTCCAGTTCTGTATCCGGCAAGTCGGATGCTTTGTAAGAGTCGATATAGGCGTTCAAGGTATTTTTTAACCCTTCGGTCGAAAGTTTTATTAAACTGAGTATTTCCTTGGTCTCCGTATCATCTATTTTGCTCAAATCCAATAAGTTGACGAGGGACATAATATTGTTCAGTGGAGACCTAAGGTCATGAGTAGCACTGTAGTTTTGGTATTTAAGTTTTTCATTGACCTTTGAAAGTTGGCTTAAATGTAAAATACGCTCTTTCTCAAGTGTCTTAGTATGCGTAATATCTTTGGCTATAGCGTAGATCAACCGTTTGCTTTCCAATGGTATGGATGTCCAATGCAGCCATACAATGGCCCCTGATTTACATACATATCTGTTTTCAAAATCCACAAGTGGAACATTGTTTTTCAGTCTTTCCCTAAAGGAGGCTGTTCGTTCCCTGTCCTCGGGATGAATGAATTCGGAAATTAATTTTGATTTCAGTTCCTCTTCGGTGTATCCCAAAAGCTTTATGAGAGCAGGATTTATTTTTACAAAATACCCATCGTAGTTTGCGATGCACAAACAATCCATGGATTGGTCAAAAAATGGTTTTAATTGGGGGTTCATTGGTTTGTTAAAGGTATTTTTCATTCTACTTTCCCTTTAAGGGAAAAACAGGATAGGTTTGATTTAGATGCATTATAGGTTCCATATCCGGAATAATAATAAGACATCCAGTCTCTCATACAAATGGCTACAATATAGGGTAAAACTGAAATATGATGAGTATAAATTGAAGTGTATTAATATGACCTTGGTTTATTTAATCTTTGAAATCACAGCAGTTGTCTCCCTAGATAATCAGATAGCGTTATAGATTCCGCAAAAGATGGACGGTCCATTCGTTAATCGACCAATTCAGGGTAATCGTTCTAATTTATAAAAGAACGTAGGGCAAAGAATAATGGGAGGAGTCTGAATATGCGTAAAGTGGTTGGAGGAGTCTTCTAATCCAGACCAAAAAATCAATAGCGTTAAAATAACACGCAATTGAGGTAACTGATGATGGATTATACACGTATACTTGAGAAAACTAAAATTTTATATGATACTGACGACTGAAGAAGACCAAATTAGATTAGGAAACATAGCGGACAACGATCACGAAATTTATGCGCTGCTCAAACAGCGTTACAGTCCAAGAATTTTTAAAGAAGAAAAGATAGATTCCGAACAAATCAAACAATTGTTTGAAGCGGCCAGATGGTCTGCTAGTTCGTTCAATAGACAGCCATGGCGATTTATTTATGCTGAAAAAGGTTCCAAAGAATACGACAAGATGGTAGATTGCCTAAGCGAATTCAACCAATCTTGGGCCGTTAATGCACCAATGTTGATGTTGGCCATTTATAAAGAAAACACAGATGACGGAAAAGAGAACTTCCACGCTTTGCACGACTTGGGTCTATGCTTGGGAAATATGACCGTACAGGCCCAATATATGGACATAGCCCTGCACCATATGGCGGGAGTGGATTGGAAAAAGGCCCAGAAAAGTTTTAATGTCCCCAAAGGCTATCACGTATCTTCAGCAATAGCCTTGGGTTATTATGGAGGCGATATTGAGGATCTTTCAGAGGATTTGCAGGAGAATGAAACGGCAAAACGAACAAGAATCCCGCAAAAGGATTTTGTCTTTAAAGGAAAATGGAAAGACTAAGTATTTTCTCTACAAATGAATTTAATTATGATTTGGCCCCTAAGGTTTTTACCTTGGGGCTTTATTTTTTGACGGCTCTTTACGAAGAACAAGGTTTCATAACACCTTGTTCAAGTTAAGAAACAACTAGTTACGGAGCTAAATGTTATATGGGTAAAATATCCAAAATCAAAATAGTATTTTACTGCGTAGATTCTGGATTAAAGGAAAACTAAATTCTCGATACAAAAACAATAACTAAACAAACTAAAATGAAATTAAAAACAACACTCTTTTTATCCCTAGTTGCAATTGGGATGAGTTCTTTACTGGCACAAACTGAAGTTGTAACCGGAGCAGATGTTGCGGTGACCGATACCGAATCGGGGAAAGTCCGCGGATTTATCCAAAACGGAATTTATACCTACAAAGGGATTCCCTACGCAACCGCAGAACGCTTTATGCCAGCAAAAAAAGTGGAACCTTGGGAAGGGGTAAGAAGTTCAACAATGTACGGCCCCGTTGCTCCCTTAATGACACCGACTACACAGGTTCAGGATGAGCCTGAATTTGTTTTTGATCACGATTGGGGCTACACCAGCGAAGATTGTCTTCGACTCAACATTTGGACCCCGAGCATTGATGATAATAAAAAAAGACCCGTACTTTTTTGGATGCACGGTGGTGGATTTACCGCAGGATCTAGCCAGGAACTGCCATCGTATGATGGAGAAAACCTTAGTAATAAGGGAGATGTTGTCGTAGTTTCCATTAATCATAGATTAAACATATTGGGTTTTCTGGATCTATCCTCCTATGATGAGAAATACAAACACACTCCAAACAACAGTATGTTGGACATTGTTGCCGCATTGGATTGGGTAAAAGCCAATATTTCCAACTTTGGCGGGGATCCAAACAATATCACGATTTTTGGTCAGTCAGGGGGAGGGGCCAAAGTAAATACCCTGATGGCCATGCCACGGGCCAAAGGATTGTTCCACAAGGCGATAAATCAAAGTGGTTCGTTCAGGGGCAGTTTGTCCAAAAAGGAAACCACAAGAGCCATTGCAGCCGAGGTGTTGAACCAACTTTCGTTGTCCGAAGACCAAGTGGACAGTCTTCAGACCATCCCGTTTGATAAATTAAGCGCAGCGGGAACCGCAGCCTTGCAAAAAGTAGCTGAGCAAATGAATGCCAAAGGCATTGTTCCTGTGGGGTTGAGTCTCAATTGGGGACCGAGTATGGATGGGAATGTGCTACCACACGATTTAATGTCCGATGAAGCATTCGAACTTTCCAAAGATATTCCCTTGATGTTGGGCACTACCAAGAATGAATTTACGCCATTTATGAACGGTCGTTTTTTCCAAGCATCCGAAGAAGAAGTGATGGCGCATATCAAAGAAACCTACAAGGATAAGGCTGACGATTATGTGGCCGCGGTTAAAAAAGCATATCCAAATGACACCAGACCATCCGATTTATTGGATATTGATGCTACTTTTAGACCTGGAGCCGTTTTCCAGGCCAACAAAAAATCACAATTGGAGGATGCTGCGCCCGTTTACATGTTTATGTTTACTTGGCAATCCCCAGTTTTTGATGGGAAGTATAAAGCCCTGCATTGCATGGAACTTCCTTTTGTATTCGATAATGTGGAACGAGCCAGACAAATGACCGGCGGAGGTGAAAAAGCCCATATACTTGC
>TARA_R110002012_G_scaffold11444_5_pt1 | contig 21544 bp, 20 predicted proteins | sample TARA_R110002012 | Tara Oceans TARA_R110002012 (sample SAMEA4396515) | marine metagenome | biome: Westerlies Biome; feature: [DCM] deep chlorophyll maximum layer (ENVO:01000326); material: water (ENVO:00002006), including particulate matter (ENVO:01000060) such as... | depth 40 m | reverse complement strand
GTTGCATCCAATACTGGGAAATCATCACCCACACAAAGCTGAATTTCCGTAGGTAAATTACCAGTAAGATCAAAAATAGGATCTACAATTAGTTGGAATGAAACTGTGCTGAAACAAGTAGGTTCGTTGGCTTTTTCTACTCTTACATATATAGTCTCTGGATTAGATACATTGGTATATGTTGCTGGATCAGCAATTGGAAATTGGTTAGATTCAGCATTAAACTGTGTTAAGTGGAAAGAAGTGTTGAATAGCGCAGGGTCTTGTCCATTTAGAATTATGGCAATTTGATCTTCTAAATTAAATACTGCCGTTTCGTTTCCATCTACATCGCAAGTGCTTAGGTCTGGCGGGGTAACAATTTCAGGTTGTTGGTTTTGCAAACTGAGGGTAATATCATCAATTGCTAGATCGTTTCCGCAACCTCCATCGGCATTATTGATAAGTACAAGCTGTATGTCTGTATTAGCTCCCGTATTGAAAACAATCGCAAATTCCTGCCAGTTTGGGGCCGTTCCATTGGGAATATCTCCAGTATTCGTTTCGGAAATAAGGTTTCCGGCAGGGTCTTCAATTCTAAAGATTACGTTTGAAGGGATGCTGTTTCCGCCACAAATATTTGTGTTAGTATCATATACTGTAGTAATCCACGCATTGAATGTATATTCTATATTTGGGTTCAAAGTGATGGTGCGTCTGTAAAATTCACCTTGATCGAAAGAAGCATTAACGAAAAGCATCCTTCCATCCACATCGCCTTCGGTATGGTCTTCCATATCTGTAAACCATCCTGTGTTCAATCCTGCAGAAGTATTGGAAATAGTATATTCACCATCTTCTACTTGTGTAGTTCCGTTAAAAATATAATTTGTATAGGGTGTGGAAACTCTTCCAGTACCTGTACCAAAATTTTCTTCAAAATCTACACCCTCACAAATGGGTTCTATGGTACAGTTAGGGCTGCTGAGGAACAGAATGTTTACACTATCCGTTACCACGCAGGAACCTTTTGTTATTTCGAGTGAGTAAGTGCCTGAAGCCGTTACTGTGATAGTAGGGGTGGTCTCGCCTCCAGGACTCCATAGATAGGTAGCTCCCGTAGTGTCTCCAGTTATTTCTGGAATTATTTCATAAGAAGGGGTATCGCAAAAGCTTATATCCGGGCCTAATTCCAAGCCTAGGTTATTAGGATCCAGTGTTACTGTAATATCATCTGTTTCTGTAATTACATCTCCATTACAGTTTGTGTAAATTGCCTGGGCGGTGTAGGTAGTTGATTGGTCCGTTGGGCACACATTTATAGTTGGATCGGTGCCAATAACAGTTCCTGATGCATCTAGCCAAGAAAAAGCAACGTTTGATGCGCCATTAGGGGTAAAGCGCCAAGCTTCGTTGGTAGCAGCCCAATCGCTTGTATTTCTTCCAGGAGCAGTGTAACCAACAGTACCATTTTGGTTTTGTATTCCCAAAACAGCATTTCCATCATTCCAGGTACAGCCGCTGGGTCTGTCCTGAACATATACTTCCACCACATTGGTAGTTTCGTAAATAACGATTTGTGAAGTAAGTGAAAGGTTTGGGCAGGCTGATCCAAAATAAGTAATATTAGGAAAGTTAACCACCATAGTTCGGCAAGGAGATTCTCCAAAAACAGCCCAGTTTATAATGCCCGAGCCTTGCACCGATGGATCAACATCCATGTAAGGGCCAAAGATTGTAGTGAGAAATAAGTTGGGACTTGGAATGGGGTCATCAAAAGACCAATCACAATAATCGCCAGGCTCATTGTTTGCCAAGTCGAAAGAAACTACTGCGTTCGATCCAATAACCATTTGGGTATAAGTTTCACCAAAAAAACAGAAATCAAAAGGTAATTGGATGGCAGGAGACCATATATCATCTGTGTTCACTGAAACAGGTGTTCCTCCCGTAAACGGGAAAGGTGGGTCATACGTAATTGAAGAAACTTCATAACTGGTAGTTTCGCCAGTGTCTAAAAAACTTGCGGTAAGATCGGTACATGGTACGCCACACTCAAGCACAATGTCTTCTCCCGCATACACGTTAGGGCATCCAGGCCCTTGCGAAAATGCAGAAAAAGATATGGCTAAAAGACTAAAAAAAGCAAGTAAGTTTTTTTTAAAGTTGACTTTAAAGAAATGATGACAACTTTGTAAATAGAGAGGTAGTTTTTTATTCATAAAGTTTTAATTGGTGGTTGTTATTAAATGGCATTAAGCGTTAACTTTTTTTTAACAGCGAAATATATGAATTTTCTAAGGAATACTTTTTCATTTTTTTCAAATTGAATAAAAAGCCTTTAATTAGAATCATAAAATGGTCATAAGGAGCATAGAGGTCACAACATGTGTTTTGTACATTTGTGGAAATATTGATTTTTAAATAAATTGTATATTAAGAATCAATGACAAATACAACTTACAGTTTTATATACTATGATTGAACCAACGGATATATCTTATGAAAAGGCAGTTTTAATCGGATTGATAACCCAATATCAGGACGAAGAGAAATCTAACGAATATCTGGACGAACTTGAATTTTTGGCATATACGGCAGGTGGCGAAGTTCTTAAACGCTTCACCCAAAAAATGGATGTGCCCAATCCAAAGACTTTTATTGGTGCCGGAAAACTGGAGGAGGTCAAAAATTTTGTTGACGAGCATGAAGTGGGCGTCGCAATATTTGATGATGAGCTTTCGCCCGCGCAGCAAAAGAATATTGAAAGGATACTGCAGTGCAAAATCATAGACCGTACAAATTTAATTCTAGACATATTTGCACAACGGGCTCAAACCAGTTATGCCCGAACTCAAGTAGAGCTTGCACAATATCAATATTTATTGCCTAGATTGGCAGGTATGTGGACTCACTTGGAACGTCAGCGTGGGGGTATCGGGATGCGAGGTCCGGGAGAAACTGAGATTGAGACCGACAGACGTATTGTGCGCGACCGTATTGCTTTACTTAAAGACAAATTAAAGAAGATTGACCGCCAAATGGAAGTGCAGCGCGGCAATCGTGGTTCTCTTGTACGAGTAGCTCTTATTGGGTATACAAACGTAGGAAAATCTACTCTGATGAATGTGATAAGTAAAAGTGATGTCTTTGCAGAAGATAAACTCTTTGCAACTCTCGATACTACGGTTCGGAAAGTGGTTATAGGCAACCTTCCTTTTTTGCTGACTGATACAGTGGGCTTCATTAGAAAATTACCCACGCAACTTGTGGAATCCTTCAAGAGTACGTTAGATGAGGTACGAGAGGCAGATTTACTGCTGCACGTAGTAGATATTAGCCATCCATCCTTTGAACACCATATAGACTCCGTAGATAAAATTTTAGAAGAAATAGGTAGCGCAGACAAGCCTACTATTATGGTTTTCAATAAAATTGACGCCTATGACCCGGAGAAAATCGACAAAGACGATTTGATGACCGAAAAAACCAAGGCGCATTATACACTGGAAGAATGGAAACAAACCTGGATGTCCAAAGTAAACGGCGACGCCATATTTATCTCTGCTTTGAACAAGGAAAACTTCAGCGAATTCCGAAAGCTGGTTTATGAAAAAGTAAAGGAAATACATACCACTCGTTTCCCATATAACAATTTCTTATATGATGAATATACCGAGGAGGATTAAAATTTTTTAGCAAGAAATAAAATAAAGCTGCCAAGAATTGAAACTTGGCAGCTTTATTTATTATACATTTTATCTCTTAAAAGCCATAGGTTAAACCAACGCCCAAAGCTTCGCGAATCTGGAACCCTTGTACTGCATTGTCATCATATATAGCTTGAAAAGTTACGTTTGTAGTGATGTATTTATTCACTTTCATCACAAGATTAAGGGTGTAATCTATATCTACGTTTTGTGGATCTTCAAGATAATTTGAATAAAGGTTCAATATATTTTCTACGGATATATTCGCCATCACATCAAATTTTGCATATCCAGAAAGCGAAGCGCCAAATTCAAAACGACTAGTTTCATTGGCATCAACCCCAAAATATTTGTTCTGGTTATAAGCATCCAAAGCACCTGGCACTGACTCATCTACAGCGGTAAATTCTTTATCCACCAAGATGAATTTAGCAGTTGCTGGAGAAATATTCACATACAGATTGTCGCTTTTTTTCCAAAGCATACCAGGGCCAAACTGTATGTAGGCTGGAGACAAAATATGTGTTGTTTCGGTACGGTAGCCTTCATCTTCAGGGTTCAGGTCAGTATTAAACTCATAGCCTTTCGCAAACTGGGTCTTAAAGTTAAAAAACAAAGAATAGTACCAGTTGCTTTCTTTTAACTGCTGCCCTAAAATAGAGTTCAATTCCAAACGATCGTTCGTTTTTCGGGAATACTTATCATCCTTGTTTTTGGTAAGGCCATATTCGCCTATCAAGCGGTTATTCCAGCTAAGTTTGTCATGTTTATAATTGAAATCATAAGTGAGAGAAAGATTTCCCGAATAATTGGATGTTCCACCACCAGTCCATTCGTGATTGAAAGCTGCTTGGTTAAATAAAAGTGAAAGGTTTCCCGCACGGGTCCATCCATTGGGAATGGTATCTTTTGCATTTTCGTCTTGTGCTACCATTACCATTGGTGCAGTGAAGAGAACTGCAAGAAGTAAAAGTTTTTTCATTTGTATAAAAAGTTTTGTTTTTGCAAAAGTACTTACTCTTTTGAATATGTGGTAAAAACAGCACTAAAAACAGTGCCTTTTTTGTGAATTCTTACGGTAAATTTTAAAATTTCCTACTTTCTTTTAAAAAGCGGCACAGATGAGCAAGCTTCGCCATACATTATGCTTTTTGCGACTGGCTGTAGTTTTTGTGCCAAAAGTACATAAGCATTCTGTGGAATAGGTTTATGCGCACAACCTTTTATAATTACAGGTTTATCCCTGTATTCAGAAATATCAATGTTTTGGAGTATTTCTGCAAAGAGGAGACTCTCTAGTTGGGCCAAACTTCCAACCGTTACTTTTTTCGCAAAAGGAGCTAAATGAAGTGATAAAAGTAAATATGCCCAGCCGGGCACGATGGCATCGGTACTGCAAAAAAGAGCTACGTACTTATCTTGGTACTGACTCCAATCGTGTTCCTTGGCTTGCTCGCGAAATTCACTTTCGCGAAGTACAATGCCTTCCAACAACCATTGTGAAATATCAAAAGCAATCCTTTCTCCCTCAGGATAGATTGCCTCAAGGTCAAAAGTTACCAATTTGCTATTTGCTACACGATTTACTATTTCTTTCACAGGAAAGGTTTTTTTATTAATGTAAAATGCTACTAAATACTGAGCGCTTTTTAAAGCATCCCTAACTCTAGCTTTGCTTCTTCGCTCATCAGTTCCTGTGTCCATGGTGGGTCAAAAGTTATTTCTACCTCTGCATCCTTTATCATTTTCATCGACTTAACTTTTTCCTCAACTTCCAGTGGCAAGCTCTCTGCTACCGGACAATTGGGGGTGGTGAGCGTCATCAATATTTTTACTTCGCGGTCTTCATTGATGAATACGTCATAAATTAATCCAAGTTCGTAAATATCCACGGGTATTTCGGGATCATAAATGGTTTTTAGGACGGTTACTATTTTTTCGCCCAATTCGGCCATGTCTATTTCTGTATCTGCTCCCATATGTTTAATTTTTGAGTTGTGTTTGGTATGCAAATGCATACATTTTCATTTGCTTAATCATGGAGACTAAGCCATTTGCACGTGTAGGTGAAAGGTGCTCTTTCAAGCCTATTTCATCAATAAAATCGGTATTGGCATCTAGTATGGCCTGTGGTTTTTGGTTTGAAAAAACACGGACCAACACAGCAATAATTCCTTTTGTGATAATTGCGTCGCTATCTGCCGTAAATATAATTTTCCCATCTTTTATTTCTGAATTGAGCCACACTTTGCTTTGGCAGCCTTTTATCAGTTTATCGTCGGTTTTTAAATTTTCGTCAATCAACGGAAGGGATTTGCCAAGCTCTATCATATATTCATAACGCTGCATCCAGTCGTCGAACATAGAAAACTCGTCAATTAATTCTTCCTGTATTGCTTGAATCGTCATAGCTTATTCAAATTATTTTTCATCTTTCTTTGCACTTAGCAGTACACTGCGGTCTGTTTTTGAGTAGAAGGTAAGTATCCCATTATCCAAAGCGTATGAGCCTGTTTTGTTGAGTGCGTTCAGAAAATCACGTTCTGTTTTCATAATTTCTTTTTCTGTACAAAATTTTTCACTTACCGCAAGATCACTAAAATTAATTGTATAAAGATCAATGGTGTAATTTCCAAAAACTGAATTACAACCAGTAGTTCCACGGAAGGAATTGTCCAATGCTGACATTGTAAAAGTTGGGTTGGTAGTATTTGCTAATTTTTTCCCGTTGATTGCAGTAACGGTATAGCTTCCCGTAAGTTGTACACTACCAGCAACGTCAATCACTTTTTTAGTTTCATCGCAACTGATAAATACTATACTGAAAATAAGAATAGATAAAGTGGCAAGTGTTTTCATGTCTTTATGTTTTAAAATTGAACACTCAAAGTTCAAGTTTTAACTATTAGTGATGGCTCAACTTAACATCAATTTAGCTTTTTTTACGGCTGCAACCAAAGCATCAACTTCTTCCATCGTATTGTAAAATGCAAAGGAAGCCCGAACCGTTCCTGGAATTTTGTAAAATTCCATAATGGGCTGCGCACAGTGATGGCCGGTTCTTACAGCTATTCCCAATTTGTCAACAATCGTACCTATATCGTATGGGTGAATTCCTTCAACGTTGAATGAAACCACAGAAGTTTTGTCTGGTCCCGTGCCATAAATTTTCAACCCTTCTATTTCTAATAGCTTTTCAGTGGCATATTTTAAAAGTTTGTTTTCGTACTTTTCAATCGCTTCAAAACCGATGGCGTTTAAATAATCAATCGCTGCCCCAAAAGCAATACCGCCACAGATATTGGGCGTCCCGGCTTCAAATTTATGCGGAAGTCCTGCATAGGTGGTTTTCTCAAAAGTCACTTCTGCAATCATCTCCCCGCCGCCTTGGTAGGGAGGAAGCTTGTTGCCCCACTCTTCTTTCATATAAAGAATACCAACCCCAGTTGGACCACACATTTTGTGGGCTGAGGTTACGTAGAAATCTGCATCCAGTTTTTGAAGATCGGGTTTTATATGTGAACAGGATTGTGCCCCATCAATTAAAACCGCAGCTCCAACTTCATGTGCTTTTTCGATAATTTCCGCGATGGGATTGATTGTTCCCAACGCGTTTGAAATATGGTTTACAAAAACTAGTTTCGTTTTTTCTGAAAGCAATTTTTCGTATTCTGAAAAAACCAAAATGCCTTCTTCGTTCATCGGAATCACCTTCAGAAGGGCTCCTGTTTTTTCACAAAGCATTTGCCAAGGCACGATATTGCTGTGATGCTCCATTGCGGAAACAATTATTTCATCACCCTTTTTTAGAATTTCAGAAAAACCGTTTGCGACAAGATTTATGCCGTGGGTGGTGCCTGCGGTAAAAATGATTTCGTATGCTTCTTTTGCGTTGAAATGCGTCTGTATTTTTTTTCGCGCAGTCTCATAGGCATCCGTAGCCTCCTGTGAAAGTGTGTGCACCCCACGATGAATGTTTGCGTTATAATTGCTATAATAATCTACAATGCAATCAATAACCTGCTGTGGTTTTTGCGAAGTGGCTGCATTATCCAAATACACTAGTGGATAGCCATTTACCTTTCGGGAAAGGATGGGAAAATCGTTACGTATCTTTTGGATGTCGAAGGGCATTGAAAATTTTGTCTATTTGAAAATTTGGATTGTAATTTTTGCCACGATTTCACGAAGCGTAAAATATAATAATTCGTGAATTTGTGGTGACTATAATATTAAAGCTCAAACCCCAAACTAACCCCTATTTTATTGGCAATGAGTTTGTTGATTCGTACTTTCAATTCCGGAATTTTTACACTTTCCAAAACGGTGTTTGCAAAGGCGTACATTAACAAAGCGCGAGATTCTTTCAATCCAATTCCGCGGCTGCGCAGGTAGAAAAGAGCGTCTTCATCAAATTGGCCAATGGTACAGCCATGTGAGCATTTTACATCGTCTGCAAAAATCTCCAGCTGTGGTTTGGCGTTTATTGTAGCCTTGTCATCAATCAAAATATTATTGTTCTGTTGAAAGGCGTCAATTTTTTGTGCATCTTTTTCTACTATAATTTTTCCGTTAAAGACACCTGTGGAAGATTCTGCAAAAAGCCCTTTGTAATCTTGGTGGCTTTCGCAATTTGGCGCTATATGGTGCACTAGTGTGTTGTGGTCTGTATGTTGTTTTTCTTCAAGAATGGTGATCCCCTTTAACGTAGAATCGCAGTTTTCGCCTTTTTGGAAGAAATTGAGGTTGTTGCGCACCAACTTCCCGCCGAAAGCAAAGGTGTGTACGCGGCAAACCGTGTCGCGCTGTTGCGAAATATAGGTGTTATCAATAAGTGAAGCCGTAGCTTCATCATTCTGAATTTTATAGTAATCAACATAAGCCCTTTTTTCAGCAAAAATCTCCGTAACTGAATTGGTCAAGACTTCATTGTTGGAAAGGCTTTGATGGCGTTCAATTATTTGAACATGTGCATTTTCACCAACTACAATCAAGTTTCTAGGCTGTAGAAAAATTGCGGCTTCATTTCCTGTAGAGAAATTAATTATCTCTATAGGCTTTTCTACTTCTTTATGAGCCGGAATGTGTATGTAAGCGCCTTCTTTTGTAAAAGCAGTATTGAGTGCAGTTAGGCTATCGCTCTTTGCGGCCTTGTTGAAATAGGCTTCAATCACCGGCTTGTATTTGCTCTTGTTCAAAGCGGCTGACATTAAACAAACATCTAATGAGTCGTGGGTTGTTTCTGAAAGGAATGAATTGTAAACCCCATCTACAAAAACGAGTTTGTAAGTATCAATTTCGTGCAGAAAATACTTACGAACATTTTTTAGTTCTACATTCCGTTCTTTATTTGAATAAACGCTATAGTCGGGTTTTAACAGGGAATTAAGCGAGGTATATTTCCAAGCTTCTTCCTTTTTGGTAGGAAATCCTTTTTCCTCAAAAATTTTAATAGCGTTGTTTCGCACGTCGTGCAATGGCGAATCAAACTCTAAGTAATCTTCGAGAGCGATATATGATGATAATAATTTGTCTTTAAAACTCATTTCTTTTAATTCTGAATTGCTTTTAAACCAATTCCTCTTTAATCCAGTCGTAACCTTTTTCCTCAAGCTCGTAAGCTAGTTCCTTGGTGCCGGATTTTACTATTTTTCCGTTCATCAAAACGTGAACAAAATCTGGAACTATATAATCTAACAGACGCTGATAGTGGGTAATTACCACAACCGCATTGTTTTCGCTTTTCAGTTTGTTTACCCCATTGGCAACAATTTTTAAAGCATCAATATCTAGTCCAGAGTCAGTTTCGTCCAAAATAGCAAGCTTTGGTTCAAGCATTGCCATTTGGAAAATTTCATTTCGTTTCTTTTCACCTCCCGAAAACCCTTCATTCAAAGAGCGTGAAAGGAATTTGCGGTCAATTTCCAGCATGTCTGCCTTTTCCTTTATCATTTTAAGCATTTCTGAAGCTGGCATATCTTCCTGTCCCTTGGATTTTCTGGTTTCGTTAATGGCCGTTTTTATAAAATTAGTTACAGAAACTCCCGGAATTTCCACAGGATATTGAAAAGAAAGAAAAATTCCTTTATGGGCTCTTTCCTCAGGATCCAATTCTGAAATATCCTCGTTTTCAAATGTAATGTAGCCTCTGCTAACCTCATACTCTTCTTTGCCCGCAACAACCGAGGCCAAGGTACTTTTCCCAGAACCATTGGGGCCCATTATTGCGTGGACTTCACCTGCTTTTACTTCAAGATTAATACCTTGCAGTATATCTTTTCCTTCAAGTCCGGCGTGTAAATCTTTTATTTTTAACATTTTAATTGTTCTTTGCTGATTCTTCAAATTTTATATCCGCTTCAGAAGGTTTGTCACTTACCCTCATTATTTCTGTTATTGTAATCACTTCTTCCCACTCGCTGTCGGTATCGGTATTTTTTGAAATATTTCCTCTTACAACTACGCCCACCATATCAAAATCATTCTTTTTTACTTTGGCCACCTGCTGGGAAAGTTGCTCTGACATTTCGTTGCGCTTCACACCGTAAATAAAGTTGTTTCCCATTAACACTAAAGCACCATTTGAATCGATATAATCTCCTTTATAAGCTTTAACTTCAACATTTTCGGTAGCTGTTTCTTCAACTTCGGAATTTTTTTCTTCAGAATTTTTACAAGAAAATACTACTGCTAAAAGCAATGACAACAAAACGATTTTTTTCATAGGTTGTATAATTTAGTTTTCTAATTAATTTTCCAAAACATTATGTGTTTAGCCTACTGATCCTTCTAGGCTTATTTCCAATAGTTTTTGTGCTTCCACGGCAAACTCCATTGGTAGCTTATTCAATACTTCTTTGCTGAAACCATTAACTATGAGTGCAATGGCCTTTTCGGTGTCAATACCACGCTGATTGCAATAGAAAATTTGGTCTTCACCAATTTTACTTGTCGTGGCTTCGTGCTCTATTTGGGCAGTTTTGTTTTTAGCTTCAATGTATGGGAATGTATGTGCCCCACAACTGTTGCCCATTAACAATGAATCACATTGCGAAAAATTTCGTGCATTATCTGCATTGGGCATAATCTTTACCAAACCACGGTAACTGTTCTGGGATTTCCCTGCCGAAATACCTTTTGAAATTATGGTACTTTTGGTGTTTTTGCCAATATGGATCATTTTGGTTCCCGTATCTGCCTGTTGAAAATCATTGGTAACGGCAATGGAGTAAAATTCACCAATGGAATTGTCGCCTTTAAGTACACAACTTGGGTATTTCCAAGTTACGGCACTTCCTGTTTCTACCTGCGTCCATGAAATTTTTGCGTTTTTTTCGCAAACACCTCTTTTAGTAACGAAATTGTAAACCCCGCCTTTTCCATTTTTATCACCGGGGTACCAGTTCTGTACAGTCGAATATTTTATTTCGGCATCGTCTAAAGCTATCAATTCTACAACTGCGGCGTGCAATTGATTTTCATCGCGACTGGGAGCCGTACAGCCTTCCAAATAACTTACATAACTGCCTTCGTCTGCGATAACCAGCGTTCTTTCAAATTGTCCCGTCCCAGCCTGATTAATTCTGAAATAAGTAGAAAGTTCCATTGGGCAGCGAACCCCTTTAGGTATATAGCAGAACGAACCGTCACTAAAAACGGCACTGTTTAAGGCCGCGTAAAAATTATCGCGCTGAGGCACGACGGTTCCCAAGTATTTTTTTACCAATTCGGGATGGTTTTTTATTGCTTCAGAAATAGAGCAGAAAATAATTCCTTTTTCTGCCAAGGTTTTCTGAAAAGTAGTAGCTACGGATACGGAGTCCATAACAATATCTACTGCAACACCGGCCAATTTCTTTTGCTCGTCCAAAGAAATCCCCAGTCTTTTAAAAGTATCTAAAAGTTCGGGATCTACTTCGTCTATACTATTGTATTTTGGTTTTTTATTGGGTGCGGAATAATAGGAAATATTTTGAAAATTTGGCTTTTCGTAATGAACGTTTGCCCAATCGGGCTCTACCATTTCCTGCCAATATCGGAAGGACTCCAAGCGCCATTCAGTCATCCATTCGGGCTCTTCTTTCTTTTTTGAAATGGCACGAACTACATCTTCGTTTATCCCTATGGGAAAAGTGTCAGATTCTATATCGGTATAGAAACCATATTCGTATTCCTTGGTTTCCAGTTCTTTTTTTAAATCATCTTCAGTATACTTGCTCATCCTCATTTATATTTTAAAGTGAAAAAGATTCTCCGCAGCCACAGGTGCGGTTTGCATTAGGATTCTTAAACACGAACCCTTTTCCATTCAGGCCGCCACTGTATTCAAGTGTAGTGCCAACTAAATATAAAAAGCTTTTTTTGTCTACGGCTATTTTTACATTTTCTTCCTCAAAGAGTTTATCGTCTTCACCTAAATTATGGTCAAATTTTAGCTCATAGCTTAGTCCTGAACACCCGCCACTTTTTACGCCAACGCGTACAAAATCATTTGCAATATTAAAGCCCTCTTCGGCCATCAATTGTGCAATTTTGGTTTTTGCGCTTTCACTTACCTTAATCATATGTAGATTAATTCTAAATTAGACGGCAAATATACATCAATTCGCACTTTTAACCATACGGAAGTAGGATTTTAAAACTATGGGGCCATAGTTTTAAACAATAATTAACACCCCATATTTTTTGGGGTTTTAGATTTGAAATATACTTCAGAAATTAATTGGGATCCTGAAAATCAGGATTATTGATAAAAGAAAGGTCTGAAAGCGAAAGAAGAAATGCTTTTAAGTCTGCCTTATCAGATTCTGTTAAATGGACTCCACCGCGAGATACAGCTTTCATCAGCGGATCAATGGTCCTGGAATACACAAGGCCTTCGCTATAATGATTTATAACCTCATCCAAAGTTGCAAAGCGGCCATCATGCATATAGGGCGCTGTATAAGCTAAATTTCGTAGGGAGGGTGATTTGAACAGGCCATCGTCATTTGGGTCTCCGGTCACATTGCCCAAGCCTTTGTCGGTAATGATTGCATCAAGGCCGTTATTGTGAAAAATATTGTCTGTCCATAGTGGACTGTTTTCATTACCGTGGCAATGGAAACAATCTCCGCGCGATTCATCCATAAATATTTGAAAACCATTTAATTCCTGGGGCGTAAGATTGCCTTCTCCCAAAAGATATTTATCAAAAGGTGAATTTCCTGAAATCAGCGTTCGTTCAAACTGTGCAATGGCTTTTGCTATCAAGTCTCTAGAAATGTTACTTGTACCGAAAGCTTTATTAAAAAGTTCTGGATAACTGGCGTGGCTTTGCAAACTTGCTACAGCATTTTCCCACGTATTGTGCATTTCAATTGGGTTTTCCACTGGTTCAAGGGCTTGGTCTTCAAGACTGAAGGCACGACCGTCCCAGAAAAATTTATTTTTTGTGTTCCAAGCCGTATTGAAGATAGGCATAGAATTTCTTGTGCCTTCCAAGCCATCTATTCCTATACTGAAACGATCGGTATCGGTAAAGGAATTAGCAGGTTGGTGGCAAGAAGCACAGGCTTGTGTTCCGTCACCGGAAAGTATGGGGTCAAAAAACAATTTACGGCCCAAAGCAACACCTTCTACAGTTTGCGGGTTGTCAGAGGGTACGGTTGGGGGAGGTAGCAAGCGGTCAAAAATAGGAGGAACGGTCAATGGTTTCGGAGTGGGTATATAATCTTCATTGGGATCTGCAGGATCTGGATCGCTTGATGAACAAGCAATAAACAAGCTCATGGCTAAAATTCCAAAGAATACTCGAAACAATTTCATGGACCGTTCCTTCAATTTTTTAAATTATTGTGTGATATCACCAATGCTGAAAACGGTTGCGCCGTTTCTTTGCATATCTTTTTGGGCTAAATAGTTCATCATTAAATTAACGCTTCTGTCGTTAAGATCCCAAGTTAAAGGATTTTTGTACCATTCTGAAATATCCATTGCTATTTCTATGGTTACATCGCCAGAAATGGTAAAGTTTTGGTCAAAATCAAAACTGATGAAGTTTTGTTCAAAAACACCTTCACTTACCCTCGCAGTACCGTTGTGAAAATTATAGGGCTGTGATGTGCCGTTTGAGTCGTCAAAATTACCATCCATCTGCATAAAGTGGTAACCACCGCCAAGCATTGTAGGCCAATTCCAATCAGCAGCATTTAAATCTGGATAAGCTCCATTTACATTGTCTTCTTCATTAAAGCCATAGATAAATGAAATGCCCGTATAATCACCGGTAGCTACTGATTCTGAAGGGTTAAAAGTCAATGAACCTGCATCGGCAAGATCAATTAATTGGTAACCATCAAAAGAAACAGTTGTACCGTCTGCTTTATGAAGCTCAATACGTGAAATTAAATACCGAAGTCTATTAATGGAAACATAATTTCCTGCGGCATTTTCATAAACTCCTGTGGTGTAATTGGACGGTGTAATGTCATTTACTCCCCAGTTTTGGGTAAATTTAAATGATACGGCAGCGGTTACAGGGGTATTATTGCCATCATCATCATTACTACAGCCAATTGCAGCAAATGCAATAGCTAATAAAAAAACTATTTTTTTCATAGGTTAAATAAGGGATTTGTAAATTGTTAAAACTATTTTATTTTAATTATTAAAAAATCTTTGGAGCCTCTGTTTGAAGGTATATCCAAATCGTTACTTTCACTGTTGCCTACCACTAAAATTTTATTGTCAGAAGTCTCAATTGCTTCTGATGCAAAATCTAGGTTTGAGCCGCCTATGCTTTTTTGAAATTTCAGGGATCCACTTCCGTCAACAACAAATACCCAAACGTCATTTACGCCATTGTTGATTTGTAGATCTCCATCGGCACTTCTGCTATGACCGGAGAGTATATAATCTCCATTGTTGCGCTGTACAATGCTGTGGGCAGTATCAAACTGTGATCCGCCAAAAGATTTTTGCCAGATTTTATTTCCGTTATCGTCAAATTTTACCATCCAGGCATCAGCATTTCCTTGTGGAGATGTAACATCTTGGTCTGAGCTTCTTGAGTCGCCAACCATTATATAATTACCGTCATTGGTTTTTATGGACGCATAGGAGTTGTCTATCTCGTCTCCCCCAAATGATTTGGTCCACACCAAATCGCCATCAGCGGTTAGTCTAACGGCCCAGTAATCGTAGCTACCTTTTGGATCAGTTTTATCAAAATCAACACTTTCAGAGGTACCTGTCATTAAAAAGCCCCCATCTGCAGTTTCGTGGGCATCGTAACTTCGGTCGTTATTGGTGCCCCCAAAGTAGCGCCTCCACTGTGTGTTGCCACTCGCGTTTAATTTTATTCCCCAAAATTCACCTACGCCGTGCATTATGCCTCTTTGGAAATCGTTTCCAGCACCGCCACTTGCCGAAACATCGAAAAATCCCGTTACAAAATATCCGCCATCGGAAGTTTGAATAGCTTTAAAAGCTTGATCACTGCCGGAAAAACCAAAAGTTTTTTCCCACATAATCGTGCCAGAGTTATCTACCTTTACTACCCAATAATCCTGAAAGCCTGCATTTTCAAAAACATCGCCATCGCTACTGGTGGTATAGCCAGATAGAAGGTATCCTCCATCATTGGTTTTTGTAATTCTGGAAGCGTTTTCATCATCGCTACCACCATATGTTTTGCTCCAGATTACATCCCCTGTTTTAGAAAGCTTTAGCAACCAGAAATCGCTATCAGAGCCGGAACGGTCTGTAATATCGCCATCGGAGCTTCGGGTGGTTCCTAAAACTAAATAGTTTCCATCTGTTGCTTCAACTACTGAGACTGCTTCGTCTATTCCGCTTCCACCATAGGTTTTTACCAGTTCTACTTCACCATTTATCTCAGGTTCGGGTTCTGGCCCATCATCTTTTCCGCAAGAAAAAAATAATAATGAGAATAAAAGCAGAAATGGCAGCGTTTTAATTCTTGGGGTGTTTATAATTAGCATATTGGGGATAACAAGGTTTTTTAGTCTATTAATAATCGCTTTGTAGTAGTTGAATTTATTTTCATTACATACATTCCCGATTGAAGGTTAGAAACGTTTATGTTTTCGGAAAGACTTTCAGTGAAATTTAAATCCATTATTTTTTGTCCTAATACATTAAAAATTTCTACCTGTACTAATGGTTCTTTTTCTGATGAAATTGTAACAACCTCTGTTGCGGGGTTTGGAGCAATTGCGAAGTTTGAAACTGAATTGTCGTTAACTCCCAAAAGATGATCTCTAACCACAAATAGGCCACTGTCAATATCGCTGATTACAATACTACCGCTGGCAAAATATGGGTAAACACTCCAAGCACCATCAAAACGGGCTGAATTACTAGTTGGATAAGTGTCGAAAAATTTGGTCTCTACCATATTTTCGTTGTCGATATCGCTAATATCAAAAACTCGCAATCCTGCACGGTAGCTGGATAGATAGAATTCATTGCCTTTTACATAACCATTATGGTCAATTGCGGCTATATCTGCTTCATATTCAAAATGAATCTCTGGGTTGTCTAGGTCACTTAAGTCAAAGATTATGGTTCTGGTATTGAACCCAAAGTTAGACTCGTCCAATTCGTCACCCAGGATGAAGTAGCGTTGATCTTCTGTTAACCAGCCTTGGTGAGTGTAATCTACGCTTCCGTAAAAACCGTTTGATATAGCTATTGGGTTGTTTTTATTGGTTACATCAACAATGGAAACTCTGTCTTCGTTGCTTCCAAACAATATTTCGCGTCCTGTATAATCTGAATCCGGGCCATTATAAATAACGACTTGAGCGTCATGGCAATAATTGTCATCGCTAAACCCACCAGCTCCCACAGGGTTCAATGGGTCTTGAATATTTACAAAATGTGGGCCTCCGCCAAAAGTGCTTGTTCCAACAGCATATGCATATCCCGTGTCTTCGTTAATAACAATATTATGGCAATTTCCAAAACCGTCATAATGAGCATCTTCTGTAAAAATTTCTGGAGCATTTGTCACATTACGAAGGCGTGTTAAATCAAAAACTTGCATTCCGTGGCCTCCGGCTTCACTTACTATAAAAGCGTGGTCGTTATAAACCTTTATGTCTCTCCAGGTACTAGAATCTGTATGCGTAGGAAGTTTACCAAGATAAATTGGGTTTACGGGGTCTGTAATATCTACAAAGGCAGTTCCGTTGCCCAAGCCCATCAATGCATATTCTTTTCCATCCAGTGGATCGGTCCATCCCCAGGAATCATTTCCTCTGTCAGAGCCAAAAGTATTAAGGCTTATGCGAGATAAAAGGTCTAAGCCGTTGCAGGGGTATTGTCCGGCCATACCATTTTCACAAGGTGTTTGTGCGAAAGAATAAGTTGCAATTAAAAGAGCTAAAATTGGTAATATTTTTTTCATTTGTATTTAATATGAGGTTTAAAAGCGGCTAAATGTAAACATATTATCCCTTTTTTTACAAACGTAAATGGTTAAATATTAGTATTGTTGTTTTGTGGCAATATTTTATTTGGCTTTTTTATTGGTTATTGAAGCTGTATTTTTGTCAAAATTCCTAACAAAACTGATTCATGTTTGAGAACAAAGACAATTCCAATACCAATATTGAAAATTTAGGAGAATTTGGCTTGATAGACCATCTTACCAAAAATTTCAAAATAAAACAAAAGTCTACTGTAAAGGGTGTGGGCGATGACGCCGCTATAATATCTTGTGATTCAAAAAAAGAAATGGTAGTAACTACAGATTTACTGCTGGAAGGTGTTCATTTTGATTTAAGCTATGTCCCATTAAAGCATTTGGGCTACAAGGCTGTGGTCGTAAACCTTTCCGATGTTTACGCCATGAACGCAGAACCATCACAAATTACGGTTAGCGTGGCAGTTTCCAATAGATTTCCGGTAGAAGCATTGGAAGAGCTATATTCAGGGATTCAAGCTGCGGCCAAAATATATAACGTAGATTTAGTGGGTGGCGATACTACCTCTTCAACTACAGGGTTACTGATAAGTATTACTGCCTTAGGGACTGTAGGCAAAGGCGATGCCGTTTATAGAAGTGGTGCAAAAGAAAATGATTTACTGGTTGTAACTGGTGACCTTGGCGCTGCTTATATGGGGCTACAGGTTTTGGAGCGGGAAAAGGAAGTTTTCAAGGTGAACCCCAACTCGCAACCCGATTTGGAACCATACTCTTATTTAGTAGAGCGACAATTGAAACCAGAGGCGCGAAAGGATATTCCAAATTTATTAAAAGAATTAGGTGTAAAGCCTACAGCAATGATTGATATTAGTGATGGTTTGTCTTCAGAAATATTACATATCTGTAAAAGCTCAAAAGCTGGGTGCAATTTGTATGAAGAGAAAATTCCTTTGGATCCGCAGGTTATTTCCACTTGCGAAGAATTCAATCTTGATAGCACAACTATAGCTTTGAGCGGAGGGGAAGATTATGAATTGCTTTTTACAATTAATTCTGAAGATTTTCCGAAAATAAAGGCAAATCCACATCTAACTGTGATTGGACATATAACCGATGAAAAAGAAGGGGTGCACTTAATTAGTCGTGCCGGCTCAAAAATACCATTGATTGCACGTGGCTGGAATGCCTTGAAAAATAAAGATTAAATTTAATATAAGGCACCATAAAACTTATTGCCTATTTAAAGGCAACAGAATATTGAGGAAAGTTGCAGATTCTTAATGGATTGAAAGTTTTTTCTTTTTAATAAAAAACGATGATAAACACTCGTTTACTTCGCGTTGTTTACGTGTAAGTAGCTCAAATTTACCAGAATAGCTGTTTGAAACCTCCTTGCCACAGCAAGCACATTTATATTCATTAATGTGATCGGTAATTTTGCGGGTTACGATGTAATCATGGCCAAATGCGGTGCATACAAGGCTCAAAATTGGAGGTCGGTTTTGGGGCGTAACTTTATCCATATTTGTTAATTTAATTGTGATTATTTCCTCAATATTAACATTTTTTTAGATAAAGTGCAAATTTTATCCGATAATATGTAAATAATCCGCAACAGAATCCCTATTTTCTATCAAGCTCATATGGCCCCCTTCAATAATTTTTATTTTACAACCACATTGCGCGGCTAACTTTTCTGCTTCCAAAATTGACAAAATAGGATCTTCCTTGGCCAAAATTACATGTTTGTCTTTTTTAAAGTTTTTCAAAACTGCCGTTCTGTCCTTTCTGTCTCGCATTCCTTTTATTGCGGCTTTTATTCCTTCTACTGGAAAGGAATACGCTTCCGTTTTTAAAGTTTCAATTTCTGATGTAAAATTTTCTCGAGATTTTTCTGCAAAAAGATTACCAATAGCCATACTGATATATGCCTTTGCGTTCTGGTCTATCACTTTTAAAGCTCTATTGCGGTTTTTCTTTCTTTCCTCAGAATCTGCTGCAGGGGTTGAGTTTAAAAGAATAATTTTATCTACTTTTTCTGAAAACAATTCGGTGTAGGCCAAAGTAACATAGCCGCCCATCGAGTGTCCTATAAACGTTGCTGACGAAATGTGTAGCTTTTGAAGTACTGCATCCACAACTTCTGCCATCAGCTCCATGGAATGGGTTTCTGCAATAACGCCGCTATTGCCATGACCAGGTAAGTCAATAGTGATTACAAAGTTATTTTTTGATAGCTGAGGAATCAAAGGTTTCCACATGGTAGCGCTTTCCAAAAAGCCGTGTATTAAAACGATAGCTTGGCCATTTCCGAAGGTTTCGTAATGGATGGGTGTATTATGAAAATGGTATAGCATATTTAAAAAAGGCCCAACAGGTTTTGAAATCTGTTAGGCCCAAAGTGTTAGTTCTTGATTCCTACTTTCTATTTATTCATTATTTCTTCAATCTCTTCCGCTTCAATAGGTATGTTGCGCATCAAGTTAAATGGTTCTCCTTTTTTCTGGATTACTACGTCGTCTTCCAAACGGATTCCGAAACCTTCCTCGGGAATATAAATTCCCGGCTCTACGGTAAATACCATGTTTTCGGTCATCTTTTCCCAAAGAATTCCATAATCATGAGTATCCAGACCTATGTGGTGGCTGGTGCCGTGCATAAAGTATTTTTTATACGCAGGCCAATTAGGATCTTCGTTTTTTACATCGGCCTTATCAAGCAGTTTTAGGTCTAAGAGCGCTTTGGTCATTAATTTGCCTACTTCCTCGTGATATTCTTTCCAGTAATTTCCGGGCACCAGCATTTTTGTGGCATCGTCCTTTACTTTTTTTACAGCATCATAAACTTCACGTTGGCGTTTGCTAAACTTTCCGCTTACGGGAATGGTTCGCGTCATATCGCTTGAATAATTTGCATATTCAGCACCCACGTCCAAAAGAATTAAATCGCCTTTTTTGCACTGTTGGTTGTTTTCAATGTAATGAAGTACATTGGCGTTATTGCCACTTGCAATGATGGGCGTATAGGCAAAGCCGCGGGAACGGTTTCGTAAAAACTCGTGCATAAGCTCTGCCTCAATTTCATATTCCCAAACGCCGGGCTTTACGAAATTTAGGAGTCTTCTAAATCCTTTTTCGGTAATGTCGCACGCTTGCTGAAGTAGGTCTATTTCAATTTTATCCTTCACGGAACGCAGTCTTTGCAGTATGGGATTGCTTCGTTCCCAATTGTGTGCAGGAAACTTTGCCTTTGTTTTTTGGATGAAACGATCCTCGCGTGTTTCGGTTTCCACGCTTTGACGGTAATGCTCGTTGGTGTTGAAATAAATGGTCTGTGCTTGGGTCATTACTTCAAAGAAAATCTTGTCGAATTCCTTCAGCCAATAAATGGATTTTATCCCGCTAACCTCAGTAGCTTTTTCCTTGGTGAGTTTTTCGCCTTCCCAAACGGCAATGTGGTCATTGGTTTCGCGCACAAAAAGCATCTCGCGGTGGTCTTTGTTTGGCGCATCGGGGAATAGCACAAGAATGGTTTCCTCTTGGTCTGCACCCGTTAGGTAAAAAATATCGCGCGCCTGCTGAAAAGGCATGGTGCTGTCTGCGCCAATGGGGTAAATATCGTTACTATTAAAAACCGCCAAGCTTTTTGGCTTCATCTGTGCCATAAAGTTTTTACGGTTTTTTATAAAGAGTTTGCTAGAGATTTGATTGTACTTCATGGTATTGTTTTATGAATTTCTTCAAAATTAAATATTATAAAGTTATCCAAGCGCGGGAAAGGGTTAAAAGTGTACTAATAGTTACTGAAAATATAGAACCATGTATATTATTTTGAAGAACGGGATTAGTGCTTTTCATAGGACACGGTGTTGGCAAACGTTATTTTTTATTTATGATTTGTTTTATTCCTTTTATTCCTCCAACAATGATATTCCACCATTCTTTTTGAGTTTTAATTCCGTCTTTTAATTCGTAATCGACAATCTCTTTAGAAACCACAATTGATATTTTTCCATCGCTAGTATAAATCAAAGTCGGTATGTTGTTTTCTATAAATGTTCTCTCAAAGATTTTATTGAATTCTGTTTTATGGGTTAAGCAATAAGTTTGGTCGCTTAAATCATAAGGTTTGAATAAAAAACTGTCTTCAATCAAGTCGGATAAGTCAGATTTCACAGCTTCGTTTTCAGATGGCGAGTAAGAAAATTCAAGATTATAATTTCTAATATCTTTCTTTTTGTCGAATGCAAACATTTTATTCAATTCGTCATTTGTCAGAAATTCAACGATTTCTATATCCGCATAGAATTCAGTCAAAAATTTCACATCGTTTTTGACTTTATTTTTTCTTCTTAATAACTCGATTTTCTTTTTTCTATCGTCGTTCATTCTAATGTTTGCCAACTTGTTTATATTGGCTG
>TARA_R110002012_G_scaffold145441_1_pt1 | contig 21600 bp, 12 predicted proteins | sample TARA_R110002012 | Tara Oceans TARA_R110002012 (sample SAMEA4396515) | marine metagenome | biome: Westerlies Biome; feature: [DCM] deep chlorophyll maximum layer (ENVO:01000326); material: water (ENVO:00002006), including particulate matter (ENVO:01000060) such as... | depth 40 m | reverse complement strand
GTTGTAAATTGTCTTTTTTTTTTACTCCTCCGAATCGAGAAGCGTTCCAGTCTTCATAAGACATGCTTTGGTCAAGCATACCTTCCAGTTTCATATCATCAAATATATTCTTTTTAGCGGAAGTGTGCTTATTAACAAAATCCCAATACTCTTCTTGAGTGGAAAAATTTTCTCCATTTTTTTCGTAATATTGTTGTAGTTCTTTATTTTCGTCCATTATATTAAATTATTTATTTTCCGCTTTTATTTTTCCCAATTTTCCATCCAGGAGTTGATATAAATGCGTCTAACTCTTCAGTGCTTATTATATCTGTTCTTCTAGCAAATGGGTCTTTAGTCCAAGCAGAACCATCAAGTAAAGGGACGTATGCTGATATAAATTTTTGACCACTTTGATTAGCTCCCTCAGCCATTCTCATTATTACATCTAACATGCTAGGGGTTACCTCGCTATCTCCCGATTGAGCTTTCTCAACAAGTTCAGCTACATTTATACGTGTGTCCATCATGTAGGACCATTCGGTATTAATGTTTGGATTGAGCTGAAGGTCTGCTTGAGTTACAGGTTTTCCGTTTTTTGTATTTATCATCACAGGAACTATACCAGTTCTAGAAAATCTTAAATTAAGACCCTCAAGAGCGTTTGGCTCTATATCAACACCAGCTTGTGAAGTTAGATAAATAGGCATATTATTTCTTACTCTAGCCGAAATAGAGGGCTCATCATTATCTTCAAACCTAATTGTTTGTCCCACAGCCCAGCTAGTTTCTTGCCCGTCTTGCATAACAGGTAATGATTTATTCCAGTCATAACCTCCCTCTTCAGCTAAAGGTATATCCCACCTAGTGTTTGAAAAGTAAATCTTATTAGCTTCTTTCATTCCTTTGTGTTTGTGCAAGAACTTCTTCATTTTTTCCATAGAAACAACTGAAGCATATTGACCAAACTGAATAGGCATATCCTCTTTTAAAGCATATTGTCTTCTAATTTTTTTAGTTAAATCGCTATCTATAAATTGGTCTAAAACTGGTGTGGAATCAGTAACAAATTGATTAACATGCATTGATGTTAATTTATTTTTAGCAGCTAGTTCATGTGCTAGTTTTTGTCTTATTTCCAACCCGTACTTTCCTTGAATTTCAGTTTCACCTTTATCATTTTTACCATAACCCAAATGATATTCTGTCGTTTTAAGCATTTTTGCCATGTAGTTCTCATCAATCTTACCTTGAGCCCCCATGCCATCATCCCATATATTGTTTGCTAAAGCAGCAAATGGGTCTTCAGAAACCTGAGCCTTTAAAAAGTCTTTACCTCTCCAAGAATAATCTTTAATATCTCTAAATGGTCTATGCTCATCTGTTCCGTAACCCTTAACAACAACTTGACCGTTAGGTAAAATACTCCAATCACTGGCTGTATTATGGAAATTCTTAACTATTCCCTCAACACCTCCATATATTGTTTGAGACTCTTCATTCGTATAAGGCTCATATCCTGGCTCCAGCATAATATTTTTAAAATGTGAGGTCATTCTGTTTCCTTCAATGTCTAAAAAGAAACCCTCCTCATCACTGCTCCAGTTAGAAGGGTTAATAGAGTTGTCTATTTCTTGACCGTAGTTGGGGTTATAGTCAGGATTAGCAGTTACTCCATCTTCTAAAAACTCATCAGGACTACCTTGACTATCTATACTTGTTAATTCCAAACCCTCCATAAGAGCTGGTCTATTTGAAATATTCTCATCAGCATCATTCATGCTTTTACCAAAATAATACTCTAAAGCCTCTTCATTACCCATAGAGTCTGCATAAGCCAAATAATCATTTTGATTAGCGTATTCAGTAATAAATTCTAAATTGTCTCTAGAAATAGCTTTAGGGTCACTAGGATTAACTTCATACAAGGTAAATCCATCATTATAACCTTTCCAAGTGTCATACTCTTCTTGTTGCCAGTCAGCAAAACTCTCTATACCAGTTTTCATTCTTTGAACATTTGAGTAGGTATGAGCGTATCTAGGATTAGTAGGGTCTGATAAAATTTCTACGTTTTGTTGATAATACTTTAAGTAATCATCCATGAGTTTATCATAAATAGGCCTGTAATCATCATGTATATCATCTTTTATACCAGTCATGTCAGGCTTAGCAGCCTTCATTTCCTGTTCTTTTTTTCTATTATTTCCCCCTTGACCCTGTCTAGTTCTAGCACCAGAGCCAGAGCCTGTGTTCCAAGGAATCTTTACACCTGTATAAAATGGAATATACCCCATAGTTTTATTGTTTTTTTAGATAAGCTCCAGCAGCAGCCATATTCATGGCTCCAGTTAATTTAAGTAGTTCCTCTGGCATCTCTTGCGGCATACCTTGTGGCATACCCTGTGGCATTTCTTCAGCTCTTTCACCTTCACCCTGAGACCTAGAGCCTTCTTCCTCTTTTAAAACTTCAGCCATTTTTTCATCATCTTCATCAGCTTTATCTTTCCATTTAGTAACCAATTTGTCCATCAACATAAATAAAGCTTCTGAATCACCTTCTTTTAAAAACTCTGAAACTTTATCAGCATCTTTACTAGGCATTATAAATTCACCACCAGTTAATTCTCCTATCTTCATACCGTCTTGAACCATGTCGATAGGGTTTTTTTCATGACTTTCTTCTCCTGGACTAACCTCTGGCTCTCCAGGTTGCATTTGCATTTCTTCCATGTTTTCTTTTTTTGGTTTTTCTTCTTCATCTGGAACCTCCTCCATATCTACATCTATCTTATCATAATCAACACCTAGCATACCGTTGTCCATTTGGATAACAGCATCCTCATGCTCTGTTCCAATTAAATCTTGAGCTATAACTCCTCTATATCTACCTTCTCCAAGCTCATCATCTTTATATTCAAACTCAACAACAGGCACTCCATCGTCTGATTTTCCAACCTTCTCTACATCTTCTTTCATTCTTTCATCTGAACCAAAAAACGAGCCAACCGCATCACCTATACCTCCAAATAAATCATCTTTTTGTTGAAGCTTAAGCTCTTCTCCAGAAGCTTTTGAGTCTGCTATTCCTTTTAAGTAATCTTGACCAAGCTGAGACATGTGTGTTTGTGCTTGAAAATCTTGTTCTCCTATAGCAGAAGCCATTTTTGAGTCAAACTCTGCTTCAGCACCAGCTTTGTTTAAAGCTGCATCGTACTCCATCTTTTCATTTTCAGCCTCTAGGTCAGACATTTTTTGTTCTGCCGCTACATCTCCTTCGATTGATTTTTGTTGAATACCGCCTATTTGTGCTTGAGCCTGTTCAGGTGTAAGTCTAGATGTTGCCTGCATAGCAGAAGCTTCAGAAGCTTTTCTCATTTGTTCTCCTTTTTCAAAAGCAGCTGTATCCACTTCTGGTGGCTTTATTCCGTCATAGAAATGACCAATACCTTTTTCTCTAGCATCTGCTAAAGTATCACTGGGCTCAACCTTTAAATGCTTCAACCCTGGAGCATCAAAACCCATTTGCTCAAATTCTTTTGAAGCAGCTTTTGCCTCTTCTATCTGTTTATTACCCTGTCTTTTTTTACCTCCAAAAAGAGCAGAAGCAATTTTACCAAAAAAAGCTTTACCGTAAGGCAAATCCTTTCTATACTTTCCGTATGATTTATTTTTTTTCTTATTTTTCTTGTTGAGTTTCGCCATGGTTTTACAAATATAAATTATTTATACTTTATTTACAAACTATCTATCACTTAAGTCGCTTCTTTGAACTATAGCGTTAATAGCAAATATTTCTTTTTTAGTTGTTCCTGTGTCTGTCATCTCCATATTCATAAAAGAACCTTTTAACCTTGTGCCATCTACAACACCTAGATTAGCAGCTGGATTGGAAGAATAACAAAACTGGTTATCAAATGTTACAACTGTAGGAGATGTGTTTAAACTACCAAGTATAATCTCTGTTGTTCCAGCTCCAGAAACCGTACCTATTAATACTTGAGCACCGCTATAAGTTGTGTAAATATTATCCCCATTATTTAAGTCGTTAAAAATATGAGGAGCATTTATATCATCTACTGGACGTGATTTTAAAACAATCCTATTTATTACAACATTATTCTCAACGATTGCTCCCCCTACGGTTTCAGAAGCGTCAAAAGTTGCATCATCAGATGTAATTGTAATACCGTATGGGTTAGATGTGCCGTCTAGATTAATGTAATTTTCGGAAGTTGCTTGAGCAAGTAAAGAACACATTCCTAGTCCCATAAACTCATCACCATCTCCTCCAGTTTGAGAATTAGAAGCGTAAGGCACACTAGCGTATTGAATATTTTCTTTTTCACTCCAAGCTGAAACACTAAGTGTTACAGGTGATGTTACTATATCTGTTGACAATGAAGCTCCAGTTGTAGAGCCCTCTATAGATAGAGCCTTGAATGTTTTTACTGTAGAAGAACTAGCATTAAAAGGTACTGATAAAGCAAACTTATTATTACTAGAAATATTTTCATCGTAAAACTTATGGTAACTACCAGTGTTGTGTTTCCATAAATGTCCACCTTGTGCTATACTGGTGTCAGTACTAACAGGTCCAGTTGTTGCAGAAGCAAGGTCTCCTTCAGAATGATTAAAAGAGAAAAAGTTTTTATTCATTTTTCCGTACATCTCAGGAATAAACGTATAGAATGTTGTCCATCTATTTAGTTTTTCTGAAAAAGCTATTGTTTCACCAGTTACACTATCATAAGTTCCTAATCCTGGTATGGATACTTCTGAGTTCCAATTAGTTCCTCCATTCTCCCAGTTGTCATATAAAGATGCTGTAGCAGCATTATGGGTTATGGTAGGGAATGTTACTACGTATTCGTGATGTTTAGGGTCATAACCAGATATTATTCTAAACAAAGAATGTCCAGCATCAAAAGGATTATTGTTGTCGTAAACTCCATACTCTGGGTCATACTTATCATACAACTCTGATTTGTCTCTAAAAAAGTCTACCATTTTTATATCAGATAAAACAGTAAAACCATCTCTAGATAGCCTTAAAACAGCACCTCTTTTAATGTCTACCCAGTAGCAAATGTTTCCATGAAAAGCAAAAGACTCAGGGTTTTTACTTATTCCAAAATGACCCCAGTAAGGAACTGGATTACCAAGAACATTTTTTGATAAACCCATCTGGCTACTTCCAGAAGCATTTACAACGATATCTTTATCCACAGGAACTTGATACGTTTTATCTTCGTGAATAACCAAAACATTGGTGTCTCTGTTAAATATTTTTTGTATAGAGCCATCAACCTTACTTAAAGCTTTTGAGTTTATATAAACTGGATTAAATGTACTTAATCCATTATAGTTAGTTTCTGGCTGGTATTTTTCTGACCAGGTTATATTATTTTCTCTTTGAGTCTCTTTAGAAAAAGCACTATATATATTAGGTCTCCCTATACTATGGTGATTTGTTCTATAAAAATCATTTAAGTTGTAGTCTTCAACAGCTCTTTCTTTAGGGTCTGAGGTAGTTCCTCTAGGCATAGACCTTCTTTTAAAATATACATCACCCATGTCCGCAAAATTTCCTTTTGCTGGATTGTTTGTAAATTCATTTCCATGATTATCTTTCCATGTACCATTACCATTTTGACCGTTAGGACCAATGTGGTCTCCACCTGAAATCGGATATCTTCTTCCAAACTCATAGAAAATTCTACTTTCTTCTTCTGGGTCAGCTTTAGGTCTGTATATCTCAAATAAACAAAGACGATAATTGTCGTCATTACTGTCAGAAGCAACGTCAGAATGTCTCCACCCATCTTTGTCTATCTCATTAAAGTAAATAAAATATCCAGATTTTGGAGGGGTGTTTATAATATTACCAGCTCCTTCATCATATTCAACTAATGGAGATGTAGTGTCTGTTTCACTAAAATAATCATAACCAGCAAGCTTAACGTCTATATATTCCTCACAATGATAACCATCTCTTTTTCTTATAAAACGTATTCTATCTTTGTTTTCGCTTCTAACAAGACCTTCTCCATCTTCCTCTGTTCTTCCTCTACCTCCTATATAGTCTATAATAGCACCTTTGTTATCCACATAACTTTCATCACTTCCTTTTAAGCCTTTTAACTCTAAGAATATTCTTTTATCATTTGGATTACTTGGATTAACAAATGAACCATGAGCTATAAACTGTATAAAATCATCTACAGTTGTGTTTTTAGAATAAGCCCACCTATAGTATTTAGCCCAAGTAGGGGCTTTATGATATATTCTCCATTCTATAGTGGCATGACCTTTGTATCCACCCCCCTCTGTTGCTGGTTCTCCATCACCTCCCCAGCTTCGTTCTGTAGGAAATTTAACATAAGTTTCTGTGCTACTTCCATCTGCTAAATCATAAAGAGCTGAAGAAAGAACCTGGTTATCAGTTCCTTCAACAAAAAAAGCTGTTACATTTTCCGTTTCACCATCTTCGTTTATTGTAGTAATAATATTTCCATCATCATCTACAAGATTACGTTCTTCAAAATTAAAACCAGAAACATCACCATCATCTAAGGCTACTGTAGAAGCTCTACCTTTCTCATCATAATAAACAAGTCCAAAAGAATGAAAAGCACCAGACTTAAATGTAGCTGAAGCTCCTACCTCAGAGGATATGTATTCAAAAGAAGCTTCGTTACCATTACGATTTAAAACAAAACTGTAGCCAGGAGATTTTATAACCCCCAAACCCAACGCACTCGATTGTGCTTCACTAATAATGTCTCCAGCACCATGAACGAATCTATAATTAGGCTCTTTACCTCCGTCTGTAGGGTTTAATATTGGGCCTCCATCAAATTTTACCTTTTCTGGAAGTATAAACTCAATATACATTCTACCATTAATAAACATAGGAGTTTTATAAAGAGCTATGCCATCATCAGCAACCTCAACTCCATTTGCGTTAGTCGTAGTAGGCCTAGCATTAAGAGTGGTTTCGTTATGATAAACCTTAAACCTAGTGTCTGCATCAACTATGTTACCACTATCATCTAGTTCTCCTAATAAATCAGTAGTAGTTAACCCTGTTCCGTTTCCATCAAACTTTTGGAAACTAAGCATAAACTCTGAAAGTTGTTGTTCTAAATCTGTTATACTCACATCAAAATCTACAGTCTTATCTACGTTTAGTGTGTACAACTGTGAGTCTTGAGCGTTGAAATTAGAAGCAGATGCATCTATACAAAGCTCTTCTCTTACATAAAACTTAACATCAACCTTTAATCTAGCACTACCTCCAGCACTGAAACTTAAGTTGCTTTGTGCTATATTAAGCCTTATTCTTGGATACTCACCAGCTTTTGGCTCATTAGCTGCACACCAGTTTCCAGAACCTAAAGGGTTCTCACCATATAGGAATCCAACTTTTTCTTCAAAATATGTAGTTGAGGGTAATACAAAATCTTCTGGTGTTAAAACCATATTATTCAACTCATTAAGAGTTGTAACTATTCCCGCATCATCTGCTGGAGCTGTTGCTAAGTTATATGGTTCGTCAGTAAAGTCAGACTCTCTTAAGTCATTAATATTAGTGGTGCCATCGCCGTCAACAACAGTTCCAGTATATGTCCAGTGTCTTGTTCCTGCACCTCCACCAAATAAAGCTTCAGGATAAACTACACCTCCATCTGCCGTATACAAAGGATTGGTTGTTGTATCTAAATAATGGAGACTTGTATTGTAACCACGAACAACTTGAATGTCTTCAAATTCTTTCACAGCAGTGCTACCACCAGCTCCATTAGTAAGTGCAGTTGGACTGGTATACCCAGCTGCCTCGGCTACATTAAAATTAGGATTTGTTGTAGATGTAACAATTCCAGTTGTCTCATCCTCCACTGTATCTTCTTGGTCTATATATTCATTCCATTCCCAAAAATTCATTCTAGCACCATCCGCAGCAGAATAAGTTCTTGAAGTGCCATTATCATCGGCCTGGTCAGCTCTATAGAATGTTACCGCAAAAGACTCACCTAGCCTATCAGACCTTCTTCCACTATCTAAATATGGGTATCTAAACTGAGGGTCTGAACCACCTATTGGATGATATTTTGGCTTTAATGTCACCTTTACCTTAGGAAGGTCAAATCCTAGTTTGTAATTAGCGTAAGACAACCTATTGTTTCCTAAAACAGTTTGAGTTTTTGCAGTTCTAGGAACAGCGTCAAATAATTTATTTCCCTCAACTCTATCTATAAAGGTATATAACTTATCGTTGTAAAAATTAATTTTCTGAAAATTATTAGTGTTTGTTAGAGTGGCATCTGGGTCAGATAACCAAGAAGTGTAATTGTTCGTTATTTTTGCTATAGACATAAAGTCACCAGTATTGCCTCTTCCTGCACCTACGCCAACAGAAATACATTTTCTGACAGCTACCTCTATATGGGAAACAATACCAGAACCATTTCTAACCGTAACCACAATTTTATTATCCAACAACTGAGTCGTAGCATCATCAGCACTAAAGTTGTTATTATTTCTAAGAGCTAAAGAGGGAACAACCTTACTTATAGGAGACCAGGAACTAACCTCTTGGTCGTAATAATGGTACCTATATTTAAACTGAAACATACTACCAAACAGATTGTTTTTTTTGTATTCTGAGTCAGTTTCAAACTTATAGGACGGCTCTTCTTGAGGACCACGTTTTATAACCTCAACATATTCTAACTTTCTGCTTGTTGGTGCAGATGGGTCGTATAACTGATAAGGGTAGTATTCTTTAAGACTATACCCAGTTAGATTTGCAGCTGACTCTATTTGATATGCTCCTATTGAGTCAACCAAAACCATACTGTTTTTAGACTTCTTTATATTTATAGAGCAAGGCTCCCCATAATACTCTTGAGTAAAATAAAGAACATCACCTATTCTATTTATGTTTGTAATTAAAAAATCAAAGTTCCAGTTAAAAACACGTGAGTTTGCTTTACCTGTATCTCTAAAAACAACAGATAATATATTATCTTCTCCTTGAGAATCTTTTATTAGGTCATACTCTAATATGTAATGTAGATATGTTCCAGGTTCACTAGCCACAAAATAATACATTTTATCATTTCTAGTGTCCTCGTAAGAGCCTATGCATTTATAATCTATAGTTACAGCAGCTGAAGAAGAAGCTGTAGTATCTGTCATACCGTAAACATTAATTTGACTTGAGGTAGCTGCTCCAGAAGAAGGGTTTATTATAGATATAAAGTTAACACCAGGATTTGCAGTTCCAATAGATACTGATGATTGAGATGAGTCTATCCCAGCTTGTAAAGAATTTGAATTAGATAATCCTGTAAATTTAAGTGCGTACGCTGACATGTTTGGGTTTGGTGCAATTAAATCGTCTCCAGAAATATAATTTGTATATGTTTCGTCATAATAAACATCTCCAGCTATATTAGAAACCAATGTAACAGCAAAATTATAAACATTTGATATATCTGAATTGTGGTCGTTAACAAACTTAATAAAACCAGAAGCTGTACTTCCCTTTAAGTCAGATTCTTGCATAGGAGTGGTTGTATCAAGATTATTAAATGTAACTTCATACGGGTCTGGAAAATCAGCTATAACTCCGTCTCCTGTTTCAAAAGAAATATTAAAAGTATATGTTTGACTTCCAGATTCAGTGGAAACATTAGTTCCAGGCTCTGGTTTATTAATATAAATATAAGAAACCTGAACATCTGGTTCTACTTTTTTATAATCAAATTTAGTGTTACTACCAGACTCGCCCTTGTACACTAAAGAGTTACCTAGAGCACTTTCTATAGCACCTACACCCTGACCCTCAGAACTCATGTTCCTTATGTTTAAAGCGAAGGTATAGTCACCATTCCTAACTAACCTTAGGTCTGAATCTCTATCTAAACCTCCAATAAAAGTTCTTTTATCTTGACTTGTAGGCATATCATCTATAATTTAGGAGACTGTTTAAATGCCTTTCTAGTTGTTTGAAGAGCCTCTTCTTTTGTGAAGCCTTGCATTCTAGCTCTAGCCAGTCTCTTTTGATTGTAATACTCAGATTTAGCCACCATCTTATCATTCATATTTACATTTCTTCTTCTATGTATAGATTTCCAATATATAAATGAACGTAATGCCTCCTCAGCAAATGAGTGTACCTTTATATCTGTTCCTGTTAAACCAGTTGAGCCATCTGAAATATACTCTAATATAATAGTTCCATTAGAGTGTGAAAACTCAATAGTTCCTTCTTCTAAGTTTTCTCTATAGTATCCATTAGCATTGTTTCCTCCACCTTGTCCATATCTTCCCCATAGGCTATTATCATAGTTGTTGTAAGAGAATATAGGAGGATTCTCTGTATTGTCATTAACAACAGTAGACTTTGTTCCAGGAACAAGATTCATCCTATCTCTTCTTCCCATATAATTTACATTTCCATCATTATCTGAAACACCTATTTTAGTATACGAAACATAATCAAGAGGTAGGTTTATAGTATTTTTATGGTCTAATTCAAGTTGAACCGCTTTTATTTGTCTAACCACATCAAAGTTTAATTCTTTTAAACCTCTAAGTGCTATATTAAAATATCTAAGATATTCATGCTCACTTGACTTACCTTCATCAACAATCAATCCCTGTATTACTTCATCTAATGTTATAAATTGTGCCATTATTATCCAATATTATCGTTAACCAAATCCTCTTTAGCTTGTTTCATTACTGTAAACAACTGAATAAGATTTGTAATTATTTGTTTCTCAAAGTCCGCTGACACAGGATAAACCTCATTGTTAGATACAGAACTTGAGCTTGCTATATACCACACATCTAATGCGTCTATCTTGTCATAATTCTTATATAAATAAACTTTATTACCCTCTATGTAAAAAAACCTTCTACCACTTTTTATAATTGTTTCGTTATACAAACTGCTTGTGTGACCACCACTAGGCATTCTTGTAAATGATATAGGGTTGTAAAATAAAGCAGACATGTCAGCCTCCTCAGTTGAGCTTCCCACATTTTCAAGGGTAGTCGCTATATTATCCCCATAATGACCAGTAGTAAGGTTCTGAAGATTTCTACCACCCTCAGGTGTTATTTCTTCAAAAGTTAAAACAGCACCATCTCTAGTGACGGATACACCTGTTTTTAAAGCTAAATCCTGAGCGTGTTTATCCATAAAGTTTCTAGCTACATCTTCAGCACTAACAGTTCTATTAGACCAGCTTCCATAATGAACAGCAAACAACTGACCACCTATATTAACTGTTAGGTTGTCCTCGTTTGGCGGTTGTTCGCTTTCAGAATAATCAGAAGCCTCAGGTATACTTATACCCTCAATAGCGTATTCAAACAAATGTGAACCTCCTGAATCTTCTCCGTTTATTTTAAAATCTTCATAACTAAACTCATAGTTTGCAGCAAAACCAAGGTCAATACGAGCACCCGTACCATTATTAGTTAATCGAATTCGCATGTTAATACTTCTTAGAGCATCTTTTATCTCTTGATTGTTAGCTATGGCTTCAACAAAATTATGTGTATTAAATCTTGAAAGTTCTCTAGGTTTACCCTCACTAAAAGACTTTCCTTCTGGCATTTTAACATTAAAGTTAAATTTATGAGATTTAGCAGTTGCTCTCCAGTAGTTTGATGCGGTAGTGTCTTCAATATTTATAGTAAAAGAAACCCTATATTGATTATCCAACATTCTAGGAGCTTTGTTAAATGCAAGTTTTTGATATTCTTCAGTGTTGCTAATAATGGGGACACCAGCTGTTATGGTTAATTTTCTCTTGTTTCTTTTTAAGTCTTCTGGAATTACACTTTCAACCTTAAATATACCCATGTCATTAGGAAGACCTATAGGTATGTTTTTTAAAGAAACATAAGAATTATCTGTAGTATATAGTCTTTCCTTACTTAACAGCTCACCTCTAACCTCAAAGTCACCAGTACCCATTATCTCCGCTTTTATAAGAGCATCTCTTTCTTGGTCTACAAGAGCCATTACTTCTCTTATATCTATACTAGAATCGTCAGAAACATTTCCTCCGCTAACCATCCTAAGTATTTGTTCCGCTATTTTTTTTCTTGTCTTTGCCATTATTGTTCTTTATCTTTTGTTTTCATCTCTCCATATTGCTGAACCTCAGGTTCTCTTAAACTTATTCCTATGTAAGATAATATTCTTTGAGCCACCTCATTGTGAGTGTGTTCAGGTACTGTTAACTGATTTGAATTAGTAGAATTATACACAGGATTTCCGCTTGCTATAGACGTGAAAGCCCACTCTGGCTTCATAGGTATTTTTATATAAGTAATATTAACATCTCCAGCAGAAACATCATTGTTCTGGTCTGAAGATATCCATATTTTAAACCCACGGTCAAACATGCATGCTACTGGAGAATCAATAGAAGGTCCAAGCAAATGACTATTTAACCTTCCTGATAACTGGTCTTGAGTTAATATTTCTACATTTTTACCGTCCAACTGTAAGGTTAAAAAATACAACATTTTACGAGTTCCTCTAACTAATGCCGTACCAGTGGTAGTTATGTCATATTCCTCATCTGCAAAAGCGGTAGAGTTTGTAGGGTACCACCAATGACCGTCTGCCCTATATGAAGAAGTAAAGGTGTCTACAAGCCTTCTTATATCTTCCAAGGCTGAATGTGTGCTATCAAACCCTATAGTTCCTGGGTTTGCCATGCTGGTATATTTGCCGTGTCTATCTTGTATAACGTCAAGTTGTGCTCTATTAGCCAGAAGATTAAACTCAGTAATAGTAATGAATCCTCTCTGCTCTTTGTTGGCCATGAACTTTACAAAACGGTATAACTCATCTATTGTCATATCTGTTACTTTTTAGCAAATATAACAAAAAAAAAGGGAAGTTGAAAAACAACCTCCCCTTTTATTGAAGTTTAATGTATCTTAGCTCATATTAGATAGCTGTAACTTAATATGGTCTAGTACCGTTTCACCTGCTCCAGCCATACAATATTCTGTCATATGGTCCATAGGTTCTACACCTAAAGGAACGTGTGTGATTACAGGTCTTTGATTGCCCTTAACCCAAACAACATTACTTTTGTTCATGTCTATAATACCATATTCTTTAGCTTTATACAACACTTGTTTTATTTCTGTTTTAGGGTCATCCATTCCAGTAATAAAAGATGCAGGGTCTTTTTCAGCTAAAACCTTCATATCATATCTAATCTCATCAGTAGATTTATTTACATTAACACCCATAGTTCTAGCATATCCAACTAATTTATCTAAAGGCATTTCAAGGGCTAATCTAATAGCGTCTAATACTTTCATAGATTTTTCAATTTTCTTTTTAGCATCACTCTCGTTGTCAACCATTTTAAAAACAGGACTGCTAGTATTAAATCTATTAGGGTTATTATTGTTTGCGTTACAATGGTCTAAGAATTTTTTAAGAGTAGGGTTTTGTCTTCCTACCGCAAGAAATCCATTGTTAAATGTAATTGGAGATTTTACTTTTGATTCTTTTTTTTGCTCATCTTCATATACAGAGGCTTCTCCAGGTATGTATCTTATTTTTCTGTTTACGTCTTTTTCTGAGTCGTAAACAACATCCTCAGCTTTTAACATGTAAATAACAGGATAAACCACTCTTCCTCTTTTATCTTTAGAGCTTTTTAAAAGTTGATAGACAGAATCTTTTTTCTGTATTTTTCTTTTTGGCTTATTAAGATTAGCTATACCATGAGTGTTTGACTTTTTAGGCATTGGAGGTACAACAAAATCTTTTTCTGCTTGAATTGGTTTGATTGCTGTAGGAGCCTCAACAGTTTGAGTAACTGCTGCTTCTACAGTCTTTGTAGTAGTGTTTTTTTTATTTTTCATTATTTCTAAAATTAAATTAAAATCTTTATTAAGATACCTTTGGAGGAGGAGAAACTCCCCCTCCTTAGATATGTTCTTTATACTGCCTGTATATCATTTCAAGACAGTTCGCAATTAGCTATGATTAGTCAGTAACGTCATCATTTGAGCCAGCAGTCTCCAACTCAACAGCAGTAATTTTAGCATTTAAAGCTATACTATTGTTACCATCAAACACAGTAATAATACCACCATCTCTCGATACTGGCTCATTTATTGCGTCTATAATAGATGTCATAACAGCTTTAAAATCACCATCACCAATGGTAAGAGCAACGATTGCAAAAGCAGCAGTCGCATCCTCATCTCCATGTTGTTTTGGTCTTTTAAAATACATATTCATTAGAGTAGCACTTACTGGTTCAGCAAATTTAAACATACTTACTGGGTAAACACCTGCCTCTAGAGCTGCATTAGCTCCATTACCATTTGCAAAATATAAGAATTTTTCCATTTTTATATAAAGTTTATAAGGTTAATAATTAAGACTTCTTGATTAACATGTAACGGTTAGGTGCAAACCCTTCAAAACCTCTTTCACATCTGTAGTGCGATTTAAGCACATCTTCAGTGTTAGTTTTGTTTTTAAGGACAGCAGAACCCGTTAACCAGTGTTCCATGTCTCGTGAATAACCATTAGCAGCTTTATATCTAATTCTTAAAGAAGGTATTTTATCTCCAGATTTAGCATCTTTCTGCATATCCATAGGAATACAAAGTCCGTATCCAGGGTAATTAGAACCAGCCGTTCCTAGTAATTTAGGGTGATTAAATAAATCATAAGTTTTCTTATGAAATGTATAACCTCCTCTACTGAAAGAGTTAAAACCTAAATTCAACGCCATATTCTTATTATTTTGGAACGTACCGTAATTAGCACCACCAGCAGCATAAGCACCTTGAGAAGCTAATAAATCATCAACATCTAAAGATAAATTAATACCAGCGTAAAGAGCATATTCTTTAGCACCTCTATATTTATCTAAAGACTTAACGATAGCGTCAAAGTCTGACATTGTGATTGAAGCTGAACCTAAATCCATAGACTGACCTTTATTAGCAATAAAAGGAATTAAACCTTCTGTTCCTCGTAAAGTGTCAAGAGTGTATGAACTTCCATCTAAAGACACAGAGTTAGATGAAGAAACTAAAGCTGTATTAGAAGCTTGTTCTCCAATAACCATCATGATTTCAGAATAATCCATAAATCTTTTGTACGTATCAGCCTCACCTTTTAAGTACCAAAGGTAACCAGAACCCATCTTTTCGTTGTCAACTTTTACATAAACTACGTTAGTAGCCTCCGTACCAGTTACCTCGAAAGATTCCTTCATAATCATTACTTTATTTTCATATTCATGAATACGAGGAGTTAGTCCTTCAGGCTGTGCAGAACCTTCTGGAAATGCGTTACCAATAATAGCTGCCGTATAGTCTGTTGACGCAGAATGTGAAGTCACCCATCCACTAGAAGTTAATGGAAATACCTCAAATACATGTGTAGAAGTAATAGTTTGAACATAAATTTGTGTTCCATCTTCAAAAAGAAGAATATCACCAACTCTAACAGGGTTTTTAGTATCATGAATTGCTTCAGACTGAACTGTCATTGTTGTAGTTACCGTATCTCCAGCCTCTACTTGATTAGCTGTGTCAAACTGAACTACAATATCATTGTGTCGAAATGTTTCTTCGTAGTGCTCAAAAGTAGTTTGAGTAGTAGGAGCTTTAGAGCCCATTAACTCAAGTAACCCAGTTATACCTTGGTCACCATATCTTTTAATCAACTTTTCAGAAACGTCTCTTTTGTGAAGCTCTCCAGCATTAGCTGTAATAGCATTCACATAATTTTCGTTTGTTGCCGTCATGGTTGCGGTAGGTTGTAAAAAAACCTTACCAGTTCCCGACGGAGTTGTTACTGTTGCCATTTTTTAAAATTTTTAATTTAACAATTTTTTTATTTATCTAAACATCGAGTCTTATCCAAATAATTGGTCAGATAACTGGTCGTAAAGTGACTTTGATTTTCCTGTTAGCGGCTTAGGTTCTGCATTAAATGAAGGATTTTTAATATCCTCAATAACCTGTTCGGTTCCTTTAGACCTGTACTGATTAGCTACGCTTCTGATAATATCTTCAAAATTATCTCTAATAAACATATCAAGATTTAATCTATCGTAATTCCAATTTCCACCGTCATCGACATATCTGTCAAAATAACCATCTAGATTAGAATTAACTTGCTTAAGCCTATCTTTATGCTCATTGTTTAAAGCAAAATCAAATGTCTCTCCCTTATCATTTATCTGAAAAGTCAAAGACTCTAAATCATCAACCTCTAAATTCATACTCCCTACCCATTCATCTCTTAACTCTGCGTGGTTTTCATCAGACTGCATATCATCGCTAGGCATTCTGTAATCCTCCTGCATTTGTAAGAAATCCTTCCTGGCAGTGGAAGCATCCTTCTTTAGTTGAATCTTTCCAAGAGCAATATCATCAGCGTTATATTTTTTAGAGTCTAATTTATAAGTAGACTTAAAAAACACATCCAATTCCTTTGCTGTTAACTCAGGGTTATCTTGTCTTAGATACTCCTTCATTAAAACCTCATCAGGCACTTTATTGTAGTCAACAGACTGAGTACGTATGTAATCATATATACTTCTACCTGTATTTCTAACAAATTCATCCATTTTGGCAACCTGCTCGTTTGCATAATTAGGACTTCCTTGCTGACCAATAGCTTCGCCAAATTCCTCCATGTCTTCAAATTCCGTACCGAACTGTTCGTTAACGGCGTTTAAGAAATTCTCGACTTCGTAGTTATCTGACTCTTCTACCTCGCCTGAGGAATCATCGTATTCATCTTCCTCTTGGTTTTCTATATATTCAGAAGAATCTTCTTGTTGTTCGTATTCCCCTGATTCTGTTTCTTGTTCTTGTTCTGTTTCTTGTTGTGGTTCTGCTTCATCACTTACCTCTTCTGTTTCTGCTGATTCTGTAAGGTCTACAACCTTTGGTGCTGATAAATCAACAACATTAGGTTCTTGAGACCTGTCCATAGAAACAACCTCACCACCAAATTCTTCGGCTATCATGCCGCCTATATCATCTGTTGCCATAATAAATTAAATTAAATTAAACACTTTTTTTGCAAATATAATAATTTTTATCATATCTGAACTATTTTTATGAAGAATATTTTGACCCACCCATTAAATCTGGGTCTTCAATAGGCTCTTCAGCACCTTTTCTTTGTTCAATCATTTGAGACTGAAAGTGTGCACTTTTAGCTATAGAACTCTTTTTAGAGTCTCCTGATGACTTTGCTTCAGCTAAGCTAGCAGCGTTTTGCAGTTGCAATTCTTTCATTTTTCTCTCATGATTTTTTTCTTCAAATATATTTTTAAGCTTGTACTCCTGCTCCATTCTTGCCATTGTAGCCTGCTGATTCATCTGCATTTCCTCCATCTTCATTTGGTTTTGAGCCACCATCTCTGCTTGTTTAGCTTGTGATGCCGCAGCTGAAGCTTGTTGTTGTTGCATGGAATTTTGCTTAGAAGACTCCATGGCTATCATTTGCTGCTCATCCATATATTTTCCTCTTCTTAATATCAACATCTGATTAGCTAACTTAACATTTTTAACCGACCTTATTAAAATAGCGTCTTCAATCCTTAATTCTTTTTGAGAAAGAGAAACCTGTATATTTTGTTCTAACATTTGTTTTTCTATCTCATCTGGAGAAACATCTAAAAATATGCCAAAGTCATGATTAGAAACATCTTTATTAACCTTAAAAGATTTCATTACACTTTCACCAATAGCTGTTGTATAACCTTTAAGTGGTTTATCGTACTTAACTAAATCCTGTAATCTCATTGACACACACTCTCCTAGGGTTTTTGTCATACTTAAATACCCGTCGTTTAAAGACCTGGTTGCATTATTAGAGGCCATTAGTTGCATTTTTTGAATACCAACCAAAGCTTCACTAGAGGGTTGAGCTCCCTCTCTAGCTTCATTTACGCCTGTAACATCTCTAATCATTTGTAGATTATGATTATATATTTGAATAAGATTCATCACATCTCTACCTATACCATTTTCTAACTCTTGGATAGGAACACTTCCTGAGGGGCTACCCTCGTCATTTAAAGCCCTATAATATATATTACCAGTTTGGTCATATATTTCCTGAAGCTCTAGTGGTGTAAAGTTTCCTCCATCTCCCTTAGATACATTTTCTAGTGAACCAACCTCAAAAGCAGCACCTTTAGGTCTAGCCTTTGCTAAGACCTGTTGCATTTTTAAATGTGCTAATTGTATTTGGTCTGCAAAAGGAATCATTCTAGACACCATAGATGTAAAGCTCATTTTATGCATGTTTGGAGCGTATATGATGTAAGACATTTTTGTTTCTGACAAGTTAGACTTAGGTCTAATCATATTCTGACTTCTCTTATAATTAAATATGTAATCAGAGCCAACTATATATATACCAGAGTAAACAGCTTTCACAGAACTCTTTACGTTTTTTCTTTTTAGTTTTGATTTTTTTGGTGATTTGTAGTTGTCATCTCTCTTATTTAAAGAGAATCCACCAAACTTGTTTTCTTTTTTTTCATAATTTATATTATATGTAGATATAAATTCTGCGTCTAACACCTCTACCGAAAACTTATCATAATCATCAGAATAAAGACCAGACTGACCTAAATTAGGTGTACCAGCATTGTAGGAGTTATCTTCTCTTTTGGCATATTTATTTGCTATCTCTTTATATTCTTCATCAGTAAACTGGTCTCCAGCCATCCTTTTAAGCTCCCCTATAGTTATTCTATATATTTCACCAGCATGCTGTATGTTGTTAAAATCAGGAGATGTTGAATATGATGTTATAAGATTAGATGGGTTAACATATTTTATTTTTATACCATCAGAAGGGCTAAGGGTTGTTTTTATAGCAGCCTGACCAACAACAACTAAGTCTCTAATTAATCTTTTTCTAACCTCCTCGTAATTGTTTGTTTCTAAAACAAATTTAATTCCTTGCTCTAGGGCTATCTCATGCTCTTGCTTGTAGTTTAGTTGCATAAAGAGCTCAAGCTCTTCTTTAGATTCTGGGATAAAATCTTTAGGAACAAAATCCATTTTTGTTTTATTTGAAAGCTCTTCTAAAAAACCTTTGTTCGCCATATTAAAGAACATTTTGTTTTTAGTGTTTTTTCTAGAGCGTTCTGATATTGGGTCGATTGCTGTAGCCTTAATCTCATGCTCTTGATTACCCATACCTCCACATATAACATCAACAAACTTAGGAACAATAGAAACTGGAGTCCAATCTATATTCATATATGAAGTGTCTCCTTCAACATCTAGTAGGTCTTTATATTTAGCCACACTTTGATTTCCCTCAGCGTAACTTCTACATTTAGAAAATCTTTGCTTTTTGTCAGTATAACTATAGTCGTTACTAGAATCCCAGTCTGAATACATTTGTTTTAAGTATTGTAGACCGTACTCTTTTTGCTCTTTTTCTCCGTTGGAAACAAGGGCACTTGGATAACCACGTGTTGTTTCAAATTGTTTTAACTCCATTTTACTTTTTTAGACATTATTCCTTTATTGCTATATCTTTTAATAAAATCCAAAGATACAACTTTTATTTCTTTTTTCCTCACATGCTTCTGAGAAGCTAATAAAGCTAAACTAGAAGCTACTGTAGCATCATATTTAGTTCTGTTATCTGGCTCAAACCTACTCCAATCATCAAGAAGTCTGTTAAAATAACATTTACCCATTTCCCCAGTCTCATCATTCATGCCTATATAATCGTAAACATAGGTTGCTACAGCTTCTGTTTGTGCATTAATAACAGCTACACCAGTAGAAGGTATTCCTTTTGTTTGTTGTTTTCTACTACTGTCTGTATGTGTTGACTCTGGCCTATCCATAAGATATTCATAATACCCTCTTCTTTCAAAATATTTTATAATACCAACCTTATTGTTTTCAATAAGTATTGGACAACCATAGTAAACACAGGTTTTTAAAACGTCCTCATAAAACATTTCTGCCTTAGGAGGTCTGGCTATATATTCACATACAAACTGATTGCAAAAATCATCCATCATTGTGAATTTTTTATATACATAACAGGCAGCGTCAGAACGCCTTCCATCTGTTGTTGTGTCATGGTCGTAGGGGTCACAACCCGCTACAAGCTCCATTTCGTTGCCAGGGAATTTTCTTTTGAATTTCATTTTTACGCTATTAGCCCTTTCTTTAGGGGGTATCCAAGAAATTCTCCATTTACCCTGAGAGCTTGGAATCCATATAACTTTTGAATCCTGAACTCCCTCTGACCAAATAAAATTACCTTTTACAACTAAATTATCAGCAGCTTCATTATAATCCATCTGTTGATATATTCTTTCAACATCAAATGGACTGTGCCTAGAATCATTTCTAAACGCCTCATCTACACTAAAAGGTCTTTGTCTTTTTTCTTCAGACAGTTTAGTTGTATTTTTCTTATAGGACTCACGAACATTTCTTAAATATTCTTTTGCTCCTATTTTTTTTCCTATAAATTTAGCCTGTTCTTTTGTTGGTGTATCTATAACAGACATTCCATATTCATCTATAAATCCCTCATACCCATCGTAGGCTGGTGTAAAGTAAGAGTACATTCCAGACCTTGTTCTTCCGTTTGCATTCTTTTCTTTTATATCACTATCATCCCATATGTTCTTAAAGTTTTCTCCTCCCGCATCAGACATTTCATTTACAGTGGTAGGCATAAAACACTTACCTATAATTTTGTCACCCAAGGTTAAACAAGAACGAACAACCTGCCAATTCTTTTCAACATTAGCGTCAACCCACTTACCACCCTCATCACATAAATACCTTACAAGCTTAACAGAGTCATAAGAATTATCCTTTGTGTTTCTCCAGTCAATTTTACTATTTAAAGCTTCTGACTTTACAATCTTTCTGTAGTTCTTAGATATCTTTTGTCCAGGTGCATTAAAGCTAAGTGTGCTTTTAGGATTATCACTACCATCTATTATCGGTTGAAAAAAGAAAGGTAGTTGTCTAAACATATAAACCAACTTATCAGTAAATAAAGATTTAGCATCCACACCAGTTTTGCTAATTATACCTCCATGAGAATTATACAATGATGTTATCTCGTAAAGTAACATGGCGGCACCTTTATAAGAAGCACCCTCCCTACGGTGTTTTACCATAACCATACCAAAACAGTTGGAGTCTTTTTTACACGCTTGCCAAAAAACAAAAAATCTTCTATCCCTGTCCCTATATTGAGGATATCCTATATCTAATTTACACCAGTTTATGTAATAATAATGTTCTCCTGTTATATAGGTTGGAACACCGTTATTCATAAACCAAACACCATTCTTCCTTCTTTCAAACTCTTGTTCTATAAACCAACTAAACTTACCAGCAGTGTCTTCATTCATACCCTCAGGCATTTCTGTTCTTTCCCACTTCTGGTTTTTTTTAGCTTTATTAGAAAATAATATATCTTTTTTTGCAGGTTTTTTTGGCAACTTAAAATCAATACCATTTATACTTAAAGTTCCTGACATAATATATTATTCCTAACTACGCAAATATAGT
>TARA_R110002012_G_scaffold213018_3_pt1 | contig 21681 bp, 17 predicted proteins | sample TARA_R110002012 | Tara Oceans TARA_R110002012 (sample SAMEA4396515) | marine metagenome | biome: Westerlies Biome; feature: [DCM] deep chlorophyll maximum layer (ENVO:01000326); material: water (ENVO:00002006), including particulate matter (ENVO:01000060) such as... | depth 40 m | reverse complement strand
AACACTACAAAAACCCGACAGGATCCATGCGCAAAAGTTGGGGGTAAAATTTGGGGGCTATTTTTAAAACAGTTTTGTATTAAGGGAAGCTTATGTACTAACCTAGCCATTTGGCCTTGATTCGTCTAGCATTCATTTCGGCAATGTTTGTGATGGATATACCTTCGGGACATTCCACTTCACAAGCTCCGGTGAAGGTGCAGCTGCCGAAGCCTTCCTGTTCCATTTGCCAGGTCATGTCCTTAGCACGCTGGTGCTGTTCCGCTTTTCCTTGCGGCAGTTTGTTTAAGTGATTGATTTTGGCCGCTGTAAACAAAGCTGCCGAAGCGTTTTTACAAGTAGCCACGCAAGCTCCACAACCTATACAGGCCGCGGCATCCATCGCGGCATCTGCAACGGATTTGGGAATGGGAATGGCATTTGCCTCTGGTGCTGTACCCGTTTTGGCACTGATAAAAGCACCACTTTCAATGATCCGATCAAAGGCTGTGCGATCCACGATCAAATCCTTAACAATCGGAAATGAAGCTGAACGCCAAGGTTCCACGACTATGGTATCTCCATCCTTAAAACTGCGCATATGTAATTGACAAGTGGTCATATTGTCATGAGGGCCATGGGCGCGACCATTGATGAAAACCCCACATTGTCCGCAAATGCCTTCACGGCAGTCATATTCATAGGCAATGGCTTCTTCATTTTGCAACACCAACTGTTCGTTCAAATGATCCAACGCTTCCAAGAAAGACATATCATTGGTGAGTCCATCCACTTCGTAGTCCTTTAATTGCCCTATAGTATTAGGGCCGTTTTGCCTCCATATTTTAAATGTTACTCGCATACCGTATACTTATTTATAACTGCGTACAGTAGGTTTTACATATTCAAACACCAGCGATTCTTGATGCAATTGAAAATTACCCTTGTCATACTCCCAGGCAGCAACGTAGGAGTACTTATCATCTACCCGAACAGCTTCACCATCTTGTGTTTGATACTCCTCCCTAAAATGTGCGCCACAGGACTCCTCACGCTCTAGGGCATCGGTGCACATTAAAATGCCCAGTTCAATAAAATCGGCTAGACGATAAGCTTTTTCCAATTCGGTATTTAGCCCATTGCTTTTTCCTGTGACTTTTACATCGTTCCAAAAGTCGTCTTTTAATTGTTTTATTTTTTGAATGGCTTCTTCCAACCCTGATTGATTGCGACTCATTGCGCACTCTTGCCACATAATTTTACCGAGTTCCCTATGAAAATGGTCTACGGTTTTGGTTCCATTGACATGCATAATCCTCTCCAAATATGCATTGACCTCACTTTCAACCTTTTCAAACTCGGGGTGATCAACATCTTCATGTTCTTCTTTCAATGCACTTGCCAGATAATTATTGATGGTATTGGGCAATATGAAATACCCATCTACGCTGGCTTGCAATAACGAGTTTGCGCCTAAACGATTGGCGCCGTGGTCAGAAAAGTTGCATTCGCCAATAGCGTATAATCCCGGTACAGTGGTCATCAGTTCATAATCTACCCATAGACCCCCCATTGAAAAATGCGCTGCCGGTGAAATCATCATGGGGGTCGTGTAAGCATCTATTCCGGTTATTTTTTTGTACATGTCAAAAAGATTGCCGTAGCGATCCTTGATAGTTTCCAGACCAAAGCGTTCGATGGCATATTTAAAATCAAGATAAACGGCATTCTTCAATCTTCCTATCCCATATCCTGCATCAATACGCTCCTTGGCCGCACGTGAGGCTATATCCCTTGGTGCCAAATTTCCAAAACTGGGATAGCGACGTTCCAAATAATAATCACGATCTTCTTCCGGAATAGCATTAGGTTTTCTGTCGTCATTTTTTTTCCTTGGCACCCATATTCGACCATCATTACGAAGCGATTCCGACATCAGGGTCAGTTTCGATTGTGCTTCACTGGATTGTGGCAAGGCTGTCGGGTGAATTTGGGTAAAGCTGGGTGCTGCAAAATAAGCGCCGCGTTTATGAGCCTTCCAGATAGCACTTCCGTTACAGCCAATGGCCAACGTTGATAATCGGAATACGCGTGAATAACCACCAGTAGCCAATACTACGGCGTCGGCCGCAAAGCGTTTAAGTTCGCCCGATACCAAATCACGTACAATAATACCTTTGGCTTTTCCATCAATAACTACCAAATCCATCATTTCACTGCGTGGGAACATCTTCACCTTTTTGGCACGAATCATTTTATATAATTGGGAATATGCTGCCAACAATAGTTGCTGCCCTGTTTGACCGCGTGCATAAAATGTACGTTGCACCTGCACGCCCCCAAAACTTCTGTTGACCAAAGTTCCTCCATATTCTCTGGCAAATGGAACGCCTTGCTGCACATAATGATCGATTAGTGGTGCAGATAGTTCTGCCAAACGATAGGTATTTGCTTCGCGCGACCTAAAGTCCCCACCTTTCAACGTATCGTAAAACATACGCCAAACACTATCGCCATCGTGTTGATAGTTCTTGGCTGCATTGATGCCCCCTTGTGCCGCAACCGAATGTGCCCGCCGGGCAGAATCTTGATAACAAAAACATTGTACATCGTAGCCGAGCTCAGCAAGGGTGGCGGCCGCACTAGCACCTGAAAGACCGGAACCAACGACTATGACGTTGAGTTTTTTTTTATTCGCCGGGTTGATCAGTTGCGATTTCACCTGGTAATTACGCCACTTATCCTCTAGTCTTCCCTCTGGTACTTTTGAATCTAATTTCACTTTTTTTCATTATTTGAAGTAGACCATTATAGGAATGATGCCAAAACCTATTCCCATTACTAGGCCATAGACCAATGACGCTTTGGCCAAAATTCGCAACCCTTGTTTATGATAGAATCCCAAGGTTTTAAAACCACTCTTTAACCCATGAAACAGATGATATGCCAGCGGAATGGACATTACCGTGTAAAACAGCACAAACCAAATGTTTTGAAAAAGTCCGTAAGTAACACTGTACACGTCTAAATGTCCATCAATATCAACACCTACCTCTTCGCCTAATCCCAGTTTTATGCGTGCCCAAAAATTAGCAAGATGAATGATGATGAAGATTAAAATAAGTGACCCAAGAACTCCCATATTTTTTGATGCCCACGTACTGTTTTCCTTATCGCGGTTGACAATATATTTATTTGGTTTTGCCTTTCGGTTTCGAATAGTGACCAACAAGGCATAAACTGCATGTAGGATAATAGATAAGTACAATAGGTAAGCTACCAACTTAATAAAAGGACTCTCACGTAAGGTAGTGGAGTATGAATTGTACATTCCGCGTGCTATATCTTCGGGCAACAAAAGAATACTGTTCGCAGAGAGGTGTACGATCAAAAAGATGCAAAGGAACAATCCTGTAAGCGCAACGATGGATTTTTTTAAGAACATCTAGAAATTTAGTCATGAAGTATCAGCAAGGGTACAGGGCTGTGAAAGGTCTGTTTCAAGGTCACGCTTTCATTCAATAGACGGTCCATAAACCCTTTTTTGGTTCTAACAAGACAAAGCAACCCGGAAAAGTCCCTCATCAGGTATTCGTTCAAATCCTTATCTATGTTTCCCGTACCAAAGGCGTAGTCAACGGAAGGCTTCAAATCCTCTATGGCGCCCAAGGCCTTTTCGATCTGAGGAGTTTTTTTATCTGCTATATGAAGAACTTTGATATTGCTTTGATGCAATTTTGCAATCTTCCGCAATGGCTCCACTACTTTGGCATCCGAAAATGGATGGTCGCTCACGGCCAATACAATCTTTTCCAAAGATCGGAACGAATGTCCTTGGGGAACGACTATTACAGGTGCGGTAGTTTTGGAAACCACCCCTCCTGCAACGCTTCCCATAAAAACCTCTTTTAGCCCGCTGGCTCCTTTGGTGCCCATCACTATATAGTCATGATCACCCCTATCCCCGATTGCTACGATAGTAGGTATAGCATCGCTCTTTGTCAGTTTTGCTTTAAAGACCACATCGGGGTATTCCTTTTGCATCCCATTGAGTAATTCATTCATTTTCTCCTTGGCATCTTTTTCCAAAACGCCATCAATGTTTTTCATTAGAAGGGCACCACTTGACTTGACTCCATACATATGCAACACGGTTATTTCCAAATCGGATGTCCCAAAAAGTTGAAGGGCATAGGATAATGCGTTGGATGAAGCATCTGAAAAATCTACGGGAACAAGAATTTTATTCATTTTCAAATCATTTAAGGTGAATGACTATTTCACTGGTTAGAACTTTTTGTGAAGTATTTAAATTCAAAGCACTATTTGTCAATAACACTTTATATTTTTCTACATTCCTTTCAAACTTAACAACAAAATCTTTAGCAAAACTTTAGAAAAGAATGAAGCTTCAAAAAATTTATTATATGATTACTCAATAAGGTATTCAGCTTGGTAATAACTAATTACACAACGGTCAATGACCCTAAATTAATACTTCATCCAAAACACCATCCATTCCTTAAGTTTCTCTAAAGAATTGTGTAATAGATTTAAAGATGATGCAAAGCGATGCTTCAAATAGAATTTTGAAACCATTGAGCGATTGCAAGAGACCTAATACATAATATAACGAACATATAGCTAAAGGCAATTTACAATGAAACTTTTGGAAAAGATTTTAATAGCGCAGGATTTTGGCAAATCCTCTGAAAATGTAATCTCAAGTGCCATTGAATTGGCCAAGATATTTCAATCTACCATCGTACCAATTCACGTACTTCCTGATAATGTCGTCGACGAAAAAGTCAGAACAATCCTAAATGAAACGGCATTGGCCAAATTGGATGAAACAACGACCCTGATGAAGAACGAGGGGGTAAAATCTGAGAAGCCTATATTGATGGTCGGAGCCCCGCATGAAGCCATAGTCAGAGCTGCGATAGATGTCAACGCCAATCTGATTCTACTGGGTTCGGGCGAAACCAAGAAAGGGGATACGTTTCGTTTGGGCACCACCGCCGAACGCATCATCCAAAAAAGTGTAAAACCTGTTTTTGTGATTAAAGAGAGCGTATTGCTCAACGTCCACCACATTTTGTGCCCCGTAGACTTTTCGGATGCTTCCAAACGTGCTCTTAAAAATGCCATTACCATGGCTCGTAGATTCAAGTCGGAGCTGACTATTTTAGCCGTCTGCGAATTACAAGGTTCCACTTGGTTTACTTCCGACAAGGATAAAGAGAAAGAAAATGAACTTCGGTATAAGCTACACAAAGAGGAATTCGATGCATTTTTGAGGGATTTTAACTTAATAGACCTTAATTGGACCAAGGAAATTCCTAGGGGCAATCCTTCCGAAAAGATACTCAGTACCATTTCCCGAAAGATGATCGATCTGCTCATCATGGGTACCGCAGGAAGAACAGGCCTGAACCGAATGTTCATGGGCAGTGTAACCGAAAAAGTGGTACGGGAAGTTCCTTGCTCCTTCCTTACCTTAAAATCTGAGGATGTCATTTCACTGCAATTGGAAACACATATCAAGGACATTAAACAACTACATAAAACTGCGCTTGAATTGTTAGAGGATGGGTTCTATGAGGAAGCCAAAGACCATTTTAAGGCATGCCTAAATATCAACGCTATGCATGTTCCCGCATACAAGGGGCTGGCCAACCTCTATGAAAAATTGAACCAACCCGAAAAGGCCAAAATTTACAGAAACAATGCAAAGGAGATTATGGATAAAATCTGGTATACGAAAGTGGAAGAAGAAGCACGCAAACAACGTGGTAGCTGAAAAATAGCCAAACAGTATGCAAAAAGGAAAAGGAAAAGTAGTAAGTGTCAATGAGTCGCTCGTTGGTGCCCAAACTACCGATGTGGCCGTCATGAATGGAGAGGTGGCCTACATTATCATTGAAGATGGTAAACGACTCAAGGCAGAGGTCATCGATGTAAAAAAAGGAAATCAGGTATACCTACAGGTTTTCGAGGATACCAGTTGGATGAAAGTAGGCGACCCCGTGGAGTTCACAGGGCTTCCGTTGGCCGTAAAATTAGGGCCTGGCATCTTGGGGTCTGTTACCGATGGGCTACAAAACCCTTTATATGAACTGGCAAAAATTGAATGGTTTTTGGAAAGAGGCCTTGAGGTATCCCCTCTTGATACTACCAAAAAATGGCATTTTACGCCCAAAGCAAAATCAGGGGATAAGATAACGGGTGGGGGCGTATTGGGTTCCGTACCCGAAAAGCTATTCAATCATAAAATTTTTGTCCCTTTTTCGTTACAAGGTGAATATACCCTTCAACGTATCGTGTCAGAAGGCGACTATACCATTAATGAACCTATCGCCACGATAACCGATAGTGCGGGTAACCCTACTGAACTCACCATGGCCTTTGAGTGGCCCGTAAAGAAATCCATGCCGTTTCACCAACGTTCGGTCCCAAAACGACCCATGTCCACGGGTATCCGAATTTTGGATGCGCTGTTTCCCATTGCCCAAGGCGGTACAGCCTGTTCCCCAGGTCCCTTCGGAGCAGGAAAAACGGTACTGCAACACAGTCTGGCAAAACACTCGGAAGCCGATGTGGTCATCATCGCCGCCTGTGGAGAGCGTGCAGGTGAAGCCGTGGAGGTTTTTAAGGATTTTCCTGAGCTTATCGATCCCAAAACTGGCAAATCATTGATGGATCGTACCTATATAGTAGGGAATACTTCTTCCATGCCGGTTGCCGCAAGGGAAGCTTCCGTTTACATGGCAACCACCGTAGGCGAATACTACCGCAAGCAAGGTTTGAACGTACTGATTTTGGCCGACTCCACTTCGCGTTGGGCACAGGCACTTCGTGAGACTTCGGGTAGAAAAGAGGAGATACCCGGCCCCGAAGCTTTTCCCATGTACATTTCTACATTAATCTCGGCTTTTTATGATCGCGCCGGGGTTGAAATCTTAAGTGATGGCAATACCGGTTCGCTCAGTATCATCGGTACGGTTTCGCCTGCGGGCGGAAACTTTGACGAACCTGTGACCCAAGCTACCTTATTGAGCACCGGGGCCTTTTGGGGCCTGTCCAGAGCATTGTCCGATGCCCGTAAATATCCTGCCATCGACCGAATCGATAGCAATTCGAAGTATCCTTCCCTATTGGAAGAGGAAGAGGTTGCCTATTTGTTGGAACTGCTCCGCGATGGCAAAACGATAGCCTCCAATATCATTCTTATGGGTGAAAAGGGCATTACCGACGAGTCTTACATCCGCTACCAAAAATCGGAACTATTGGATGCGGTCTTTCTTCAACAGAACAGCTTTCACGAGGTGGATGGCGTAACCCATCCAAAACGGCTTCGGTTGATGTTCGAAATGGTCCAGAAAATCATTGATGCCCCCGTTGAACTTCAGGGTAAAGAAAAAATACGAACACACTTCAATTTTTTAAGACAGGCCTTTCTCGATTGGAACTATATGGCTCCAGATGACGAAGGCTTTGAAAAACAAAAAACAAAACTCTTGAACTTGGTAAAAAAAATGGTGCATGTTGCAGAAAACGTATGAGAACATCGACAGCATTGGGCGAGCCATTCTAAGCATCAAAGCTAAGGGCGTGCACAACAAGGAATTGGCCGAAGTCATCTATCCCGACGGACAAAAGGCTTTTGCCCAGGTCATCGCTTTGGACGGCGATGAAGTGACATTACAATTGTTTGGGGGCGGTTTTGGCGTCTCGACCGATTGCAAGGTTCGTTTTTTGGGTAAGCCCGTTCAAGTCGGGTTTTCCGATGATATGCTGGGCAGGGTCTACGCCGGTAATGGCCTGCCCATCGACGGCGGCCCTGAACTGATGACCGATAGAGTAAGGGTAGCAGGGCCTTCCATCAATCCAGTGAAACGGTTGATTCCCAAAGACATGATTCGTACAGGGGTTCCTATGATCGATGTGTTCAACACCTTGGTACGTTCCCAAAAGATACCCATTTTCGCCAAGGCGGGCGAACCCTACAACCGCTTATTGGCCAATATTGCGACCCAGACCGATGCCGATGTCATTATTATTGGCGGGGTCGGCCTCAAATACGATGAGTATCATTATTTTAGGAATCGTATTGAAGAGGCGGGAAGCAAAAACAAGACCATCATGTTCATTCATACCCACAGGGATTCGATTGTGGAGGGCTTGATGGTGCCCGATCTGGCCTTGGCCGTGGCCGAGCAATTTGCGCTGCAGGGAAAGAATGTGTTTGTACTGTTGTCGGATATGACGCAATGGTCAGACTATCTGCGGCAGGTGGCCAATGCCCAAGACCAGATTCCGGCCAATCAGGGCTACCCGGGCGACCTGTATTCGCAGTTGGCCAGTCGTTATGAAAAAGCTGCTGATATTGAAGATTCCGGGAGCCTGACCATTCTAGGGGTCACCACCATGGACGATGTCACCCACCCCGTGCCCGACAATACTGGCTATATCACCGAAGGACAATTCTATATGAAGGATGGCTATCTGGAACTGTTCGGCTCCCTAAGCCGCCTTAAGCAACAGGTAAACGAGAAGACCCGACCTGATCATCGAAGCATTATGAACGCCATGGCACGATTGCTTTCCCAAGCTGAAGAACGGGTGAAGGCCCAAAAATTCGGCTCGGTCAAAGATGATTATTCCCTTCGTTTGTTGGCCTACAGGAAGACGTTTCAGCAGGAACTGATGGATCCGTTCCGTTATCTGGAATTGGAAGATGCCCTAGACCTGTGCTGGGACATCCTCGCTCAACATTTAAAAAAAGAAGAAGTAGGGCTGTCCTCCAAACTGATTGAGGAATATTGGCCCGAAAAAGGGAAGTTTAAAATACTTAAAGAGAGGACCCATGAGTGAACAAACCTTGGATAAGTTGATTGCAACCTTGAAATCGGAAGCTATTGAAACTGCCGACAAGGAAGCCAAACAAATCGTGGAAAACGCACGTGAAAAGGCCCAAAAAATTCTCAAAGAGGCAGAAGCCAAAAGAGCAGCGCTCTTAAATAATGCCGAAAAAGAAGCAAAGGCTACCCTTGACAAAGGGGAAGGTGCTCTAAAACAAGCCGCAAGGGACCTCACCGTCTCAGTTCATAATGATTTGTTGAAATTGCTCAAGGCGACCTTGGAACAAGAGGTAGCGACGACCTTCACCCCAGACCTAACGGAAAAAGCTGTGCTCAAGGTCATTGAAAACGTGGGCACGGGCGCTTCGCTGCAACTTCCTGAAAATATGGATGCCTCCTTGGCAGAAAACATTCAAAAGCGTTTACAGGAATCTGATTCCCTAGAGGCCATTTCGAAAGACCCTACCTTACTCCACGGATTTACAATAACAAAAACCAGCGAAGGTTGGAGTTACCAAATTTCCCCCAAAGCCATAACCGATTTGCTCTACGAGCACCTAAGCACAACATGGGTGAACGTTCTCAAAAACGAATCGGATCAATGATTTCAGGAAACTTGGAATATCTGATGAGCAGTTTGCCCTACTTATCTTTTCAAGATACAGAAGAGGCACGTTCCATGGTTCATTCCATTTTAAAAAAGTATGCTGATTCTTCCAAGGGAGAAAAAGATACTGTCGCTATTTTAGATGAAGAAGCCCAAAAGTTTCTTAACCCCAAAGACTATTACCTCTTTCAACAGATTGGTTTGGACACCATTCATTCTGAAAACTTTAGAACCCATCGCAATAAAGTGTTAGCTAAATTTTCTACCTATATGCATTACTTAAAAAAAGGCGTCCAACAGCTGCGCATCCTTCGAAAAAATAGTGGGGAGGCTTCGATACCCAAAAAACCGCCTTTGCCCCTTGAGCCAGGCACCCCCTTGGAAGAAGAAACCCAACTGATTAAATGGCAATGGGACAAGCTGGAGGAACTGTCCCTTGGGCACTATTCCGATTTTGGGGCTTTGGCCATTTACAAATTAAAGCTGTTGTTGTTGGAAAGATGGTGGAGCTTTGACCAAGAACAAGGTTTTGCCATTTTTTTGAACGCTACAAAAATGACACCACATGGCCGATAAAATCTTGATGAACAAAAATACCCTTGCGGCCTTAAAAGTGGAGCTTAAAGAATACCATACGGCTCTGCCCGTCTTTGAGATGAAGGAACAGAAACTGAAAGAGGTGGTGCAGACCACCGAAAACAACATCCTTCGGTTGCAACAAGCCATTGCTGAGACTAATACCAAAACCAAAAAATGGGTGGCGGTGATGTCCGAAGCAACCATCGACCTCGGTGACATCGTACAAGTGAACCGTGTCATCACTGAAACCAGGGAAATTGCCGGGGTGACCATCGAAGTATTCAAGGACCTCGTTTTTGAAGATGTGGAAGTAGACTTTTTCAACACGCCACTTTGGGTAGATGCTGCCATTGAAACGATACGCGACCAGAAGACCGACCGTACCCTTATCGAGATTGAGGAGCGCAATCTAGCACTACTTTCAGAAGAACTGGCCGAGGCACGGCGTATGAAAAATGCCCTGAAAGAGGTTTTCATTCCAGATACCCAAGAGAATATCCGAAAAATTGAAATCTACCTAGGGGATGTGGAACGCTTGGCCATTGGCTGCGCCAAACTGGTCAAAAAGAAAAAAGAGCAAAAAAAAGCTGTTGTATGATCGTTAGGATGAAGGAAATATTGCTTTTTACCACAGCCCGTTCGGTGGATGACACCATCTTACAGCTTGGAAAACTCGGAGTGGTCGATATTAAAGAAGTAAACGGCGCAAACAACGGAACCGCTGAAAGACGCTTGGAAGCCTTGGAACGTGCTGAACGTGCTCTGACCCTTCTTTATGAACGCCTAAAGAAGGAAAAAAAAGCGACACTTCCAATCAAGTACAGCACCACTGATCCCAAGCAGTTGGTTGATCGCTTGTTGCTAACAAATGAAATCAGGCAAAAGGCAAACGAAAGAATTGAAGAACTGCAACAACAATACCGCTGGTATGCAACTTGGGGCGAAAATGTAAAACTAAAGGACATTGCCCACTTAAGAGAAAGGGGAATCTTTCTTCAGTTGTATTTATTGGATAAGGCCATGGTGAAGACCCTCGATGAAAAACATACTTTGGTCAAACTACCAGAAAAAAATGGAAAGGTTCCTGTGGTTATGATTGCAAGAAACGCATCTGAAAAGCTAAACCACAAAGAAGAATCCTTGCCAAAACTGTCCTTTGAGACCGTAGAACGGCAATTGCAACGAAAAGAGCGGCAATTGGCAGAGGTCGAACATTTTTTGCAGGATCAGGCCGAAAATATAGCATGGCTTGAAGACTATCACCTGCTTTTGAAAGACCGATTGGGCATACAAAAGACCTTTGAGGGCATGGGCGATATTGAGGGAAAGCTAAAATATCTGAAAGGATACATTCCCCGCAATACTGTAAACGACTTTGTGGCCGCGGCCGAGGAGAACCATTGGGGATACCACATTACAGATCCCGGAAAACCAGAGGATGTGCCGGTCTATATCAAAAATCCGAAATGGATCGGCATCATCAATCCCGTGATGAAATTCATTGATATCGTACCGGGGTATAAAGAGGTGGACGTCTCTATCTACTTTTTGGTAGCTTTTGCGCTATTTTTTGCTATGCTGGTCGGTGATGCAGGGTATGGACTGATCTTTCTCTTGGTGACTTTTCTGTTACGTAAAAAATTGACGGGCCAAATGCAGATTTTGATTTTCGTGTTGAGCGGGGCCACCATCATCTGGGGCGTATTGAGTGGCACTTATTTTGGGTCGGAACATATAGCGGCACTCCCTCTTCTGAACGACCTGATCATTCCCGAAATCGCCAGTTTTGGAGTGGACAATATTTCGTTCATGATGCACCTGTCTTTTTTAATCGGAGCGATTCACTTGACCATTGCCCACAGCATTCGAGTGTTTCAGTTCGTCAATTCGATAAAAGCATTGAGCGAGGTCGGTTGGATCGCTTTGGTCTGGGGCCTTTTTTTGATTACCGAACAATTGGTGTTGGGGAAGCCCATGCCAGACTGGGGCATTTGGTTTTTTGTGGGCGGAGCGGTTTTGGTAGCACTTTTTTCCGTGGAAAGCAAAAACTTTTTCAAGAGTATGGGGGTGTCTCTGACCAACCTGCCCCTGAGCCTCATCAGTGGATTCTCGGACATTGTCTCTTACGTGCGTCTTTTCGCAGTGGGCATGGCCACGGCAGCAGTGGCATCCAGTTTTAACAATATGATATTACCAGAAGGTACTACAGGTATGGGCATCATTGGCTTGCTCATGGCAGCTGTTGCCCTGCTTTTGGGGCATGGACTCAATATTGCCTTGGCTCTTATGGCCGTAATGGTACATGGTATACGCTTGAATATGCTGGAGTTTGCCGGGCATTTGGGAGTGCAGTTTTCAGGCGAAGCCTACAACCCTTTTAAACTGTTTTCCATGGAAAACCGAGAAAAAAATCATGAGGAAGCATCCGTTTCAACAAATTAAATATGAACAGCAATAAAACGTAGATTATGGTAGATGTGGCTTTTTTGACAACAACGGTAACCGGACTGGGCGATATGGGCATGTCCCTTGCCATCGCTTCAATAGGATCGGCAATAGGAACTGGAATAGCAGGTATGGCTGCCATTGGGGCATGGAAAAAAATGATTACCAGTGGACAAAAGGCGGCAACGGCCCTCCTGATTTTTGTAGGGGCGCCACTCTCACAGGTCATCTACGGCATGATCCTTAAAAATGCCATTGCAGATGCCAACCTCTCCCCTGACTCTTACATCTGGCAAATTATCATTGGGCTTGTGGCAGGGGCGGCCATGGCGGGTTCGGCCATTTTTCAAGGAAAGACTGGAGCTCGGGCCTGTGATGCCATTGCCGCAGGGGCCAATGATACGGCCAAATACATAATGATTATCGGTATTGTGGAAACCGTGGCTCTATTCGTCATGATATTTACGATGACTGGATTGCCAACAGGGTGATGATTGCCGTCTATTCGGACAAAATAAATTTATCATACAGGGTATTTATCGACTTGGGTTCACCAACAATGGTGAGCACATCGTTTTCTAGAAGCACGGTATTGCCTTTAGGGGCGAATGAAGTATTTTTTCGATCTATAAAAACGACCAACACATCTTTGGGAAAGCTTACTTCCATTAGTTTTTTATTGATGAGTATATGCGAAGGCTCGTTTTTTGTCAATGAGAAAGAGATATAGCGCTTGTCATGTAAAAGATACTCGACGATCTTTCTTGCCGTTTTGGCAGAAAAGACATCTTTGATAAAGTGGTCGCGTTCCGCAATGTTCAAAATGCTCGATAACATACGGAGCTGCTCTTTTGGATTGTTCTGATCGTTAACGAGGAAAAAGAAAATCCTTATGTTCTCCTTGCTGATCAAACCGTCTTTTTCAATAGGTTTTTCAATGCCCTCCGCGCATAGTGCAATATGGAGGACCGGGTGACTTATATGAGGTTGTTTGGCATAAAGGAGTGAAACTTCGGGAATGACCAAAGCGGGATCTATCGGGGTCGTTTTTAGAAACTCTTCACATAAGATTTTATCGTCAACATTTAATTCAAGTGCAATAGCATTTGCCACTTCCTGTACCAGATCTTCAAATATTGTGGAATCGACAATATGTATTTGTGAACGAACAACGGTCTGGTTGAACGTATCATCTTGGCGCAGCCCTTTCTCCCTTAAAATCATCATAAACTCATTTTCCAGTTCATCGTGTTGATGTTTGCCCAACAGCGCAAACCAGTGATAAATGGCTCCTTCCCTTTTGACTTTCGAGCGAACGAAGAACATATACCATACATATGCTAGAACAATGGTAGCCAAAGTGAACGCCAACGCTCCCCATCCCATATAAAACATTAGGGAGAGCGAAGAAATAATACCGAACAATTGCATCCATGGATAAAGGGGCGAGTGATAGCCAGGGTCGTAAGAGGCTATTTTACTGTTTCTGAAAACAATCACCGAAAAGTTGATGACCATGAATATGAACAATTGAAAGGTACTTGCCAGTTTAACGATGCCCTCTTCGGTAAGTACGATTATAAACAGTACGATCAATGCCGCGGTAAGAAGAATGGCTGGAACAGGTGTTCCCCAACGGCTGATTTTACTAAATTTTTTCGAGAATAATTTATCTCGTCCCATGGCCAACGGATAACGTGAGGTGGCCAGGATACCTGCATTTCCAGTAGAAGCAAAGGCGAATAAAGCGGCTATGACAATAATATACAATCCTGCTTTTTCCGGTAACCAACCAAATAAATGCTCCACTGCAGTAGCTGCAGGCGAAAGATCTTTGGAGAGTGCCTCATTACCGATTACCGATACCATAATAAAAACACCAAGGACGTAAATCAATGCGGTGACCAATAACGACAATCCCATTCCCAAGGGTATATTCCGTTCGGGATTCTTAATCTCTTCGGCAACGCTTGCTATCTGCGTCAATCCCAAAAAGGAGACAAAAACAAAACCGGTCGTAAAAACAAGTCCATCAAGCCCGCCTGTGAAAAAAGGATTGTAATCATTCTGATCAAACGCTATGGAAGGGTTGTTTCCAGAAAAAATATTCCAAAAACCATCAGCAATAAAGGCTCCTAATACAATCAGTAATCCAATTACGAATATTTTTTGAATACCCGAGGATTTTCGTGCTCCAAATATGTTAAGAATAGCAAAGAGGACAGCAAAGACCACTGCTGTTTCCTTTATCGGAACATCCCAAAATATGGCGCCATAGGCTCCTATACCAACAAGTGCAAAGGCTGTTTTTAAAAGAAGGGCAATATAGGTTCCTATTCCTCCTATAGTACCCATCATGGGGCCCAGGCTTCGGTCAAGAAAAAAATAAGCTCCGCCCGATCTTGGTAAAGCGGTGGATATTTCTGCTACACTGAACATTGAAGGCAATATGAGAATGCCCGCGAGAAGATAGGCCAAAATCACGGATGGCCCGGTGTATTGGGCTGCCAGACCGGGCAACAGAAAAAAGCCAGAACTGAACATGGCCCCTGTGCTCACGGCGAATACATCAAATAACCCTAATTCCTTTTTTAGTTTCACGGTTCACTGTTTAAACTAATGGTAGTACCAATAAAGGAACTTGATTACTAAAGGCCTGTGTTCTTATCGTACTTTTCTGTAGGAGTTTTTTAAAAATGTCTTTTTCCCGACGTATCATACACAGTAGGTCACAGCCTTCTTCTTTAATAAACCGGCCAATGGTTTCGTTGATGTTTTTGAACATGGGTACTTCCCTATAACTGGTTTCAACCCCATCGATAATTAAATACGACATCTTATCGGAGCTTTGTTTAGAATCTGTTTTGACGTTTAACAGGGTCACTTTGGCATTGAATTTAATTGCAAACTTTTGAAGGGGCGAAAGCACCTTAGGCGCAACATCAATTTGATTGATTGCCAATACGATATTTTGGATTCCCTGATATTTACATTTGGGAGGAATGACCAGCACGGGCACCGTTGCCATACTCAATGCCGTAGCAGCTACACTTCCAAAAACAATTTTCTTGATTCCCGATGATCCTTTGCTGCCCATAACGATCATATCAACATTGCGCTCTTTGACCTTGGTGTCAAAGAGGGAAAATATGTTGTCTTCCTCAACAAATGTTTTTAAAGACAGCCCTTTCTCCTTTACAGCAGCTTTAAGGGACCATTCCTTTTGTCGCATAAACTGCTCCATTTCTTTTCTTAAGGGTTGTTCTTCTTCCTTAAAATGTATGTCATACGTGGCTTTGTTGAACGAGTACACATGGTATAGCAAAATTTCACTATTGAAAATAGTCGCGATTTCAATGGCATACTCCACGGCATTCTTTGCAACTGCTGAAAAATCGGTAGGAACAAGTATTTTTTTCATCTATTGATGTTTATTTATTATGGAGCATATGTAATTTTCCAATCAACATCTCGCAAGAATTATATATTGATTTGGCTGATTTCATGATATTGTCCTATTGTGACACATCAAAACGTTATAACTAAATAAAAGAACAAATCCTTTAGGAAAGTTTAAGCTATCGTGAGTACATTAGAGGTATCCAATATGTTGGGTTTGGGATATTGAATCGAATCTTTAGATTTTCTAAAGAAACTTCCATTAAATTTATTAAGATTCTTAGAAGGATAAGAAAAAGTACCAGTAATGAAAGTACTTGTCATTGAAGATAATGTTGAACTGCTGCGGGATATCAAAAATTTTCTGGAGGAAGAAGGCAATATTTGTGAAATTGCGCCAAACTATAAATCGGCTTATGACAAAATAGGGTACTTTCCTTACGACATATTGGTCGTTGATATTACTTTGCCCGACGGCAATGGCCTGGACATCATCAGGGAGGTGAAAAAGGAAAATATTGACACAGGTATCATCATTATTTCTGCAAGGAATTCCGTTGGGGATAAAATACATGGCTTGGAAATCGGAGCGGACGATTATCTCGCCAAACCTTTTTATTTGGCGGAGCTCAATGCCAGGATCAAGGCAATATACCGGAGAAAGGCCTACCATGGCCGTAAGGAAATAATCTTCAACGAAATAAAGATCAAACCTGATACTCACGAGGTTTTTGTGAACGACCGCCTTTTGAGCCTTACCAAAAAAGAGTTCGACATCATTCATTTTTTTGTAGTAAACAGACACCGATTATTGACCAAAGAGGCGATAGCGGAGCATCTTTGGGGCGACCATATAGAAATGGCCGAATCCTATAAATTTATCTATACCCATCTGGCCAATGTGAGAAAAAAAATTGCTGAATTGGGCGGTAACGACTATATTCAATCCATCTACAGCGTTGGATACAAATTCACTGATCGCGAATGAACCTCGTTAAAAAGACCAATACCCACTACCTGATTTTTCTGGCCTTGCTTTTCCCCATAATGATTTTGATGGACTACTATTTGATACAATATTTGGTCAACAATGAGGTAGATGATATTCTTCTTCATGAACGTGAACGCATTGACTTTCATCTCAAAAATGATGGAGCGCTCCCCCCATCCAATTATTTGTTCAAGACCGAGGTCATGGATAATGGATCAGTCCCATTCGAGAAATTTAAGGATACTTTGATTTATGAAGCCTACGCGGACAAGAAAGTTCCCTATCGAACTTATGCGTATAGATCCTCCATCAATTCCCTGCCTGTTAAGGTAACACTTAAACACGTGTTATTGGAAATCAATGAGTTGATCTGGTTGCTTTTTCTTACCACTAGCTTTATTATTCTTCTATTGATCTTGGGGCTTTATTTTATCAACCGGAAAATATATGAATGGGCATGGAATCCTTTTTTCGAAAATCTTTCCAAGCTCAAGAAATATGACGTGACCCAAAAAGAATCCATCCACCTTAAAAGTTCCAAAATCAATGAGTTTGAAGCGCTTAACGAAGTCATTACAACATTGATAAATCAGATAAGAAAAGATTTTCAGAACTTGAAGGAATTCAACGAGAATATTTCACATGAAATACAGACTCCTTTGGCCGTTATCCGTAACAAAGTGGTTTTACTTTTGGAAAGTAAAAATTTGGACAAAAAAGAATTGCAGCGTGTAGAGGCCATCTACCAAGAAACCAATAAGCTCTCCAAGTTGGGAAAATCACTGACCTTGATTTCTAGAATCGAAAATCAAGAATTTAAGAGAATGCACAGTATTGATGTTCGTACGATTATAGAGAACATCCTCAACAATATGGAGGAAATCATCTATTTTAAAAATATTGAAGTATCTAAGGATTTACATTCTGTTGCCGTAGAGTGCGATCATATTCTAGCCGATCTCTTGTTCACCAATCTCATTAAAAATGCCGTGCAACACAATAAAGAAGGGGGTGGGGATATAAAAATAGTATTGAACAAAGAAAAATTTGAAATCAGCAATACCGGGGAGATTTCTGAAATAGCCACCGAAAAATTGTTCGGCCGCTTTCAAAAAGGTAGCTCTACTAAAGAATCCCTTGGGCTTGGGTTGGCCATCAATCAAAAAATATGTGAAATCTATGGATTTCGATTAGACTATGCTAGAAATGGGGAAGTTCACACTTTTTCCCTCTTTTTTAAGCGTTAGTGCCTTGATAGGTTCATAGTGGCAGCAAATACACCATATAATTCAGTTTAAACGCATAAAATCCATGGAAAAGAAAACACTTGAACTTGAAGGACTTCAAAAAATTAGAAAAGATTATGCCTATTTGATCAATGTGTTCAAAGAAATGCTACGATCCTTGGGCGAGGATGAAGTTGCTGGAATGCTTGTTTTGGAAGATTCTCCCACTATGAAAAGGCGAGCCAATTTGGCGGACGAAAAATTGGCACAGGCCATTGGGATTTCCTTTGAGTTGCTCAACATGGTGGAAGAAAATGCTGCTGCTCAATTTCGACGACGAACGGAGACCCGATTTGGCTTGGAGACGACCCGTGGATCATGGGCCGAAACACTAAAATTATGGAAGGAATCGGGGTTAGGCGAGCAAGAAATATTGGATATACTACCAACGATCAGCGTAATGCCCGTTTTGACCGCCCATCCTACGGAGGCAAAAAGACTGACCGTATTGGATATTCACCGAGAACTTTATATGCTCTTGGTGAAAAACGAAAATCCACTTTGGTCGGCTTCTGAACGGGAAGTCATCAAAGAGGAGATGAAAGGTGCCATGGAAAGGTGGTGGCGCACTGGCGAAATCTATCTCGAAAAACCAAGACTCACCGATGAGCGCAGCAACGTCATGCATTACTTTATCAATGTATTTCCAAATGTGCTGCATTTGACCGACCAGCGTTTACTCGATGCGTGGGAATATGTTGGTTTTTCAACAAAATTACTTGAACGGCCAGAGCAGTTTCCCGCTCTAAAATTTGGTAGTTGGGTCGGTGGAGATCGTGATGGGCACCCTTATGTTACCCCCGATTTTACAGCAGAGACCCTGCAATTACATCGACAAGCGGCATTGAGAATCATCAGAAATGAACTTGTTCAATTGGCGCGTAAGCTCAGCTTTTCCGAATTTTTGAACGACATTCCATCCGAATTTATATCAGATATAGAGGTACAGGCCGAACTGTTGGGAGAAGCGGGTCAAAAAGCCTTAAAACGCAATCCATCTGAACCCCTGCGACAATTTATCAATGTATTGTTGGTTCGTTTGGACAATACCACAACAGAACGTTTTGAACTTGCTGACAAACGTTGTTATGATGGGCCGGATGATTTATCATCAGAACTGAAAAAGCTGAGAAACCTTCTGATATACCTAAAGGCGGATCATGTTGCAAAACAGCATTTGTTCCCCGTAGAACGCATTTTAAATTGTTTTGGATTCCATTTGGCCAAACTTGATATACGGCAGAATAGTGAATATCATGAGAAGGCCATGGATCAGATACTGGAAGCTTCGGGCTATGTAGATTCTGGCTATTCAACATGGGACGAAGAAAAAAGATTGTCCTTTATCAACCAAGAGTTGCAAATTAATCGCCCATTTTTAGCAGCAGGAACTTCATGCGGAATGGAAGCAGATAACGTATTGGGGTATTTTACAGAGGTTAAAAATTATGTGGATAGGTATGGAACTGACGGTATTGGCTCAGTGATTATCAGTATGACACGCAGTTTAAGTGATTTACTGGTCGTCTTTCTGTTTTTGCGAGAGGTAGGCCTTCAAGATACCCATCTTCCCGTGGTGCCCCTTTTGGAAACCATAGGAGACCTTATAGCTGGGCCTGAAATCTTAGAGGCTTTTTTAACCCATCCTAGGGTACAGCGGCAGCGGAGTGATACATCCTCTTTTGTTCAAGAAGTGATGTTGGGGTACAGCGATAGTAACAAAGACGGAGGAATTTTAACGAGTCGTTGGAACATTTATAAGGCCGAGGAAAAGCTTTCGGAAGTGGGCCACCGTTATGGGGTGGAACTCCGCTTTTTCCATGGCCGCGGAGGTACCATCAGCAGGGGCGGTGGTAAAATCCATCGTTTCTTGGAAAGTATGCCCCCAGGATCGGTGAGTGGCCATATCAAAATAACTGTACAGGGGGAAACCATTGCCAATCAGTTTGCCAATCGCCTGAACGCAAGTTATAATCTGGAGATGCTTATTTCGGGTACGGCGCGACAAGTAATGTTATCATCCGAAAAGCGCAAAGAAGAAAAATTATATGACATCATGGACCGCCTTGTGGAAATGGCCCGAGATGAATACAGGTCATTGCTAGACCATCCCAATTTCATCGAATTCTACAGCTACGCTACCCCAATAGATGTATTGGAGCAAAGTAAAATCGGCTCCAGGCCTGCACGTAGAACAGGGCAGCGATCCCTTAATGATCTTCGGTCGATTCCTTGGGTGTTCAGTTGGAACCAATCGCGGTTCAACCTCACGGGATGGTTTGGTACAGGTACTGCCCTTGGTACATTCAAAGAACAATACCCTGAGGATTTCGAGTTCTTAAAAAGCGTTGTCCAAGAATGGCCTTTCTTGAAATATGGCCTGATTCAAATTGAAACGAATCTTCTGAACTCAGACATGGATATCATGAAGGTTTTTGCAGATTTAGTACCCGATTCTAGGACCAAAAGTGAACTAATGGAACTCATTCTTAAGGATTATGATGCCTGTTTGAAAGAAATTGAAAACCTTATGGGAGCACCTATTGAAGATAGAAGGATATCCAGACTCGAGAACAACAAGCTAAGGCATGGGTCTTTGAAAATACTGCACGACATACAGATAGACTCCCTTAAAAAATGGCGAAAGCTCAAAGAAAGTGACCCAAAAAAGGCAGGTAAATTGCTACTTAAGCTTTTGTTGTTGGTAAATGTTTTGTCAGGGGGATTGAAAGGCACGGGCTAAAGAAGGTTGAACCTTATCCTATGTAACTATTCCTCATGTAGTTATAGGGGTAGATTATCGAGATGAAAAACCTATGGGATGGATTTATTTTAAAGATCAATAATAATCAGTTGATTAAAGAGCAATGTAATCCTCGATAAAACTATAAAGTAATGAGCTGTATTTTTGGTAAAGATGAGATTGATTTCAATAAATCGATACAGTACGTATTAATTTCTTGATTCTCTTAAACTTTATAAAATATCCTCAAGTTTTGTCAATGGATATAATGTGTTTTAAGACAGTATAGAGTTCGGTTAATCAGTTTTTTAGTCTAGTGTAAATATTGATTTTTAAAATATGGTTTAGACAGCTTTCTTCCAGGCATCCCTAAAATATTTAATTCTGGTGAAAATAAATGTTCGATCTCATTTAAATCAGTTCGTTTATCTTTGAAATGACGAAGGACAAATCGATCACAAAAGTTCACAAATCGTCAACATTTTGAAATCAAAAAGTGAAAACGCCCAATAAAAATAGGGTCTGGGAAAAAAGTTCGATTCTTGCCGGGAATTGACTAGCCTTAAAAATTTTTTCCAAATTCTCATGATCGTAGGAATTTGGACATAATAAATTTGTTACATTTATAAAGTAAAAGCACAAAAAATTTGTGTTCAAAAGTTGTTTTTTGCTTTCCGTGTTCTTAACGGGAATATCCTCAGGATTACAGGGTTAAAACAATGATTTTCAATAAAATAAGGTTGCGTCGATGATTCAGTCATCCCGACTTACGTTATTTAAGTAAAATC
>TARA_R110002012_G_scaffold12237_3_pt1 | contig 21723 bp, 8 predicted proteins | sample TARA_R110002012 | Tara Oceans TARA_R110002012 (sample SAMEA4396515) | marine metagenome | biome: Westerlies Biome; feature: [DCM] deep chlorophyll maximum layer (ENVO:01000326); material: water (ENVO:00002006), including particulate matter (ENVO:01000060) such as... | depth 40 m | reverse complement strand
TCGCTCCAATTTACAAAATTTACAGTAGATATAGTTTGTAACAAAGCTGATCTCATATTAAAAAACATAATCGCTCCAACAGAACCATTAATCCACTCAGTAAACCTATTAACTGTTTTATCTTTACCTTGTAATCTATTACCACCGTTTTCCATACGAAATAATATATTCTCTAAAGCATCTCTAAATCCAGTTCCATATACTACTTCTATTTTATTTAAATTTTCAGGATTAAATATTATGTCTTTGTTATCAATCCATTCTTGTAAAAATTCTTTTCTACTAACTTTATCAACAATGTTTCTTAAGTCACTTGGTATAGTTTCCATCATCCAATTTTCACTAGGTTTTACATAACCATCTGTTCTTTTAGTAACATTAGAAAGACCATCAGCAAAGTTTTTTAAATCAGGATTCTTATTAACGTGATCTAATAATTGTCTTTGTAACTTTTTTGATATACCAGGTACGTCAAATCCTGATTTATTCCATAGATAAACTCTTATAGCTGTATCATTTGTAAAAACTGTTCCCTTTACTTTATTGTTTAATTTAACTTTAGGGAATTGTTTCTTTAAAGCTTTGTAATCATTAACCATGTTTTGTTTATGAGCATTCCAAGCTCTTATTCCTTTTGCAAAAGGCGTAAATAAGTTATCTGCAAAAAATTTCATATCAGCATCACCTTGTTTTCCCTTTCCTAAAAATGAATACATTAATCCTTTAAAATCTTCAGCTGATGGTGGAATATAAAGATTTTTCATAAATCTTTTAAAATCAAACTTACTACCTCTTTTTCTAGCCTCTGCGTATGAAAATTCTTTTTTAGCTTTAACTCCTTTTTGTCGCTCAAGCATTTCATTAAAATCTTTACTAGCATTTTTGCTAAATTTAATTTTAGCTTGAACAACATCTGATTTAATATCTAATTGGTTTAATGCATTTTTAACAGCTTCTACGTTTGCTAAAGCGTCATCTACAAAGTACATATCATTATAACCTTCTGCAAATTTTTCTAACATCCATTCTGCTTTAGCATTGCCGGTGCTATTAGCTAAGCCAGTTATATTTTTTATTGGTATATCTAATCCTTGTGATTTTAAAAATTGTTGTATAGCTGGAGCAGATGCTTGTGGTCTAGCAGTTAAAACAAACATATCCTTAGTTCCATATTTTTCAGCTCTTTGTTTTGCTTTATCAAGCAGTGGCCCAGGCGTCCCATCAACAACATCATTAAACTCTGAAAAATCAAATTTGCCTCCACGTTGTAATATTTTATTTCCTTCTGCCGCGAACTGTTCTGCATCTAATCTAAGTTTTTCATAACCAGTAACAAAGTCATCCATATTATTTATAAGCTCTGCAGGCATTGGATCACCTTGTTTTAAATTATCAGTATCAACCTCCATAAACCTGTCACTAAACATTTTTTTAAAATTTGGCTTATTATTTTGAACAGTTTCATGATTTTTTTTAATTATAATATCTAATAATGATCTTTCTTTTCTAGCTTTATTTCTTTTTAAAGCGACATCTAAAGAAGTTTCAACAAACATCATGCTAACGTCGTATCCTTTAGATTTAAATTCATCTACAAGTTTTTGCATTTGTTTTACTGAGCCTCCAGTTCCATCAACAACAACACCATCAGCATTACCTTGATATTTCATCATCTTTCTTTTAGCAATACCTCTAGCTTGATGCCCTAGTTTACCAAGTACACTTCTCTGTTCCTTAGTTAACTCATTCATATTCTCTGGTAGACCATTATTTTTCTTTAACCATTCTAATGATATATCTTGGTTAACTATTTTAAAACCATCTTTTTCTAATCCAAGTTTTTTAACAACATTACCTTTACCGCTACCAGCTCCACCAGCTAGGAATACAACTTTTCTTTTTGGTTTAGGCTTACCATCAGTGTTTAGCACAGTTGCTCTAACTCCTGATTTAGTTTTAGCTAATGTATCATCAAAATCAAAAGTAGACATTCCTTTCGCTTTGCCAGTTTTACTATATTTAATTTGATTATTAAAAGCTTTTTTTATAGTATTTATTTCATTAACCTTTTGCTTTGCTTTTAAATTAGCTACAGCCCTACTGTTCATTACTTTATCAAAGAAGTCAGAATCGTACATGCTTATTGGAGATGGTTCTGAAATATATTCAGGTGATATTGTTGGTTCTACTGTCATAGGATATTTATAACCAGCGGTCTGTTTATTTTCCTTGTAACTAGTTGATTTTATTCTAACTTTTAAAGGAAAATTACCTTTAAGTTTTGGTATACCTAATTCAGCGGCAATGCCATAAGGATCTGTTAAGTAATATGCGCCAGCTCCAACTACTTCTATTATGTCAGATGGGATTTCTTTTTTACCATAAGCTTCTATAGCATAACCTTCGTCAACTGTATCAGATACATCTGCAACTTTACCTACATCTATGCCGCTAACTTCTTTATGGACAAATGAAGGAACTTTACTTTTACTACTTTCTAAAGGTATACCTAGTTCAGCTAATTTATTAACCAAGTTTTCGCCACCATTTTTAAGAGCGCTTTCGATAGCTTTTTTAACTTTATCTTTATATTTACCTTCGTATTTAATTTTAAATTTTCCAGTTTTAAAATCAACAACTTCAACTGGTATTTGAGGTAATCTAGCATTATCAAACTTCACTTCTATGTTAAAAGGAAACATTCTCATTAAATCGCTATGAAAATCTGGTATGCCACCTTCAGCAACTTCTCTAGTTTTCATTCTAAAATCAGAATATTTTTTTTCAGCTTGTAACCCAAGGTTTATAGCAGATCTCTCAACCGCTGTTCCGGTATTTTCTTTTATAATATTTCTAGGAATACCTTTTAGTATTTTAACTACAGCGTTTTTACTTTGATAATCCCCCATTATTATATTACCATTCATCCAATGTTTAAAAACAAGATCTTGTACCTGCTCAAGATATTTACCTACTTTTGGTTTTACTTTCCAACCTTTATCATACTTTAAACTATATACATCTTCTATTTTTTTGGCATTATTTAACTTATCTATTAAATTCATAGCTTGATCAACTACAATATCTCCGTTTTTAGCCGAAACTCCAGTTTTACTAAACTTAATAGATGGATCTCTATCTATTTGTTTAGCAATCATTGCTATATCATTATCTAATATTTCACGACCATCTAGTTCTAAAATGTTTTTTCTTTTTTCTATTATATCAGGTTGCTGTACCACATCCATTGTAGCATCAAAAGCTAATTCAACACCTATCTCCATAGCTAGTTTATCTTTTCTAGTACCAAGAGTAGAACTACCAACTTCATAACCAAGTTCCTTGCTCATATTAGTTCCTCTAAAAAAGGCCATTACTTTTTTCGTTCTAGGATATTTCTTTTTAGTATGTAATTGAGGGCCAGATAGTCTATTAGTATCTTTAGGTAATAAACCCTCGCTAATTAATCTATCTACCTCCTTAGATTTAGTTATTCTTTGTGATTCAGTAAATATTCTTTGTTCAGGTTTTACAGTACGCTCCATTTGAATTAAAGTCTCAACTGGTAAAGCATCATAAACAACCTCAAAGTTATTTTCTAAAAATATATCATAATTAGCTCTAGAACCTATCATATCTTGAATAGGTTTTTTAAGTTCAGTTCTAAATCTTTTTTCTAATTCATTTCTAAATTTTTTAGAACTTACGTTTGGCAATCTAGTTCCAAAAGTTTTAATAACAGCTTGACGAACTTTATTTATCATGTCCTCATTTAATCCTAAATCTTTTCTTAATTTAGAACTTTGTTCTCGCTTTTCTAATCCTATATTATCTATAAAATCTTGTTCAGCTCTAGTATCAGCTTCTAATTGAATAATTGGTCTACCCTCTGCCGTAACAGCATCTATATCCTGCGTTCTTTGTTTTGTTTTGTATTCTCTATTATAAACGTTACCAGCTTTGTTTGATATTTGTGAGTTTATCCATCCAAACAAACTATCATTCACGTCTGGATTAAAGTTCTTAGTATGTGTTGTTAATTCTGCATAAACTTTATTAATAAAGTCTTGAGTGTTAACTGGATCCATTTTAACCTTAAGTTTACTAGCTATTAATCCATCTAACATTTTATTATCTTTCATTTCCTTTATAGCAAAATTAGCTCCTTTATCTTTCCACGTTTTAGGTGTCCAACCCATTCTACCTAATTCGTCAACTACTGGTTTAGCATCTCTAGATAATTTTACCTCATCAATGTCTTTTTTAGGATCAATTTTTTTTCTAGCTTCTTTTGCTATTTGACCTCTTTTAATAGCTTCCCTTTGCTTTAAAGTAAGATCTCCATTTTTTATTTTTTTAGCTAGTTGACTAACGAAAGTAACAGCATCTGTCTCGCCTTCAAAATTAAATTCAACATCAGAATTAGTTGCTTTTTTTACACCTAAACCAAGCATATTAGCCGCCCATCCACCTAATATACCATTCTTTTTATCTTTTAAGTTTATTTCTCCACTAGCAACCATTTCCATGAAGTTAGTTACAACTTCATCAGCAGGCATTCCCTCAGTTCTTAATTTTAACTTTGTATATAATGCTGGATTTGTTTTATTAACATAAGCAAGTATATCGTTGGCTACGTCGTTAAAAGCTTCTGGATTTCCACTTATAGCCTCACTTAATATTGTATGACCAAGCTCATGCGTTCTAGTCTCTAAACGACTATCTTTAGCCATATTTTCAACAACTTGAAAAGGTATAAATTGCCCATCTGTCGTACGAACATTTGCTCCGTGTGCTCCATTTTCTACTTCTTGTATTAATGTCTCTTTAGCTTTATCAGAAATATTTTCAATATTATTTATAGCATCTGTAGCATCTTTTATAGTTTGAAAGTTTTTTAATGATTTACCTAATTTTGTTTTACCTCTCTTTGTTTTAAAATCATTATTTATTTCTTGTGTATTATATAATATTTTAGCCCTTTCACGTATTTGAGTATCACTAGGATTTTCTTTTCCTTCTCCAATTAATTCAGATTTAGCATCTTTTAATAAATTATTTTTTCTATCTATATCATTACTCTTGTTGCTATTTAAAAATCCTACAAACTTATCACCAAAAACTTCTGGGTTATTTAAATCATCTAAAACCCTGTTGTTAGCATCAGCTTGATTTTGTAAATTCTTTAGTAATTCTTTTTTAGTTTTACTATCTATAGATTTATCATTATTTATTTTTTTAGCGCGCCTTTTTATATCTTCTCTTACGGTAGCGTGATGCAAATATGCTCCTGTAAATTCTTTACTTAAGTTTTGCATTTTATTCATCTGCTCTGTGAGTATAGTCTCATTCTCACCACGTATGTCTTGCTGTTGATTAAATAATTCTTTAACAACTGGATCATTATTAAATTCAGTGTTAGTATTTATTTCGTCAATAATTTGCTTTGATGTAGGATTTTCTACGCCATCTTCTATCCATTTTTTTCTGCTGCGCTTTATTTTATGTTCCGCTATGCTATTATCAATATTTTCTAATTTTACTAAATTTTCTCTAAATTGAGCCGTTGTTTCACGCGGGGTAAATTCATTCATCACAAGACTAGAGGCGGTTGGAACGGTACTTAAAGTCAAACCGAACATACCACCAACGAACATATTTTCTAATAGGCCATCCGTAATCGGCTTTCCTATAAGTGCATTTTGCATTATCCCTGTTCCACCCTCAGCAATAGCTTCAGATGCGGTATAAGAAAATGTATTAAAAGCGGCATTTTGTAGAAATCGTGAATACCCAGACATACCTTCATTTAATATATTACCTGTAAGATTCATACCCTTAGCGGCTCTAAGAAAGTTAGCTTGGGTTATAAGCACATCAGGTAAAAATTCAGCGGCACCCCATAATAAACCAATTGCGGTTTTTTTAAGTTGTGATCTTTGCTCTGAAGGATTAAGTTCTTCTTTTTGAGACATTATTGCATATTGATCTCCACCACTAGAAGTACCTACTGCAAGAGCTCCGCCAGGCAAAACTAAAGCGGCAAATTGAAGCGTATTCTCCGCAGTTGCGTTAGCCGCAAATTTAAAAAAATTAACTGGATTATCAAAAGCATCATCAAATGCAACAGGAGCTTCTAAGTATGATTTCTCCATATTAATAGCTTCATCAAAATTCTTTTTACGTTGAAATAAAAGTTGTCCATAAGCGCTATCGTCACTTAGCCCTACACTTGTTTTTATTAATTGATTTCCACCGTGTGCTGTACCCCAATATAGTTTTTCACCAGATAAACCTAATTTTTTCCAAAAACCTTGGCCATCATTAAAATTTCTCTGTATAAGGTTATTTATAAACGGGGTATTTTCATCAATATTTTCGTAAACCTTATTATTTTCATTTAACCAAGAGTCGTACACATTAATCTCATTATCAAGTTGACAGACGTTAGTTTCATATTGATCATATAAACTTTTAGGAACCACTTTGTCATTAGCAAGAGTAACTGTTTCTTCTCCTTCTTCTATTTCAAATTGGTAATTTGGATCAGCAGCATTTGCTCTAAAAGTATCTATATCTTTTCTTAGATTTGTTACTATTGGTAGTACTTCTTTGTCTTTGTGTATTTTATTATAAGTAGCTTCAATTATATCTTTAGCTTGCTCCCTATCAGTGAGGCCACTAGCCATTTGAAATGCATTTAAAGTTAAAGCTTGTCCATTTCCAAACCAAGCCTCTCCTTCTATATCATCAGAATTTACTAAATCGCTAACATTGTTTTTTATTAATTTCTCTTTTTCTTTATTTATTAAAAAAGTTCTAGCTAAATTTTGTATCTGCTCTATTGTAGGGTTTTCTATACCTTTATTTATTAATAAATTTTTTGCTTCATTCAATTCTTCTTCATATGGTTGAACTTCAACCTCCGTTGTAGGTCCAATACCATCTTCTACTAATAAAGAACCACCAAGCGTAAATGGTGCTAATGCAACCGATGCTATTCTAGACCCTGTCGTTTGTCTAGTCTCTGTAACAACATCGAATAAAGTTGGATCATTGTATTTTTCTTCTATTTCTAGTTTTGATTCGTTAGAAAGTATTAATTCTTTTTTTGATTTAAAATCTTCAATAATTTGATCTTGTTTTACCTCAATATTATTTTTATCTTCATTGCTAAGATTTTGATTAAGAAATGTATACAAAATATTAGATTGCTCGTCTATAGCTTGATTAAGATGATCCTTTTTAAATTTCATATCAGTAGAAAACTTCTTTCCTACTCCTGTGGTATATTTTTTATATTCATCTTCTAACCGTATGTTAGTCCTTATGTTAATAGAATTTTCAGGGGTGGGAACGTCCATGCTTGTTCCAGGAACAGTAGTCATTCCTTTTTTCCATATAGTAACAGTGCCATCATCATGAGGGACGTATCCAAATAACTCTTCATCAAACCCACCGGTTACTAATTTATCTATCATATCTTGAGGCGTTTCTGATCGCCAAAAATTTTCATCTGTGGCATCAAAATTACCTATATCTAAATTATCTAATACTTCTTCTCTGTAATCATTATTTATTTCTTTTTCTTTTAACTCTTGGTCGGTTATAGAGTTTTCTTGCTGCTTTTCATTCTCTAAGTTAGATGGTTTATATAATGGAGTTTTATGTATAACTTCTTTTACTTCATCACTATAATCTTCTTTTTTTATAATTTCACCATCTTTCTCAACAACAGTTTCTCCTTTTGGACTAATATCAGTAGTTATAGTACTACCGTCGTTAAGATCAGTTTTAGTAGTAAATGGATTATCAACTTTCCATAATAAATCTTCCGTACTCATTCCTTCAGCATTAAATGAGGTTCCAAAAATTCCACTAAGTTTCTCTATAGCTTCTTCACGTTTTTGTTTGTCTATTTCCTCAGGATTTAAAACTGGTACTTCAACTGTTCCTTTGGATTGTGATTCCAAAGAAGTATCTTCCGATTCTGATCCCGTATTGTTTTGTTGATTGTTTGGAGACTGATCCGCCTCTTGATTTTGCCCTACAGGGGGTGTTACCGTTGCGGCTGCTTCTACGACAGCTTCGCTTGTAGGGCCTTCTTGCTTTCCCGGCGTAATAGATTCTGGTTCTTCAGTTATTAATTCTGCCGTTAAATTCTTTTGTTTTAATTTCTTTTGAAAAGTTTGGTAAGCCATGTCCCCATCTGGAACATGTACTATTCTGCCATCTGATAATTTATATTTTGCCATACTGTATCGTTAGTTACCCGTGTTAATAAATTTGTAATTATATATCGTCTATTGTAATTTCTTGTGGTGATTGCTTTGGTTTGTTTTTATTTTTATTATCGTTATTATTTTTTGTTTCTACGCTTAAATTATTATTCCAATTTTGCTCCATAGCTTTAGTAAAGTACTCAGATAAGTAATCTTTTAACATTTCTTCATCTGATAATATCATAGAAGTTATCATTGCGGCATCATCATCTGTTATTTTACCATCTTCAGGTGTAGGATCTTTTACTTGATCTACTGATACTCCCATATCCTCGTATGTTCCTAGTTTTACAGCTGATTGTAAATCATCTATAAATACTCTGTCACCAAATATTTTATCAGTTGCTAAAGATTTTACATCTCCATGATTAATAACTTTTTGTTTCATGTTATTGTATTCTTTTTGATAATTAAAAGTAGCATTTTCACCTGGTTGTATAGTTTCAGCTGTCCTCATAGAATCTTCAATTAAAGCTTTTATGCCTATTTTACTTGCTTGATCAACTTTTCTACTATTAATCATTTCTTGTATTTGCTCCATAGATTTCCAACCATCTATCATTTCGTAACCGGGTACTCCGTTCTCATCATATATTACTTCTTTACTTCCATCAACAATACCCATAATATCAGGTGTGTATTCTGCTAATTTTTCAGTTGGATTATGACCAAAGTTATCTGTATCTGTTAAATCATTTGCTAGCAACTTTCTAAATTCTTCGGACTTAAACATTTTATCTTTAGTTTCTATCATGTTCGCTTCAATAACTGCTTGATCTTCTTTTGTTCCATTGGCGTAATTTTCTTTATCTAATTTAAGTTGTTCAGCTAATTGTCTATATTCATTTTCTGGCATTTTTGGTACTCTACTCGTCTCATAGTTCATTACATCTAAAAAATTTTCATTTGTAATAATATCACTTTGTCCGTTCTCTTGTTCAACTATTTCTTCTTCCATAATTATAATTTTTTAAATTCTACGTCTAATTTAGAGTAATCAACTCTATCATATCCTCCGTTATTAACTATAGCATTATTTGGTATTTCATCTGACATAACGCCTTGATAAATACCATCTCCAAAGAATTTATCTATGTATTCAAATATATATATTTTTAAACCACTAGGAGATTTACCTATTAGCTTAATATTCTTTTTTAACCTTCTATCAGAACCTAGTAAATTACCAGCAAGATCTCCAACACCACCTATTACGCCGGACCAAGCATCGTCTTTAGCAGCTTGCGTGTCAGCCACTTGTTGTTGTGCGGTTTGATTTTCTGCATTTGCCATGTCTAACAGAGCTTTTTGTTTATTCATTTCTTGTGTTTGGGAGTGTTGTTCGCCTTGAGCTATTTTGTTTGCAACTTCAGCAGCGCCACTTCTTTCTTTTAATTGTATATTAGCTGCAGCACTAGCTGTTTTAGCTTGGTTGGCTGCCTCTTGTTGACCTATACCAGCTGCAGATTTTTGTGCAGCTAATTGACCTTGTTGAGCCATTGTTTGTGCTAGCGCTGCTATACCACTACTACCTGCAGAACCTCTTAATCCAGACATTATATTAGCTTGACTTTGTGCAAATTGTTGATTTGCCATTTCAGCTTCTTTTTGATTAATAGTTAAATCTTCCATTTTATTTTCCATGCCAGCAAACTGATTTGTCATATCCTCAAATGGATTACTAGTGTCAAGATTTGAATAAATCTCTTTCATTCTATCCATTTCAGCTTTTGTCTCTGCCGCTGCCTTTTCAGCTTTTTTATTAGCCTTTCCAGCTTGTATACCTGAATATATACCTCCAAAGATTTTTCCAAGAAATTTAAATGGTGCGTCTTTTTGTTTTGCGATATTTGCCATACTTGTTTAATTTACTAATATATAGTTACATTTTTTGATTATTATTTACTACTCTCGTGTATCTCACATGCTGTCGAAAACATCTCTGCTTTATCTCTAGAATCATTTTTAAATCTAGCTGCACCATAATAACCTAGCAATGAAGACATGTTTACTGTATTATCTTTAGAGAACATTACATAACTAGCCGTCGTTGGAGGAGTCACATCATTATTCATATTGCATTTTATTACAAGAGTTTCTGTTTGAACACCACCACTAACTAATCCTCCAATTTCTACAGAAGTAACCTCACCTATGGTTGTTATACTAGTTTGTTCAGCTGTAGAAAACCCACCTACAGTAGTAGCACCGTTTACATAATAGGCGGTATCACCAACTTGCACTGATATATTAGTTCTATCGTAATATTGAAATGTTAATATAACTTCTGTCATAATTTATTATGTTATTATTTGATCTAAATCTAGATTCATTGTAACGTCTTGCGTTCCCCATTTTTTAATAAGAACATCAGCTGTTAGGGTAAAAGTAGTAGTACCTATACCAGTGACTGCTATATTAAATATTTCTATATGAGTACCACCATTATCCGCATATACAGAATTACTCCAGTGTGAAGTTGTAGAATCAGTACTTGACCAAATTGGTATACCACTAGTAGCTACAGCAGAAAAAGTATGACCTGTACAAATCCATTTTACGCTAAAAGTACTTGGTGTTTGTTTTAGCCGTTTTAACGTACTAGGGCGAGCATTTGGCCTACCTGTGTGCTGATATACGTTTGTTGGCCCCGTATAAGAACCATCTGTTTCTGATGTTTTTAGTATCAACGTAGGATTTCTATATTGATATAAAGTATAATGAGGTACAACTGTTGGTATATTAGATTTTAGTGTTGTTGATCCTTTTGGATAAATATTTATATGGTATGATTCGGGTCTAACAAATCTAATAGAGTCATTGTCATCCATATCTACCGCCTCAGATAATACTACAGTTGTAGCATCAGTAATTGATGACACTGTAACAATAGCACCAGTATCAACATCATTATAAATTAATTGATCTCCTTTTCTAATATTATTATTTTTAGTTACAAATCCAGTATCACCGTTTATTACCATCGTGGCTGAATCTCTTGTTCCATCTACAGTTGTTGTAAAACCACTATTAACAGGAAACTCTTGATTAAATGTATATGATGCTATTCCAGATCTTCTACCAGATAACTTTAATGTTTTATTAATACCATTGACTAAACCACCAATAGTATCAACTACTTGTGTGTTAGATAAACTTCTATCTATTATAGATGATCCATCAAGATCTTTCGTTATTGTTATATCAAACTCAGCACCAACATCACCGTATATTGTTATTGGTCTAGTTTCACCATTATTTAAAATCTCAGAAGCTCCATATTTAACGTCTTTAATTTCAGTTGTTGCTGTTGGTATTTTAGTAGTCTTCCACTTTAAAAAAACCCTTGCTCCAGAGCCAGATTTTATAGAGACATTGTTTTTATAAACCATATTAAAATTATAAGTAGTTATACGGTTTTGACTATCTCTTGTTATACCTGATGGTACTATTCTTAAGACATTTTCTTCCACACCAACAGGCATTAAAGAAGGTTGAGTCGGAAAAAAATAACCATCATCAGCTGGTATACTAAGTGCTGCTAAAATTATTGGTTCATTATTGGCTACTTGTCCTCTTATTATAGTTTGTGTAATATCACCAGTTTCTGTTACATCAGCAGTAAGACCATCGCCTCTTATTGTTATATTAGGAGTAGCATTAGCGTTGTTGTTAGTATTTTGCCCAGGAACAATAGTTTCAGTTATTTCAAAAATAGGCAAAGCAAGATCTATAGGGGGAGATTGTTCAGTTACAAGGCTAGCGTCACCATCAATATCTAAACTTATATTATCATTAGCGGATGTCCCATCTAATTGAAATGTTGGTTCTAAACTTACTAAAACCTTAACTGTATTATCAGTGGCCCATGCAGTTGTAACATCTGAAAATGTCACCTCAGACACACGACCAACTAAACTAGACATATTATTAACAGAAAAGTTAGCTGCTGCTATTACATATGAACTATTTGGTGTTATCGTGAGTATTGTAGAATCATTTACACCATCAGGACTCCAATTAGCTATATTACCAGCAATAACTACATCACCAATTAGCTCATCTTGTTGATATAAATTTATTAACTCTCCAGTTAATGGATTAGTTTGATTACCTGTTACTGTATAATTATTAGCCATTATTAATTAAATTTATTATTAATCATCATCACCAAGATCACTTATTGATAATTGTGTTTGGTCAGGTTCTGTAGAGATAACTGCTAAAGGAAAACCTATACCTTGTACAGAAAATTCACTAACATCTAAGTTATCTAGTGTAGTTGCTAGTCCAGTTATTTTATTAAACCATTTGTTTTCTTTATCTATAAATTCCGGCACTTTACCTTCTTGTAGGTCTGTATTAAATGAATCTACGTACCAACCTGTTTTTGCAGATAAATTGTAATATTCTCCATCTGTATAACTAACACCATTTAATGTTTGAGTTGTAAATTGGTTTATTTTAGCTTGAGAACCTTCATAGTTAATTGCTTTAAAAGATTTTACAGACCCAGGTTGATCATTAAATAAAACTTCTATTTCTGAGTTATAAGCCGTACCATAAAAATTATTTCTAAAATTATTATCATAATGCAAATAAGCTTTATTATTATGTGCTGTAAAGTATTTACCTGTTATTGATAATCCAGAAGAAGGTGTGAAAGACTTAAAACTAACCCAACCTTTTGATTGTTCATTAAAGGATACTGTTGTTTTATTATCTATTGTTCCCCCTTCAGTAAACTTAGCGGCAGTATTAAGAGTTATATTGTACTCGCCAGTTACAGCATCAAAACTACCTACTATATTATCACAATCTTTTAATTTTTCTCTAAAATAGACTCGCATGCCTACATCTGATATAGGTGTTAATCCATCCATTGACAGTCTTAATACTGCTCCCCTTTGTTTATCAGCAAAATACATTCTGAATTGATCTGATGCTAATGATTCTGGATTTTTAGATATACCAAAATCACCACTATAGGGAGTGGCTGTTCCTAACACTGTGTTAGTTGATGTTAATTGAGCATTTCCATCAGCATTGTATAAAGCATTTCTATTTGCTAATACTTTTATAACTTTATCTTCTGCAAAAACAGTTAAAATACCTTCGCCAGTTTTCATAGCTTGTATTGATCCGTAAATTGGGTTTAAGTCTTTGGTTATTTTTTCTGCCATGTTAAATTGGCTCAAGTCATTTACGCTTGATGTTGAATTATATAAACCAGAGTATATTAATCCACTACCTTTAGTTTCTTCTCCATATTCTAAAATTGTAGAAGATACTTTTACACCATTATCTATTTGTGGAGCGTTAAAATCATCTCTAATTCTATCTGATTCTACGCCATTACCAAATGAATAACAATTAAACCAACCTAAATCTACAGGATACTTCCAGACATCGGTATCTATTTTAAAAAATCCTGTTACAATTCTAAATTCGTAACTATCACCACCAACTTGTTTATTTAGTTTTATAATTTCACTACCTAGTCCTGATGGCCAAATTATACTTGGATCTGAGTTTGCATTACCTACAGCACCTACAACAAATGTTCCTACTGGAACACTAGGCCCTATTACTTCTGCTCCAATTATAGAATTACCATTAATATCATCATCAGCTCCAGTTCCATATAAAAATGATCCTAATTGATTATTAATTCTTGATAAAGTTCTAGTGGTTCTATCAGATGGCACAGCTACATCAACATCACCTGGAGTTCCGCTAGCTAAAGCATAATGATCTAATATTTTAGATCGAGTTACAGTTCCATCATGATGTTTAAAAGAAATTTCATCATTAATAGCAACACCAACCGCACTAGCACCATTACTAATACTTGTTACTAATTCAGTTAAAATAGGGTTATCATGAACAAGTGCTATAGCATTATTACCAATTGATCTAAAAACTCTTGGGTCACCCACTATACTTACTTGTTCTGTGGCTAAGTTTTCTATATCATCTGCTGGCGTTAATTCTACCTCTCTAGTTTTTATAGAAATTTTACTTGCTCTGTCTTTATTATTTGATGGTTTAGTAAAGGTTATTAAATCTCCAGATTGTTTTAATTTTACTGGAATAGCCTCACTTGCCTCGTAATATATATCTAAGCCTACATCTTCTTTTGGTTCTGTTTCCCAACAAGCCGCATTAGTAGCTACCCCATCTTCTGATAAATCACTAGAAGCAACTTCTCCAAGTATTTGTATCTCCATGTAACCAATACCATCATGTCGCGCTTCGCCTCTTGGATCCCAAGCTGAAATATCTATACCAGAACCAGGTAATGTGTCTCCATTAGGGTTAACTCTAGAAAATCTAGTTATTATAGTTTGACGTTTATGTGTATCTACAGCATCAATATCAGAGTGATTATCACTAGTTATTTCTATTGGTGGACTGAATGGCTCATTACCATCAAAGTTATCTTGATTAAAAGATACTACTTTATAAGTCTCTCCATTTGGATCGTTAGCAAAACTAAATAACGTGCCTGGCGTTGTCATTGCTGATTTAAATAAAGAATCTATTTGCCCAGCTGGATTACCTTCTATTCCTTCTTCAGGTTCCCAATCCTCGTCAACACCAATAACTGAAAATGTTAATTGCCCATATTGACCACCTAACGCGTCACCAATATTAAGTCCTGATGGTTGCCAATTTTGATCAACTTCTAAATCATACGGTTGATCTGGATATGTGGCTCCCGCAGGATATGGACCGTATGTTACAGTATTTAGATGATGACTTAATGGTTGAAATCCTGATCCAAGATATTGTAATATTTGACGTTGGATAGATCCACCACCAACTTGAGGAAAGTTAAATAGTTTAGAAAACCCACGATAAGCAGGGGCATGATCTATAAATATATTTGTTGATCTACGAGGGAGATTAGTGTCTGGGTCATTTCCTTTCCACCATTCCCAAAATAGCCGTGTTTTATCAGGATTTCCAGGGCCAAACATTGGAACAACTTGATCATCTTCATTTGTTCCATTGGAGCCAGCATTATCTAACGTTAAGTTAGTGTTTACAACTCCATTGTCATCAGTGTTAGCTGTCAACACAGTAACATTTCCATCAAAGTTTGTTGGTGTTAATCCATCGGCTAATTCATCATTATATCCATAATTAAATCTAACTTCATCAGCAGTAAAAACCTCACCAGGCCAAGTATTAGTAGCGCTAGTGTTGTAAGCCCCTGCAATAAAATTATCAGGATCATCTACATCCTCTGCCGTCATAGCTCTATTCCATTTAGCAGCAGCTATATAACCTACTCTATAAGTATTTTGTACTTCGTAACTAACTTTAGTACCTAATACATTTGTTTTTAGCACTTCGTCTTTTTCTATTTTAGCAAAAAACCGTCCATCAAATTCTGGTTTATTTTCAGCAACTGCATCTCTTAACTGTAAATAGTACCCAATATTATTAGTACCACCAGTACTGTAGTTATTTTCTAAATTAGATACAGCACCGCTTAGATCGGTTGGGTAAAGAAGTTTAGCAAGTATTTTCTGGTACATATTAACTTCAACTTCATCAAACATTTCTCTAAATACCACTCCTTTTTCATCATCTTTATTTACTAACTTTGTAATATTTTTCCAAGGACTAAACGCGTAATATTTTTTATTATTTTCACTAGAGCTAATAAAGTAACCTATAATTCTAGCCTTTGCCGTACCTTTAAAATCTTTACCTTCAGGATCAACCGAATTCCAGTTTGATGTTGTGCATAGCACCTTCCTATAATCAGCGTTAGGATCATTTGTTTCCTCTGGACCGCCAAATAAAGCTGTTGGTCTACCATCGGAAACATCTCCATCATATACAGATTCTTTCAACATGTGTATCATGTCGTAATCTCTATTAACAGTTTTTATATAATCTGGAGCGTCATTTTCAATAGCTATTACTTTATATCTAGCTTCTTCTGTAATTGGTTTTTGAGTACCATGTCCATTTTTTAATATTAAATATGATTCTTCATCAATTTTATTTCTGTCAGCTGATGGAAAAGATAACCAGATATTATTATCTTCAGCGTCATACCATCTATCTAATACTAAATTATAATATTCATTAGAAGTTTCTTTTACATAAAATTTAACATAATTCATCCAACTTGGAGGAATAGCTTGAATTTCTTCCCAACTTTGTTTTAATTTAAATTTATTTTTATAACCTGCTAAACTTTTTTCAACAACTAAATCACCTGACACGGTTTCAGTTATGATCTCTTGATCATCTATTAATGTTTGTTTATATCCGTTAGTTATTACAGATGTTTCTCTACCATACTTGTCGCCAAACACGGCTCCAAATTGATAATTTCTAATTGATTTTACAGATTTTTGTGGATTTGGAAAAACAACTCTTTCTGATTCTAAAGATTGCTTTATTCCCACAGGTATATTTAAGTCATAACCTTGAGTATAGTTACCATAAACAATTCTGTTAGCTGTCATTTCTTGACTTATAGCAAATTTAGGTACATTATCCCACGCTCTAAGTAATTGATTAGATGGCAACACTTTATGTATCATTTCAGTTGTTACAACAAAAGAACCAGTATTATCATAACTATAAGTGTCACTTGGAACAAATGCAAAATTTTCCCACTCTAAATCAATTTCTCTTCTTATTGTTTTTACAACGTAAACGTTAGCGTCGTCTGTTGGTTTCCAAAGTATATCAACTGACTTGACGTCCATTGGTCTTATATTATTATCAGGTATAAAGTTTTTAATAGTTAAGCTTCTAACGTTATTAACCATTCCTTTATTATAACCTTTGCTTGATGTATATTCAAAACTGCCAGGTAAAAATGCTAATTCAGAAAATGGAGAAAAACTTGAAAACTCATTATCTTCATATTGGTATCTGTAAGCAAATCTACCAAACTTAGTTTCAAACAGTGGTTTTCTTTGTTCTATTTCAAATTCCCAATTAGAAGGATCAAATTCTAATACTTCATCGCTTATTGATAGTAATTTTATTGTAATATTTATTCCATTTTCATCTACATTAGTAACTTTTCCTCTTACTATAGCTGGATCATCAAAGTATACGCTATTATGAGTAAACTTAATAACGTCATCAAGTCTAACTTCTATACCTGTTAATATTACTATTCTAGAATCTCCTTCTGATGGATATGGTGGTACTGCATCAGAATTAACAAAATTACCTATATAACTACCTGACGTATCACCGTTTCTATCATTAGTGCTTAAATGTAAAGTTGGAGGAGTTTTTGGGGATTTTCTTATTACCGTTACATTTTCTCTTTTTATATCAGATGTTAATAAGTTTTCTATACCACCTCCATCATTTGGACTAACTTCTTCTAATTCTCCAGTAATAGGGTTATTTACATGTAATTTAGTATGTATAGTTCCATCGCTAGCAAAACCAGAATTTTGAGTTCCAGCCCTACATCTATCTATATTTATTCTTTTTGGCTCGTGCTTTCCATCTGTCCAATATAATAAATTATCTAAAATATTTATGCCTGTTATTATATTATAAGCTCTTTCTTCTGTACTATTATTACCTTTCCAATAATCAAACTCTAATACTCTTTCTGGATGTATAAAGTATATTACTCCATTAGGATCTTTAGTACCATCCTCAAACAATGTCGCTGCAATAGTAGATAAGTTACTTGTTTGTTTTGTTGAAAATATTAAATTATTACCATCTATATTCACTATTTCAGCACCAGGTATTGTTTGCTCCTCATTTAACCATAAATAATTAGTTACTTCACCATCATCATCAGGAATATCTTGAGCGTAAACCCTCATCCCAATTCTATACTTTGTAGCATCATCAACTGTTATATAAACATATCCAGTGCCAGGAGAAAATACAGAAAAATCTGCAACGTCTTCTAATACACTTGTTACAGCAAATCTATCTACAAGTATATATTTATTACCACCATTTAAATCTAATTCTTGAATACTATCAATCCAAATTCTTTCAGACTTACCATCTTCCCATTTACCATCAGAGCCTAAACTAGCGGTTTTTATTATATTATTAGTTAAATTACCACCTAACAATCCACCAACAGGAACTGGGGCCGCAGCAAAAAAATAAGCTTTATCATTAGATTCATCACCGATATTACCAATAATCCTTGTTTTATCTGCCGGTAACCCGTTTGGCACTCCATTACCCCAAGGGGTATCTGCTATATAACTTTCAGTTTCATAAAAAGATAATTTAGGAGCATTACCTTTTATATTTTGAACAGTACCCGCATCACCAAGCCCAGTGTCACCACCATCACTAGTTCTGATTTGTATATTTAAAGCATCTCTATATTCACCACTTTGCACAAGTCTTTCATCTGCATCCTTGTTCATTTTTGCGCCGGTAAATGTTTTCTTGATTTCAGGCATGTGTTATTATTTTATTGGCTTACTCAATCCTTTTAATACTTGAGTGAATTCTTCTATTTTGATATTAGATAATCTAATCTTTGCTTTTCTAGATTCTGCGAATCTTTCTTTTTTAAATCTCGCCACAAGAAAATCTGGTATATTAGATCTAGTAGACAATACTCCATATGCCACATGTTTATAGCAAGCCTCTTCACAAAACTTATGTACGACCATTTCAGAATCAGTACCTAATCCATCACTAATATATTTTAATATTATTGTTTCTCCAGACAAACTAGAACCAAAATGAATATGTCCTCTATTATAATCTATATAAAATGTACCATTAGATTGAGCGTGCTGAGGATCTAATCCATATCTTCTTCCTCTATTGTCTATATCTCTATCTGTTTCGTCGTTTCCATAAGCATCGCTAACTGCTTGATCATTATAATTTGTCAAAGCATTACTAGGTGATTGTTCTGCTAAAGTATCATCTATACCATCACTATCTGTATCTGTATATTGATATACTCCATCTACTTGACTTATAGCAAAGGGATTCGATGTTCTTCCAGTAGGATACAGTACTCTTTCAATACCGTTAGAATCGACTCTAACTAATTTAACATAATTTACATAATCTTGTGGAAGAATCATTTTTAAAGTATTAGGAACTTCTATTTCTTGAGATTTGACGGATCGAAGTACATCATAAGATAGTTCTTGAATAGCGCGCATAGCGTGAAATTGAACATCAGTTCTATTCACTTTACTTATTATTTTACCCTCCCCAACATACGCTATCATAAAACCACTTATAATATGGTCTAAAGTTATAAACTGATAATTACCATAATTAGCAGAATTACTTGAGCTATAGTATGTTGATTGAGTTGTTCCGTCTAATAATCCCATAATTAACTATTTTGTTCTTGTTTTATCATTTGAATACCCCCTGAGGCAGTTTGCATAACATCAGGTTGTTTAATTGTTAAACCAGCTAACATTAATACTCTTAATACTAAATTCTCTTCTTCTGAAACATGCAATTCAAAATTTGTACTACTACCCATATTATACAATGCTTTATCATTTATTACTACATAACCCCAGCTAGGTGCTGTAGGAGTTTTATAATAACTAACCTCAAATACCTCAGTATCGTTATTTAATCCAGATTCGCCAGTAGCAGCAACGATATTATATGTAGAAGTTGTTGGCACTGGATATATAGTAACTATACCAGAATCTTCTCTTACAAAAATAGATCTACCTAAGGTAGCTTTTGTTAAAGGATGGTTTTCAGTATAAGCTATTTCGCTTTTATTTACTTGTGTTACTTTTTTACCTCCTCTAGTTATATCAATTATTTTTTGTATATCTCCTGGTAGAGTTAGGCTAGCCGAGGTAGTAGATACACTTGTGTCAACATGGAATGGATGTAGTTTTTCTTCTAACATTTCTAATTCATCTGCATAATCCATTTTATTTTTAGGTTTAGCTTCAGCCATTTTTACTCCATGAAAATAATTTTCATAAATTTCATTTTGAGCTTTATCAGCTAATAAATTAAACTCTTGGGGTGTTATATAACCCCTTTGTTCTTTATTAGCCATTGCTAATACCTTTTGATATACTGTGTCTATATTTATTGCCATTTGTCTTTATTTTACTATTATATAGTTACATAATAAAGTGGAAGGTTAGCCCCTAAATAAAAATAGCCACCCATAATAGGTGGCTACTTTCAGTAATTTAAAAGATTATTATTTTAATCTTTTTTCTATATTTGAGAATACTTCCATTCCTTCATCAGTTTTAAACCATTGTGCTAAAGCTGAATATGGATGTTCTTCAAATGGAACAGTCATTAATTTTCTATTATTAGAGCCCCATAAAAATGTTCTTTGATCTTGAGATAATTTTATTATCCCCATTTCAGTAGCTTTAATACCAAAGTTTCTAAGATGTACATTTTCATCACTTAATAGTTCTAAAAATAATCTAGGATTTCTTTTAGCGTATAATAGTAAATCTCTTTTAAGTTCTTTAGAACTCATTTCAGATACTTTAGAACCTACTTCTACTCTCATGATAGCTTCGGCCATATCAACATCTAAACCTCTAGCAGCATTTAATGCTTCTATTTCCATTTCTAATATGTCTATTTCGTTTGAAGCTATTTGAACAGGTTTATGTTCTTTGAATAATTTATCTCTATGAGGATGGTATAGTGATAAAAGTTTTTGTAAAACCGTTTTAGTTTTAGGAACCATTAAAGAACCATTCCTAAAAATAATATGTTCTAACCTTTGTTCACCTTGCATTTCATCTACAAAAACAGTTCTTTGGTTTGAGCAATATTTTAATTCTCTTTCGTAACCTTTTTCTTCATCCCAATAATGAACATTACTACCTCTTATTAAGTAAGTCAATGGTGATTTATTACCAAGTAGATAATACATTCTGTCTTTTATTTCCCAATCATTTTTTGATTTAGGTTTTTCTTTAATTTCTGGTCTAACTTCTACTTTAGGAGTTTCAACCACCGGCTCTTTTATAGTAACCGTTTCTTCTACTTGAGGAGTTTTAACCTCAATTTTTGTTTCTTTTTTCTTTGCCATAATATAATATATAATATAATTAATAAAATAAAAGAAAAGAGGAGCGATTTACGCTCCCCTAATCTTAATAATGAATACTAGTTCATTAACATAAAGTTGTTAGCACCTTGAGTAACTAAACATCTTTCAGTTAAGAAATGAACTTTCATTGCATCAACTCCATCTGTAGCAGCGCCAACAGATCCAGTGATCCAAGATTTCATTTTTCTAGATTCAGTGTTTGAAGCTCTGTATCTTACATGTAAGAACGGTCGCTTCAGATTTTTACCTAATTGCTCATCGTAAACTGAAGATACACCAGCTGGAACAACAACACCTCTAATATTATTAACAGTATCGTTTAATCCACCTCTTGTGCCTTTATCGTTTAAGTATTTAAAATCAGATTTATAAAAA
>TARA_R110002012_G_scaffold59076_12_pt1 | contig 21764 bp, 18 predicted proteins | sample TARA_R110002012 | Tara Oceans TARA_R110002012 (sample SAMEA4396515) | marine metagenome | biome: Westerlies Biome; feature: [DCM] deep chlorophyll maximum layer (ENVO:01000326); material: water (ENVO:00002006), including particulate matter (ENVO:01000060) such as... | depth 40 m | reverse complement strand
TCGCCAGTGGCAGGATTGGTTGCCTGGATATTGGCTTGATTACCGGTGACAGCCTGCTGACCGATTAAGAGTTTGCCTTCCAATGCCATGGTCGATCTCCTAGTAGTTTCGCGTAGGGCGTCACCTTCAAACGCACCTACTTGTATGAATAGTACGTTTTGTATGCACGTTTTAGATGTTGATACATGGCAGAATTCGCCGCCTTTGCATCGCTTGCTAGAATCGCTTCAAGAATATCAGCATGTTCCTGACCCACTTTTTCCAGATACTGGAAAGTCGTTTGCGAGTCGGCCTCAACTGACATGAGCTTTGCGCGAGGAATAGTGCCTACGTCCCACTGTTCGTAAATAGTGACGAACGCGGGATTGTGCGTTGCCTGAGCGATTGCTGCGTGAAAGGCAAGATCCTCATCACGCGCCTGCGTGGCCTGTTGGCAGGCTTGAAGAAACTCTTCGTGCAGCTTGAGCAGTCGCTGCTTATCCTGCTCATCGTGCCGAGTAGCCGCCAAGGCTGCCACTTCCGGTTCAATCGTCAGGCGTAGTTCGAGAATATTCAAAATATCCTCAATCGTGCGCAACCGAATCTTCTTTTCAGGACTTCTATGTTCAGGAAGGGAGCGCAGTACACGCGTTCCGATTCCGCGGCGGGTTTCAACAAGCCCCTGCGATTTCAGGTGAGTGATGGCTTCTCGTATGACTGTTCGGCTTACACCGAATATGTCACAAAGCGCGCCTTCAGGCGGAAGCTTATCGCCTACCGGAATTTCCTGGCGTGCAATAATGCTCTCCAACTGCTGGGAAACCTGCCTAGACAAGCTACCACCATGCACTAAAGGTTGTATGCCAAGACTATTCATGCGTAACCAACTCTCACGTAGATCCAAGTTTTAGGCTTGTTTAACGCCCTCCGTAATGCTCTATACTATATAGTATCTACTGTACTTTTTAATCATACGTATGACGATCAGTCATCTGGATGGTTCGAAGAGGCGAATTTGCCCCCTTGATAGATAACTTCAGGCGCGTTGGCGTCTAGCGTATCGCCTCTTGACTCGATCTCTTCACGCCACTGCTCGGAACTGTGCTGTGGCTTCCAGCCCATAAACGAAACCAATTGATTGTCCCACCACTGCTCGGCGTTATCTGAAGCACCATAGATAACGGTGTTGCCCAGCTTAGGCGCTTTGAATGCACGCTCGAACATGCTCATCAGATCCTCGACGTGCAACCATGTGGCTAGCATGCGTGTATCGGCGGGTTTGGGGAAGCACGAACCGATACGCACGCTCAGCGTTTCGATACCGAACTTGTCGAAATAAAGGCTGGCGAGATCTTCACCAAAGCACTTTGAAAGCCCGTAAATGGAATCAGGACGGTGCGGCACCTGGGTATCGATCTTCTGTGTGCGTTCGTAGAAACCGATCGTGTGGTTCGAGCTTGCAAAGATGATGCGCGGCTTGCCCAGTTGGCGCGCGGCTTCATACAGGTTGTAAGTACCGATGATGTTGGCCTGTAAAATCCCCTGCCAGGGTTTTTCAAGCGACACGCCGCCCAGGTGGATGATGCCGTCGCAACCCTCTAGCAGCGCTCTTACACCTTCGTAATCGGCCAGGTCACACTTCATTATCTCTTCGTGCGATGCGGGGTTTTCGATATCCGAGATATCGGAAAGGCGAACATGCTTGGCAAGATTGTTCAAATAGGGGCGAATGGCCTTGCCTACGCCGCCAGCGGCACCCGTCACCAATAATCTGTTTAACATACCAGTCTCCATATCCTTTTGTATTTGGTCGATATCAAATATCAGATAAATGCCTGTTTACCCTGGGAAAGCATCTTGCCCTTAAAAATCGTAGAGAAACGCCGGATTGTTTACCAATATCTTCTGGCGAGTCTGCTCATCCGCCCAGTCCAGCAGGATATCCAGCTGTTCGACGTCGCTTGGGTACTGCTCGCGCTTTACACCCACATGCGGCCAGTTGGACCCCCAGATGACTCGATCAGGCGCATGCTCGATAACACGCTTGGCAAGGGGGGCAACGTCTGCGTAATCCGGCCCACCCTTAAGGCTGGTTTCGTAAGCACCGCAGATCTTGAACCAGGCATTGCCTTTATCAATCAGACGCAGAATGTCGTCAACGCGGCGATCATCGGCGGAGACCGGGTCAATAAATTTGCCGATATGGTCTATAATGTAACGCTCTTTGATCCTCTGCAGCTCTGAATAATAATCAGGCAAATCGCGACCATTAAACTGGACCATCAAATGCCACCCCATATCCTGAATGACACTTTCAACGGCCAGCATGCGATCAATACCCACTGCCCCACCGGGTAGCTGCATGATTCGGGCTCCACGCACTCCGCTTTCATGCAGCCGCTCTAGCTCCTGCTGAGGCGTCTCGGGAGTAATAACCGCAATGGCACGCGCGACATCAGGGCCAAACCTCTTTAATGCCTCAACGAGTGCTGCATTATTCGCCTGGTAAGCATTAGGCTGGGTAATGACTACACGTGAAAGGCCTAGCCACTGCTGCAGCCCCCTGTAGTTGTCTACCGTTGCCAGTTCAGCGATTTGCGGCCCGCCCGGCTGAGCTTCATAACCTGGCAGAAAGATATGAGCATGACAATCCGTTGCCCCCACGGGTGCCTTCAAACGTGGGGACGGGCCAGTTAATGGGCGAGTATTTTCTGGAATCGACATCATGCCTCCTTGTCGCAAAAAGTGTCTGCTTTAGCGGCGTTTAGTATTGCTTAGCTATATTGATCAACTCGACCAACTGCTCGCGCTCTGACGCTGAAGGCATGACTAGCGGAGCACGCACCTTGCCTGCCGGCTTGCCGATGATCTCTGCGCCTAGTTTAATCAAGCTAACGGCATAGCCTTTTTTCTGATCGCGAAGTTCAACGAAAGGAATAAAGAATTCGCGTGTAATTTTCTCAACCGTCTTGTGCTCGCCGGCCCGCAACGCTTTATAAAATGTTGATGCCATATCCGGTACAAAATTGAAAACCGCTGATGAGTAGGTATTAACGCCGATAGACAGGTAGGCCTCAGCAAAGATTTCAGCGGTAGGTACCCCACCGATATAGGCAAGCCGATCACCGACTGTTTTGACGATTTTATTCAGCGCCTGAATATCCCCTTTGCCATCCTTGAGCCCGATCAGATTCGGGCATGCATCCGCCAACTGCTTCACGGAAGCGGCATCCATGACTCCGTTACCACGGTTATAGTAGATAACGTTTAAAGAGGTGCTATCGCAGACCGCTCGCGCATACTGAACTAGGCCATCCTGAGGGCACTCCGTCAAATAAGGAGGCATCAGCAGGATACCGTCGGCGCCCGCCTCTTCAGCGATTTTCGCCTGGGACTTGGCCTGTTCGATGCTCTGCCCCGCGCTTGCGATGATGGGTAACTGGCCGCCGATGGTATCTACCGCCGCCGTCACTACCTGCCGGAAGTCTTCCAACGACAGACTGAAGAATTCACCCGTCCCGCCAGCAACAAAAACAGCTGAAATTTCATGGCTGACAAACCACTTCAAACGCTCTTGATAGCTCTCGCGGTCAAACTGCCCCTGGCTGTCGAAGTCGGTAATGGGAAAGGAGAGCAGGCCATTGGAGATGGAGGCCAGCGTTTTTTCGCGTGGAAAATGCATATATTTATTCCTGTACAATGTCTCGTTGTAATACATCACACAACTATAAAGGGAAGCAGAAGCTGGATCAATATCAAATTGGCTAATATACATTTAACCTCACTTGACTTATGCAGGCGTAAATGCACCCAGCTTCATACTTGGTAACGAATTTCTAGAACGAGAATCTATAAGTTAACTGAACAGCATCATTATGCTCGCCCGCATTATAAGTGGCCCCCTCACGAGTCTCATCTTTGCGCTTATAGGTCACAGCAAGTGCATTTGCAGCATTGATGCGATACCCGACTCCTAATTCATGCTCCCAACGATCCTCTCCTCCTGTATACATGCTGCCAGAATCGCCAAGCACATATGCATAGCTGGTGTTCCATGCCAATCCAATTCTATCGGTTAAAATGTAGTTAATATAACCATCGAACCGATTAACACGAGATCTTACGCCACCGCTTTCATTAAAAGTCTGGTACTCATACCGATAACGCGCACCTATTCCCCAGTCATCATTAATCTTGTAGTTTAGCCTCAACATGGGTCGAGCCGTCTCCGACCCAGGATTGAACTTGTACTCAATTTTGGGCTGAAGGGACCAGCGTCTTGCCTCATCCAGTATATACGCGTAACCAATACCAAATAAGTTTTCAGCCAATTCAGGTGAACCGCTTACTTCATCTCTCCAGCGGCGCTGATGCTCAAATGCAACGGCTACATGGTTATCAAAAACATGGCCTATGCCAAATTTAACCTTAAAGTCCTGATTATCTCGAAATGTCTGTTCATATTTAGTGGCTATTGTTGTACTTCCAGCATAACTAAAGCTACAAAATAGAGTTACCAGCGCAGCTAATCCAGTTACCAACTTTTTATTTTTCATAGATCACCTATCATTAAGAAAATTTTTATTATCATGGGCCAAAAAAACATATATAAATTTAAAGAAATCACCTCCTTATATCATTTATGATGTATTACGTTTGCAAGGCATCTTTATTTTGGGAATTTAAAGATGCCTTATACCAATCGTTTATTTATAAGCCACTTGGGAATTCATCTCAGCTATTTGCATCGCTCGTTTGCTTGAACGGGCTGAAAAGAGCATGAGAATGGCTGGAATCATTAGTAGAGCCCCGCAAAGCAACATAATCAGGCGTCCGTTCGTAGAGTTGGGCAGTAGCGATAGCCCCATAACCATGACACTGCCGATCAAAATCAGCCGACCTAGGATGATTTTCTGCCCATAGTCCACCGCGTCGGCGGCAGGATCGGCATCAGTGCTCTCGACCGGAGTCTCCCAGCGCTGCCACATCTCCTGACGCTCGGCCGCACGCTCGGGCGAGTGTGCTTCAGCCTTGTAGAACAGGCTGCTGAGCAGGAAGAAACCGCCCGTGATCACCGCGTGGGCGCCGATTGCGAAGGCAACGCGGAAGTCCGACCACTCGCGCGGGCTGATTTCCATGCCCGTCACGCTATTCACAAGTTCAGGACTCAACCAGGCGCCGACAGCGTAGGAAACCATGCAACCCACTACCAGCGTTCCCCAACCTGACCAGTCAGGCGTCTTGCGTACGATCAATCCAAGCATGGCCGGAATGGTGATCGGGAATGTAATCAAGGCACTGGCCGTCAGCAGGATTTCAAACAGGCTCATGCTCTTGAGTGAGTTGATGAATAGGCTGATGCCGATAATGATGGCGCCAAAGCAGAGTGTGACGATCCGCGATACGCGCAACATTTCCTGCTCGGTAGCGTGAGGCTTGATGACCGAGAGATAAAAGTTACGTACAAAGAAGCCGGCGTTACGGTTCAGGCCAGAATCCATGGAGGACATGCTGGCAGCGAACATGGCCGCCATCAGAAGGCCCAACATACCAGCCGGCATGTATTCACTGACGAACGCGACGAAGACCGCCTCGTTGGCGCTGGCCCCCAGCGAAGTGAAGTTTTGAGCGAACTCAGGGCTATAGGCGTGCATGAACCAGGCCGGGAAGAACCACACGACCGGACCGATCAACGCCAGGCAAAGCGTGAATAGCGCGCCATAGCGGGCATTTTTGCTGTTTTTGGCACACATGTAGCGGTAGCCGTTGAGCGTGTTGTTCATCATGAATATCTGCTTGATGATCAGCATGAACACCCAGAAGCCAAACAGCCATGCATAGCCGTAGCCGCTGCCGGTCAGAAACTCGCCGTCGTAACTTGAGATGATAGTGCCGATGCTGTCGGTACTGCCCCAGGCAACGAAGAAGCAGACGAAGGTCACCGACATGATGATGAGCATTTGAACATAGTCAGAGGCCACGACCGCCCACGCACCCCCGGTAACGGACATAGCCACTACCGCGATGCCAGCCAGCAAGATAACGGTTTCAAGCGGGACGTTGAAAACCGCCGAGGTGATGATGGCCAGCGCACTCAGCCATGTTGCCGCCGATACCAGGCCATCGAGCATGCTGAACCAGATAAAAGTCTGCTCGCTGGGCTTACCGTATCGCATCCTCAACGCTTCGGCGGCCGTGACCACCCGCAGCTGCCTGAATCGCGGAGCAAAATACACGTAGTTCAGGAAATAACCTGCGGCGTTGGCCATGAATAGGAAGATGATCGCAAAGCCGCTCACGTAGGCCTGAGAAGCCGCCCCCGTAAAGGTCCAGGCCGAAAACTGCGTCATGAAAGCGGTCGAGCCGACCAGCCACCACAGCATGTTACCGCCGCCACGGAAGTAATCACTGGTATTAGCATTAAAGTTCTTGAAGACCCATCCAATGATTACTAGAAAGACCAGGTAAATCAATATTACCCATACATCAACAGTCATAAGACCCCCTTATTCTTTATTATTGGAGAATCGGCTTTGCCGATCAGTGGTAAAGCTGGCGCTTTGGAATATAAGCTGTGAACTTATCTTAAGAAACACATCGAACTAGTAACTCTCTAACGTATTATTTTTGATGTAATCGAAGTTGATACTTTCACCCAGGCCTGGCCGGTCTGACAGATGGACGTAGCCTTCAGCATCCATTTCATCAGCAATGACATTCAAATAAGCAGGCGCTTCGTCGTAATCCATATGGGGATGAAGCAGACCGCGCTCATACCACTGGCAGTTGGTAATAGCACCAACTACCGACAGGTTTGCTGCACCGTTGCCATGTATTTCACAATCCATGCCAAAGGCTTCTGCTAAGTGTGCTGCTTTCAAGCAAGGCGTAATCCCCCCCCCATTGGCCACGCCTGCTCGCAAGATGTCGCAGGCATTATGTTGGACCCAACTGGCGCGGCTCTGATGCTTCCCTCCAATGGTTTCCGGACCGATAACAGGAACATCAACCTGCTGGGTCAGCCACCGGTATGACTCCATGGAGTCTTCAGGCATCGGCTCTTCAAACCAGGCGAAGTCCAGGCGGGAAAGTGCACGACCTATTTTCAAGGCATCCAATCGGTTATACCAATGGTAACCATCCAACATAAGTGCAATGTTGGGGCCTACCGCCTCACGAACAGCTTCACAGGCACGAATATCCATCTTGACACTCGGCGCAAAGCTGACAGGCGGCATCCAAGTATGCAACTTGATGCCTTGATAACCCCGCTCCACCAGAGTTTCTGCAAACTGGGCGTATTCTTCAGGCGTAGAGAGCCCCCCTTTCGTTTCGTCACCGCACATTGTGCTCGCATAGGCCTTCACCTTGTTTCTGGCGCCGCCCAGCAACTGATAGACAGGTACGTTGAGCTGACGGCCTGCCAGGTCCCAAAGTGCCTGATCTAGAATTGCCATAGCACGATCGGTCAGTTGCGCTCCACTCCCGCGCTGGCGCAACCAGAGATCCTGCCAGATAAGTTCCCTTGCATGCACAGGCTTACCGATGACAGCCTTCTTGAAATATTGCTCAACAATGTAAGGTCGAATTAATTCTTTGGGCGCAAAAGCATATCCCTTAGCGCCGTCTTCAGCTGTCACGGAAAGCACTGCAATTTGCGCTTCGCTGGGTTTCCCAGCGTGGGCGTGGCCCGCACTGTCTCGAGCTAACTTAGTCTCATAGCGGATTACATCTACAGAAATGGATTCGATTTTCATGGTGCCAGGCCCCTCATATGTCGCGTATTTGTATTTGGTGCGGCTACTAAGGTAATACATAATATGTTTAATATTAGAGATACCCACTGCTGACAACAATATAGACAATAGTATGAATATTAAGAATGATATGCGGCACGCAAAATGCGTATAAGGTTATCGTTTAAAGCTATACATAAGATGCACAATATGAAACAAGGAACTCAAATGATCAGTAAAGAACAAACGTTATACATAGGCTGTGCGCTAAGCGGTGAGCTATATACCGCTCAGCTATCGCTAACAACAGGTGAGCTTGAGTACGTTACGCATATACGTCTTCCAGGGCTTGAAAAAACCGGTGGCGCCATGCCGCTTGCTATATCACGCGCGCGTAACATACTTTATGCCGTTTCCCGAGGAGAACCTTTTTTTATTGCCAGTTTCAAGATTGACATCCAAGGCGGCTTGATGCACTTGGGCAATACACCCATTGACACCAACCTGGCCTATATCCAGACAGACATTGATGACACGCACCTGCTAACCGCCTCCTTTATCGATCATCACGTCAGCGTTTTTGAAATACAGTCAGATAGCCGTATAGCGGCTCACGCATGCCAGATCCAGGAAATTCTGAAAGCACATATGCTATGCATGGCGCCAGACAACAAGACCATTCTAGCAACGAGCCTAGGCAAAGACGTTTTATACCAATGGCTATGGGAATTACAGACGGCAGGTGGTGTTGCATCTCTTCCAGCCCAGCGTGTTGATGAACTTAAGCTCTCAGAAGGCACTGGACCAAGGCATATTGCTTATCATCCCACCCTTCCTATCGCTTACATTATCGGCGAGCGCAACGGCGCAGTTAACGTCGTCCATTATGGCACAGAAGGTTTAAATCACATTCAAACAGCGTACTTGCCTGACCAGCAAGAGGCGTTTCAGGCAGCGGATATTCATATATCGCCAGATGGCCGCTTTCTTTATGCCTCCGAAAAAGCCACTTCTACGCTGCACTTATTCAACGTGCAACTGGATGGCACGATTCACTTTGCAAAGCATTTCGAGACAGAGAATCGCCCTCGCGGTTTCGCGCTTAGCACCTGTGGTCACTATCTCATAGCCGCCGGGCAGTTCTCCCATCATATTGCGAGTTATCGCATCAACGAAAACACCGGCTATCTAGCGTTGATTGATCGCCTGCCGGTTGGCCAAAGCCCAGATTGGATTGAAATGCGTTAAAACTCCATTAATGTCTTCAAGCAGAACTGTAATACTTTTAGCTAATGTGTAGACTCAAACGTACTATGTATTATCTTTAATGCGTATTCGAAGCAAAGCTCTACGTGGAGCGCAGTTAGCACTGCCAGAATAATCATAAAATACATAAGGTTTATTCATGAGAAAGATAGCCACGCTAGCCTTGACCGTCATGACACCCGCACTGGGTGTCTCCCTTGTACATGCCAATGATGCTCCTGAGCTTATTTGGCAGAGTATAACCTTTGGCCAGTCAACGGATCTGAATTTCGGCTCCACGATTCTGCCTGAAAAAGTTGGTACTAATGAGGTAACTCACGATGGTGGGCCAGTTACCTCAGGTGCCCTACTCGACCACGTTACTATCGAAAGCCGGGGCGGGAAGCTCGCCAACTCACATGAAGGCGGCACCTTCTACTACACCACCCTACCAACCGACAAGAACTTCGTACTCACAGCAACGCTTACATTAGAGCAGCTAGGCCCGGAAACCGGTGCAACGCCCAACCGTCAGGAAGGTGCCGGCATTATCGTTCGTGATGTCTTGGGTGCACCGCGCGCCAACCCTCAACCTGCTGGCCATGAAGAATTTCCAGCCGCCTCCAATATGGTCATGAACCTGCTGCGCTCACATACGCGCGAAAATGATGGGCTGGCAAATGCAACGGCGGTATATCGCGAGGGTATTCAGGATCCGTGGGGAAACCCGGGTAATCTTCTGAGCAAGGAAGACTATGCCGAAGGTATACCTCACGGCAGCGAACATACGTACCGCATGAGCCTTGCGCGCAGCAATGAGAATTTCAGCATTACCTTGGACGATGGCGACGAGACCTACCGCCATGAGTTGAGCGAGGCACCCGCCAACCTGGTCGAGGTACAAGACCCGAAACACCAGTACGTGGGTTTCTTTGCCTCGCGCAATGCCCGGCTCAACGTTTCCGATATCACCATTGAGCTGTCTGATGCCGACACCCAGCAAGCTGCGGCGTATCAGGCTTTAGAAACGCCGCTAGTGTGGTCACTTGCCTCACCCAGCGTCGTGACGACATCAGATTATACGCTGCAAGCACAGGCCAACTACGCTGGTACCTTCAGCATCGCCCAGGATGGCGAAACGCTTAGCGAAGCAAAAGAAGTAGAAGCCGGCCAACTGTTTCATTTTCCACTCGAGATTGACGAGCCCACCGAGCTGGACGTTACTTTTTTGCCTTCCGAAGGGCCGGACATCCAAGCCCAGCACACCACCCTAACAATTGAGCCGATAAGCGTTTCTGACCCCTACAACCTTTACGTATCACCGGACGGGCGTGAAGGACAGCCAGGCGATCGGGACAATCCGCTGAACCTAGAATCGGCTATCTCGCTGGTTGCACCCGGAGGCACCATTCATCTAGCTGGCGGAGAGTATGGCGCCATTGAAATCCCCTTGACCGCCAGCGGCGCTCCAGACGCACTTAAGCGGCTTTCAGGCGAAGATGCCGATGTGCGTTTTACCGGCATGGTCTCGCATAATGCCCATTACTGGCAGTTGGATCACCTGGAGGTCGATGGCGAGCGCTTGATCGTACACGGCAGTCATAACGTGTTTGAGCATATTGTGACTCATAGCGCCCCGGATACAGGCTTTCAAATCACCTCACCCGATGACGTTGGCCGCGCCTTGTGGGCAAGCCATAACAAGGTGCGCTATAGCGAAAGCTATAACAACGAGGACGCCTCCGGTATCAACGCCGACGGCTTTGCCGCCAAGATGCGTATCGGTGAAGGCAACTCGTTCGATCACTGTATCTCGCACCACAATATCGACGATGGCTGGGATCTATTCAACAAGGTAGAGGATGGCCCTAACGGTGCTGTAACCATTACCAACTCCATCGCGTTCAACAATGGCCAGACCTTTAATACTCAGCAGACAGGAGGCAACCTGGGTAATGGCTTCAAGCTGGGCGGCGAAGGCCTGCCTGTTACCCACACGGTAAAGGGTAACCTTTCATTCAATAATGGTATGGATGGTTTCACCGATAACTTCAACTCGGGCGCTTTATCCATCATCGACAACGTGGCCATCGACAACAAGCGCTTCAACTTCATTGTTCGTCAAAGCCCCTACGGCGACCAGCTGGAGTCCGCCAAGCTTGCAGGCAACGTATCGCTGCACCTGGAGAGCGAAAGCGATTACCTGGACAGCGTCCATGGCGATATCAGTGACGACAACTGGTTTATCCAGGAGGAAGGCTCACAGGCTGCCTCATCGCCCTATGACGAAGAAACGCTGAACGACATCAAAACGCTACTTCAGCAGCAGACCAATACGGAAAGCGAGCGTCGCGAACTGGCACTGGCCCTTCAAAAACTAGTATTCGACTAAGCAAGGTTGGGGTTGAGTGCTTGAGGTGATATTCGGCCTCAAGCACTCTTTTTTTATGCGCCTGATGTTTAAAGATTAGATATTAAACAACTTCCCTACAGCTAATGATGCGAACCGTTGACGATGAACAAACTAACAAGAATGCCCCCCGCATGGCTGGCGCTGGCCCTGTGCGGCTTGATGAGTACAGGAATTGCCATGGCTGAAACACTAGAACATGAAGCGGTACTGCCGCTCTGGGACGCCCCCCCTGAGGGCACGCCAACCGACTTGGCACCCTTGGTGGAAGAGCGCTCAAATAATCTGTTCCGCGCGGACCGCGCGCTTACGGGTATCGTGATGCCCAGCGTAACCGCCTGGGTTCCCGAGAACCCCAACGGCACCTCCATCATTATCGCCCCAGGCGGCTCTTACCGGCGGATAGTACTGGACAAGGAGGGGGTAGAAATTGCCAAGGCGCTGGCGCCGCTGGGGGTTACCAGCTTTCTACTAACCTATCGCCTACCCGGTGAGGGGCATGACAATCGCGCTGATGCACCGCTAGCCGATGCCCAGCGTGCGATGCGCTTGGTGCGCGGGCATGCCGACGAATGGGGCCTGGATCCTGAACGGATCGGCTTTCTGGGATTTTCGGCCGCAGGGCACCTTGGAGCCTCGCTTGCTACGGGATACGCAAGAGAAGCGTATCCGACCGATAGCGATGAGCAGGCTATCTCGGCACGGCCAGATTTTGTCGCGCTGATTTATCCGGTTGTCACCATGCAGGATGAAGGCGTTCACGCAGGCTCGCGAGCTGCCCTTCTGGGTGAAAACCCAACCCCGCAGCAAAAGCACGACCACTCCCCGGAAGAGCACATAGGCAGCGATGGCCCTGAAACCTTTTTGGTGCTGGCAGATGACGACCCTTCAGTACCGCCCGCCAATGCCGTGGCGTTTTACAGCGCACTTCACGCAGCCGGCGTGAAGGCCGAACTGCACATCTTCCGTGATGGCGGGCACGGCTTTGGCATTAAAGGCGCCCAAAATAAACCAGTGGCAGGCTGGCCCAGACTTTTAGCACAGTGGATGACGCAGATCGGCGTTATGCCAGCGCTCTGCTCCGACATGGCATCACAGATTATGTCCGAGAGGCCACAATGAAAAATTGATAGATATGATGCTCACGATAACACCTTGACAACCCAATTATGGGAAGATGAAGCCCCTATCTTTACGGCAGACATACAGGATGCCGCTTTCCACTGGCTGGACGAGACCATTAGATAAAAACGTCTTGATACTGGCAGAAGGCAGGATTAGCCGCCTTCACACCTCATTCACCCCATGCCTACTCGCGGCTAAGGGCATGCTGCAAAAGTTCTTTGGTATATGCATGGACGACATTACCTTCTACCAAGTCGTCCCTTGATACGACCTCTATGATCTCACCGGCCTTCATGATCGCGACACGCTCACAAAGATGCACGATAACGCCAAGGTCGTGGGATACCATCAGATAGGTTAGCTGATGCCGACGATGCAGGTCAGCCAGCAGGTTGAGAATTTCGGCCTGCACCGACACATCGAGTGCCGAAGTGGGCTCGTCGAGCAAGACGACGCGTGGGTTTAGAATCATGGCTCTCGCGACGGCGACACGCTGTCTCTGGCCTCCAGAGAGCTGGTGGGGATAGCGAGGTAGAAACGTCTCATCCAGCCCCACGTCCTTCAAGGCCTTGTCGATACGCTCGGCCTTGTTGGAAAGCCTCTTGATGACCAGGGGCTCGTTGAGTATCTTTCGAATGGTATGGCGAGGATGCAGGGCACCGTAAGGATCCTGAAAGACCATCTGCATGGTATTGCTTCTTTCTTTCAGAGTCGTGTCGGCAATTGATGCTCCCTTCACTTTGATGGTGCCCTTCCAGCCGTTGAACTGTCCCGCTAGGCATTTCAGAATGCTGGTCTTGCCGGACCCGGACTCACCGACCAGCCCGAAGCACTCCCCTTGCCGAATATTGAGCGTCACATCGTTAAGTATACGCTTATGCCTTGTCAGGCTGGAGACGTCGAGCGAGAGCGAATCTATGGAGATCATGTAAGCGGCTCCTGAGTAAGCCAAGCGGGATCGCGTTTCATTACCGGCAATATATCGCGGCGATGTCGAAGGCTCGGCAGCGATTCCATCAGACCCCGTGTGTAGGGGTGCGATGCGTTGGAGAGTTCATCCGCCTTGATCGACTCCACAACTATACCGCCATACATAACCAGCACACGATCGCAAAACTTCTTCACTAGGTTGAGATCATGGCTGATAAAGATAAGACTGATATTCTTCTTCTCAATCAATCTGGTTAATATATTGAGCACATCCTGCTGCACGGACACATCGAGCGCCGAGGTAGGCTCATCGGCAATAATGACGTCAGGCTCGGGGATAACCATCATGGCGATCATAACGCGCTGCCCCATCCCGCCAGATATTTCGTGGGGGTATTGTTCATATACATGTTCTGGGTCAGCAATGCTGACCTCCTGCAGCATGCCGATAGCGGCTTTTTTAGCCTCCTGCTTGGAAATACGTCGATGCGCTCTTAGCGCTTCGGCGATCTGATCCCCGACGGTCACCACCGGGTTCAGAGAAAATTTGGGATCCTGCATAATCATCGAGATATGCTGGCCGCGTATGCCGCGAATGGCCTTTTCGCTACACGTCAGAAGGTTGGTCTCCTTGAAGTACAGCTTATCAGCCGTCACGCATGTAGAAGGCGAATTCAGCCTGAGGATCGCTTTTCCGACAGTAGATTTTCCGGACCCAGACTCGCCCACGATCGCGAGTTTTTCGTTGTTTAGCGTGAAGGAGACATCGCGAACCGCGTGTTTGGCCCCCTCATCGGTTCTAAACGTGACGTTGAGTCTTTCGATAGATAATACGGTCATTGGGACTCCTCACTCAGTACGCGGGTCGAGCAGGTCACGAAGACCGTCACCCAGCAGGTTGAAGGCCAGACTCACGAGCATGATGGCGGCACCGGGAAACGCGACCAGCCACCAGCTTTCAAGCATGTAGCTACGCCCTGTCGAAATCATCGCACCCCACTCGGGCAGAGGCGGTTGTGCCCCCAGTCCTAGAAAGCCCAGCGCGGCGGCGGTCAGGATAACGGTAGCCATATTCATCGTAAGCCGGACGATCAAGGAAGGCAGACACATTACTGAAATATAGTGGAACAGGATGCGAAAGGATGAGGCGCCCTGCAGTTGAGCGACCACAACGTAGTCGGAATTTCGGAACGTCAGCGTTTCAGCTCGTGCTAGACGCGCCACGGGAGGCCAGGACGTTAGTGCGATGGCAATCACAGCATGTTCAAGCCCAGGGCCAAGCGCGGCGACAAAGGCTAGGGCAAGCACTAGGCTGGGAAACGAAATAAAAATGTCCGTGATACGCATAAAGGTGCTGTCGACCCAGCCACCGAAATAGCCCGACATGGTGCCGATCGCAAGCCCAATGGGCCCCACGATGATAGTCACTAAAAAGATGATATAGAGCGTGACACGAGAGCCATGGACGACGCGGCTGAAAATATCCCGACCATACTCGTCGGTACCGAACCAGTGGGCCCAAGAAGGCGCCGACAAAACACGCGCCAGGTCCTGCTGAAGCGGGTCGTGGGTGGCAATCATGGGAGCGGCGATGGCCAGAACGAGGAGCAATCCTACGATAACCACTCCGGAGGCACTGAGGGGGTTCTTGCACAGCTTTTTTAGTGACTTGAAAAACAGTGCGCCCTTCGTCTGCCCAGCACTGGTTTTCTCTCTCGCCGGAAAGGGCGAATTTTTCAAGATCTGTATATTTTTCATTACCGGGTCCTCGGGTCGAAGAGCTTGTACAAGACATCGGACAGTAAATTTAGGAAAACGAAGACAAGCCCAATGAAAAGCACGGAGGCCATGACGGCGTTCATATCTCCCATCAAGAGGCTGTCGGTCAGGTATTGCCCAAAGCCTGGCCAGGCAAAAACAGTTTCAATGAGCACGGCGCCTTCCAGCAGCCCCCCGTAGGCCAGGGCCACAATCGTCAGCAACTGCACCAAGATATTCTTGAAGGCGTGCTTCCAGATGACGCTGCGTTCAGACAGGCCTTTTACACGGGCAGTCTTGATATACTCCTGAGAAAGCTGCTCTAGCATGAAGCTGCGAGTCATGCGACCGATGAAGGAAACTGAGTTCAGACCGAGTATCAGAGCCGGCAGGGCGATATGGCGAACGGCGCTAGTGAAAGCCTCCCAGCTCCCCGAGAGCAGTGTGTCGATCAGATAGAAGCCGGTGTACTGAGTAAACATGCCATCGTAGGCAAAGCCGATTCTCCCGGCGGCCCCCGCCCAGTCAAGCCAGGCATAGAAAATGATCAGCCCGACCATGCCGACCCAGAATACAGGCGTCGAATAACCGAAAAGCGTGATCAACCGGGTGAGATGATCACCCAACCGGCCCCGGTGCGTGGCGGCGTATACCCCCAAGGGGATGCCAAGCCCGACACCGAACAAGATGGCGACCGAGGCCAGCTCGATCGTGGCCGGCAGTACACGCAGAATGTCATTAATGACCGGGTAGCCTGTGAGAATGGCGCGGCCAAAATCCCCCGAAAGCATATCCTGCAAGTAGTACTGGTACTGCACCCAGATAGGTTGATCCAGCCCCATCTGTTGAAATACCTGCTCGTAGGTGGAGGTATCCGCATCAGGACCGACCACCGCGAGGACGGGGTCAATGGGCATCAGTCGACCAATGACAAAGGTCATGGTCAAGAGGCCAAACAGCGTTACAAAGATAACGCCTATTTTTCTCGCAATACCCAAGTAGTGTGATCTTGTCATTGTTGTAAGCTCCGTTTATCGATGGCGACTAAATCATTCAGCCTGCTTCGTGACACTTCTTAGTCGCGTCATAGCGGCAGGATCGTCGATGTAGCCATCCACGTCGGCCCTGACCACGACGGTATTGATCATTTGCGAGAAGGGAAAAAGTGCACCGACGTCCTCTTGATAGACCGATTGAACCTCTTCATAAAGCGCGTTCTGCACCTCTTCATCCGCCTCCGAAACGGCCTGAGTGATCAGCTCGTTGATACGCGAGTTTTGGTACCCTGTACGCCAGCCCTGAAAGTTGGTGAGCCTTGCGGCATCCGAGTTATCAGGATTGAGAAGCAGCGGTCTTAGGTTGGAATCCGGGTGCGGTGCAAAGCCGCCGCCGCCACGGCCGACAATAATGTCGAAATTGCGATCGCGCATTGCACCGTAAACCTGGTTGCCGGTACCACTGATAATCTCCGCATCGATGCCTATACGCTCAAGACTACTTTGGAGATTAATGGCCACATTGATGAAGGGAGATTCATTGAGAGCCCTGATCGTCGTGCTGAAACCGTTTTCATAGCCCGCCTGGGCAAGCAGCGCCCGCGCCTGTTCGGTCGATAGAGCGTAGTCGGGTTCGGGCAAGGTGGCGGGCAGACCAAGCTTGATGGGTCGTTGATGAAAGATACCGTAATAGGGCATGATGCTATCGTTGATACCATCATAATTGATCGTCCCTCTAATCGCCCTCCTGACCTCTTCTTTGGCCAGGATATTGTTTTGCATGCTGGTCGCTACGTAATAGAGCGTTCCACGCTGGGTCGTTTGAATCTCAAGATCGTCGGCGTTTTCCAGCGAGCGGATATCAGGCACGGACATGCCGATGGCAACATCAATATCACCTCGTTCGATCATCAGCCGCATGGTCTGTGACTCTTTCAAATTACGCATGACGACACGTGCTATCTCTGGCACCTGCCCCCAGTACTGGTGATTTTGAGTCATGATGATTCGATCTTGGGGTATCCACTGTTCCAGAACGAAAGCACCGCTTCCCGCCGCGTTCGTTGTCAACCACTGATGGCCTAGATCATCGCCCTGCTCATGTTCCAGAACAAGCTGCTTGTCAATCACGAAAGCGCTCGGGCTGGTCGCGAGCGTGTACATCACAAGCTTGGGGTCGAGCTGGCGAGGGAAAGCCACCTCCACTTGATATTTACCCACCTGGGAAATCAGGTTAGAAATGTTGTCCTGAGTGAATCCCAGAGCCTTCCAAGTTGTCGCCAGTGCCAAGTTCAGATCTAGGACACGATCGAAGCTCCACACTACATCGTCAGCGGTCAGGGCGTTGCCAGAATGAAAGTGAATGTCTTCGCGTAACGTGAAGGTGATCGACATGGCGTCGTCGGCGACTTCCCACTCGCTGGCGATTGCCGGCAAGATATGGGTCGGATCATCAGGATCCAGCTCGATGAGTGTGTCGTAGAGATTGGCGTTGACGAAGGCGATATCGTTGCCCGTAGCCGCGGCGGGGTCGAGCGACAGTATATTGCTCATCTTCAACGCAATGATGAGCTGATCGCTTGGCGTGCTTGCATGGGTGTGAACCGTCGTTATCGTCATTGAAACGACAAGCAAACATCTGGTTAAAAAGGTCATACCGTACTCCAGCGTATATAGTTGGGTAAGATTTTATTCGACTGGAAAACACCAGTATTTTTATAATTTATTAAAACTGGCAATTTAATAATCTTTGCGCCCTTGAGTTAATCCAATATCGATCTAGTTAACTTCGCGGCACCCATGCCTGGATGCTATTTTTTAATTATTAGTTCGCGTAACAAATTTTTTGCTTGTTTTGCAGAATAAACCCTTTGCATTCGCCTCATACAGGCTACCTCACCAGCTTGTAATACATAATATGTTTGATCACATTAATTGTTTATCATTAAGGATTCACTCATCCATTAGTCTATAAAAATAATTTTATAGATAACACAGGAAAATACGTTGTAATGCTGTATAGGTGTCTACACAACGACTAATATATACTCATGTGCTTGAATTTTGGCTAGCTATGAATATTCGATTTTTTAATTTGGCTACTTAAAAAAATTTCATTAAGCATTTTAGCCTTCATTTAAAACGTACGTAGAGAGTGCATCACGGTTAATTTCAATACCTAATCCTGGCCCGTCGGGAATCGTCATGACGCCCTGCTGATGCTCTAAAGGGGTTTGCACGACGGCCTGTCGGAAAGGATTTTCAGTGCGATCAAATTCCATGATGGGTTCAATAGGTTGTCGACGTGGTGGATTCGGCGGCAAAGCAGCCATAAATTGCAGGCTGGCGGCCAAACACACCGCCGTACCCCATACGTGAGGTACTAAACGCACCCCATGCATAGCCGCCATATCAGCGACTCGTCGCATTTCGCTGAACCCGCCTACGCCACAAATATCCGGTTGCACGATATCCACTGCGCGACGGGCTAGCGGCTCATGCATGGCATAGCGTCCGTGCCAGTTTTCACCACTAGCAACGGGAATCGGCTGGCCAGCCCGAACAGCTTCATAGGTGGAAATTTGCTCGGGCAACACGGGCTCTTCAAACCAATCGATACCGTATTGCGCTGCGCGCTGCCCGACTTCTATAGCTTCCAGATAGTCGTAGCCGTGATTGGCATCGATCATCAAACGCATATCGGGGCCGATGACATCACGAACAGCGGCAATCACCGCCAGATCTTCCTCGACATCGAAGCCGATCTTGATCTTGACCGCATGAAAACCATCACGACGATAGCCTGCCACTTCAGCGACGATATCAGTTACCCGATCAACGCCCGCTCGGCGAAATGAACCGGTGGCGTAGGCACGTACACTCTCGCGAAAGCGTCCGCCCAGCAAGGTCGAAACCGCTACGCCAAAATGCTTGCCTTTGATATCCCATAGCGCAATGTCGATGCCGCTCAAGGCAGTCATGGTCAAGCCGCGCTGTCCTTGGTCGCGCAGGCGGTTATAGAGGGTTAGCCATACTTTTTCTGTTTGCAGCGGGTCTTCGCCGATCAGCGATTGGGCATAGACCTCTACAATCGCTGCGTTAGGTTTAGCTGGCCCTAAGCACTCTCCCCAGCCGATAGTGCCATCATCGCAGATGATTTCGACCAGGCAGTGCTGGCGACGCGAGAAGTGCATTGAGGCACTTTCGAACGCCGTTTCTAGCTGATAATCGAGTATATGGGTCTTTATGGCGACGACTTTCATAAATGATCAGTCCCTTTTCGCAGCTTCGCTGAATTCAGCTTTATTGGAAAAAGCCGGGTAGCGTTAATGAGATAGCAGGTACGTAAGTCACCAGCATCAAGGCTACAAACAGTGCTAAGAAGAACGGCCAAATAGTGCGTACCGCTTCCTCGATTTTAATTTTGCCGATTACACAACCGACAAACAGACATGCCCCTACCGGAGGCGTACACAACCCCAACCCTAAGTTCATCATCAAAATAATGCCGAATTGAATAGGATCCATGCCGAACTGCATGGCCACCGGCAGAAAAATCGGCGTGCAGATCAAGATCAGCGCGGCCATATCCATGATCATGCCCAGTATCAGCAGAATCAGGTTGAGCATCAGAAAGATGACGAAGGGCCTGTCGGAAATAGCCATCAGCCCGGTAGTCAGCATTTCGGGCACGTTATAAAGCGCGAGCAGATAGGAAAACGCCGAGGCGCAGCCGACCAGAATCATCACTAGCGAGGTCGTTTTTACTGCCTGAATAACCGCTGCCTTGAAGGACCCCCAGGTTAATTCCCGATAAACCAGGCCGGTGACCAAAATAGCGTAAATAGCTCCGAATGCGCCGGACTCAGTAACCGTTAAAATACCCGAAAGCACCCCCCCTACAATAATCACAGCGGTCATTAGGCCGGGCAGAGAAGCCACAAAGCTGATCATCAACGCATACCAACCCGGAAATGCTTCGCCCTTATAGCCACGCTTTACCGCCACAATATAAGCGGCTACCGCTAAGCTAAGACACATCAAGATGCCTGGTACAATACCGGCGATAAATAGCTGGGTAACGGAGATGCCACCGCCAGCGGCTACCGCATAAAGAATCATGTTATGGCTTGGTGGAATGACGACGCCCGCAATCGATGACGTTACGGTAACGTTGACGGCATAGTCAGCGTCGTAGCCCTTCTCTTTCATCACTGGAATCAAGATAGAACCTAATGCCGACGTATCTGCTACTGCCGAGCCAGAGATTCCCCCGAACAACATGGAAGAACTAATGTTGACCATTCCCAGCCCACCACGCACCTTTCCCACCATCGCTGAGGCTAAACGCACAAGACGTGTAGAGATACCGCCATGCATCATTAACTCACCAGCAAAGATAAAGAAGGGAATAGCAAGAAGAGAAAAAACGGAAATACCCGAAAGTATGCGCTGAAACGCTACAAATAACGGCAGTCCCTCATAAAGAAAGGTAACAACCGCCGCTAAGCCAACAGCAAACGCAACCGGCGCACCGACTAAAAGGCCTAGAAAAAAGATCCCGAAAAGAATAATAAGCCCCATTATTTAAACCCTCTAACTTTTCGAGTCATTAAGCGCTGCGCTATATCAGAGGCTGCAAAAAGCATGATTAACACACCACATATTACTAGGGGAGCTGCACGCCAACTTTCTGATAACCCAATCATTGGAATAGCTCGATTCAGGTTTGACATGACAAGTGTCCAACCCTGAAAGGCCATAAATCCGCCAAAGGAAAGAATAAAAAGGTCAGCAAGGTGATGCATTAAACTACGTAAAGGACCGCTAAAACTCTCGCGTATAAAATCGATATTAAGATGGCTATGATGCCTGACACCTGCCGCTGCGCCTAAACAGGTGATATACACAACCAACACTAACGAGGCCTGCTCAACCCACGTAGGAGTATTGTTAAGTACATACCGGCCAAAGACTAACCATCCAAAGATAGCAATCAAGGCAACTAACAAAATACCCGCCACCAGGATGCATAAACTGGCAAGGCTGTCTAACATTCGATTCAGCGAGCCGCTTTTTTCAGCATCTTCTTTATCGACCGACGATTCGAGCTCGATACTCACGGCACATTTCCTTTTCAGCTTCCGACAGCCACTAACTGTCGGAAGCGTATGGATGTAAAATTACTTGGCGGCGCGAATTTCCTCGATTAGCTCGCCAGTGCCGGGGTTATTGGCAATAAACTCTTCATACATCGGCTCCATTAGTGCTTGGAACGCTGCTTTATCGGCTACTTCGTTAATCTCAACACCGTGATCAAGAACGATTTGACGGCTCTCTTGCGAACTTTCGACCCATAGCTCACGCTGACGTTTTGAGGCTTCTTCAGCGACATCACGGATAATGTCCTGGTCTTCTTCTGAAAGAGCTTCCCAGCTAGATTTAGCCACACACAAACACTCAGGAATAATCAGATGTTCCGTTAGAGAGTAATAGTCAGTTGTTTCATAGTGGTTGCTTGATTCGAAAGACGGGTAGTTATTTTCAGCCCCATCAAGCACACCGGTCGTCAAGCTTTGATAAACC
>TARA_R110002012_G_scaffold109803_2_pt1 | contig 21806 bp, 25 predicted proteins | sample TARA_R110002012 | Tara Oceans TARA_R110002012 (sample SAMEA4396515) | marine metagenome | biome: Westerlies Biome; feature: [DCM] deep chlorophyll maximum layer (ENVO:01000326); material: water (ENVO:00002006), including particulate matter (ENVO:01000060) such as... | depth 40 m | reverse complement strand
TTTTTAACTGTTTCATTAGTTATATTTATTTTGTTGGATGGTTTTGATATAGAGTTTGGTATAGATGCAGGTTGGGTTGACCTTTTAAAGTCACTTCTAATCACAGTATATGTAGCATACTTTGGCTCAAGAGGAGCTGAGAAATTTAAGTCAATTAGTAATAACAAATAAAAATTAGAAATTATGCCAAATAATATGAGAAGAGCTGGTATGTCTTACAATGTAGGAGGAGCCAGAGATAAAAAAGACTCTAAGGGAGATGGTGGTATGGAGTATTCATACCAAAACATGTTTGCTAAAATGGGTGGTGCTATGGGAACTACAGACGTAATGGATGTAATCCAAGGTGCTAGTGCAATGCAAATGAGAAGAGGTGGTTCAATGAAGAAAAAAAAGAAAGGTACCAAAAAAGGTATGGTAAGAAAAACTGCACGTAGAGCTTATAAAAAATAATAAGAAATGAATAATAATATAAAATGTACATGTGGTAACACTCAAAACCCTGAAGGGCTTTGTGATGGATCACATCTACTTAAAAAATAGTAATCATGGGTAAGAAAATATCATTCCCAATGGGAAATGGAAATGTAGAAAATGGATATTATAATCCAACTTCTATTCCAGCAAGAATACAAGCAAAGAAAAATGCAACTGCCACGGCAACTAGAATGAGATTAGCTGCAAGAGGAGTTGAAATTAAACGTATGTCCACTAGAGCAGCTGAGCCAGTTCAATCAGCAGCATTTAAAGAAGGATATAGAAATGGTAAAAAATAAAATACTATGGCAACATTGACAGCACAACAAATAACCCAGGCGGGTTTAAAACCAACTACAGTAACTCCTGCATCAGGCGGAGACAAACTAGCTAATACAGCAAAACAATTCTTTCATGTAGAAAATGGAAGTAGTGGAGCTATGACAGCTACAGTTGTACCTGTAGTAACTTCAGTTGTGGACCCTTTACTGGGTACATTAAAAAAGGAGAATGCAGTTTTATCTTTAGCAGCCGGGGAAGAAGGTTTCCTAGGACCTTTTGAAGTTGACGCTTTTAATGATGTAGATGGTAATATAACAATAACATGTTCAGCACAGGCTAGTGTAAAACTGTCTGCTCTGTTCTTATAAATAAAAAACAATGGGATCATTATTACAAGACGTAATTGGGTTATTTGCCAAGAAAAAATATGCACCAGTACCTTATGACGTTAATACAGATGGTAAAGAAGACTTTTTAGTATTATCTACTAAACAAGATAGTTCTTTAAATGTTATGGCATACTTGCCAAAACTAGAGCAAGAACTTATTTCTATAGAAACTTTAGCCAATGCTATTAATGGTGCAGGCAATACTACTTATGACTTTGCTAATGTTGACCTAGGTGGTAAAACAAATCTTAATCTAACTGGTTCAGATGGAACAGTAGATACAGTAAGTCTTGTAGGAGGTACAGGCGTTACAATTGCAAGTACAGGTTCTGATGTAGATATCAGTGTAACTCCAGGAACTTATGTAGAGTGTACTGGAACTAATTCAGCTTACACTATTCCTCTATGGAATTCTGATGGGTCATGTAGTCTTATAGATAGTGCTATTGTCTTTGATGGTAACAACATGTATACTTTAGATGCTAGTAGAAAGCTAAAGGTTAGTTGGTTAGAAATGTCAACAACACCAGCAGTTATAGGTACATCTAATGGTAGTGGATCTGTTGGTCAGGTTCTTACAGTAGGTGCTGGTAATACTTTAGAATGGACAACAAATGGTACTGGCTCAATGTCTTCATTTGGTATAACAGGTGACAACGGTACAGTTTCAAATGTTGTAGATGGAGATACTATAGATATAGAAGGCGGTACTAAAATAACTACAGCAGCTGCACTTACAGATACAGTAACAGTATCTCATGATAGCACAACCAGAACTGATACAACTTCAGCAGTTATACCGGGAGCAGGTGGTACCTTTACAGTAGTAGATAGTATAACTCAAGATGCAACGGGTCATCCTACAGCAGTAAACATTAAGACTGTAACAATGCCTACTGAAACAGGTGTTACTAGTGTTACAACTTCTACTCCAAATACAATATCTATTGGTGGAACTTCAGAAAACCCTACTGTCTCAACTATTACAGGAGCTGTTGTTGACGGTGGTACATCTTTAGCTAATGGTGATCAGATATATGATTTTGTAATTGGCTTAGGCTATGGTGTTGTAGATTCTGTAACAGCTGGTAACGGTATTGATGTAACAGGTACAACACAAGATCCTGTAGTTAATATAGATTATGCCGGAGTTGATAATGCAATACTTGTTGTGCCAACAGCACCAATTACTAACCAAGATTATCTGTGGTTTAGTGATACAACTGATAATAGCATCAAGAAAGTTTTAGTAAGTGACCTACCGGGAGGAGGAAGTGGTGCAGTTACACAAATTGTTGCTGGAACAAACGTAACGGTTTCCCCTGTTAATGGAACAGGAGTAGTTACAGTTAATTCAACTGACCAATTTAGTGGAACAGTTACATCTGTTGCTACAAGTAATGGGACATTTGTAAATGTAAGTGGTGGAACAATTACTACATCAGGAACTATTACAGCAGAACTATCAGCAACGGGTACTCCTGATTCTACTAAGTTCTTAAGAGGTGATAATACTTGGGCTCCTGCACCAGGTAATACTAATACAACATATGATTTAGTTTCTATACAGAATGGATCAGATGTTGACGTAAAATTAAATGGTAGTGATGGTACTTCAGATGTAGTAGTATTCAAACCAGGAACAAACATAACCCTTACAGATACAGGAAACGCTATAACTATAGATTCTGTAAATACAGGTGGTACTGTGACAAGTGTTGCTTTAGCTATGCCAGCAGGATTTACAGTTTCAGGCTCACCAATAACTAGTAGTGGAACCTTTACTGTAACCGGAGCAGGAACATCAAGTCAATTTATAGATGGTACTGGAGCTTTGCAAACTGTAACTTCAGGAACGGTAACAAGTGTGGCAGCTACAACAGCTGGTGATGCACTAGATGTTGGTGGTTCTCCTATAACTAATAGTGGTACATTAGCATTTACTTGGGCTGGCCTAACAACAGACTATATAAATGGACAAGGTAACTTAGTTGCTTTCCCAAGCATTCAAGCACCAATTACTCTAACTACTACAGGTACTAGTGGTGTAGCTACTTTCAGTGCAAACACACTTAATATTCCAAACTATGGTGCTGGTGCAGGTACAAGTTATCAAGCAGGACCAGGTTTAATACTTAATACTACACCAACACCTGATCAATTTGAATTAGACTATGTTGGTACAGATAACTATATATACCGTCAGACTACAAAAGCTATAACCAAAGATGATTTTATTCCTTGGTCAGAAGGTTTAGGAGCTACTCCTGCAGTATTTAAAACAACTCCAGAAGCTCTTGTTAGTGGTGGTTTTACATTAACTTTAACCGGAGATACAGGTACAAGTCAGACTGTAGTAAACAATGATTCAATTATGATATCTGGTGGAGTTGGGTTAACTTCTGTTGCATCTGCATCAGATACAGTAACAATAGACTTAGATAATACTTCAGTAACACCGGGTCAATATACAAATGCAACTTTAGATATAGATCAACAAGGTAGAATTACATTAGCCTCTAGCGGAGCAGCAGGAGGTATGAGTTCATTCAATATTACAGGAGACACAGGTTCACCAGAGACAATACTAGATGGTAACACAATAGACATAGCAGGTGGTACAGGGATATCTACAGCGGTAAGTACAACAGATACTATAACTGTTACACATGATAATTATGGTTCAGCAAATACTTTTGCTTACCCTACATCAATTACTACAAACGCACAGGGTCATGTTACAGGGGTAGTAGCTGGTAGTGCACCTGGTGGTATAACTGGTGTTAATTTATTATTAGCTACAAGTACCGGAGCTCCAGTAAATGCAGCTGTTGTTGGTAATAGCTTAAACTTTACATCAAATGCATTTGCTGGAGGAACTAATGTAGGTCATGTACCATCATATGGTTCAGATCCAGGTAACCAAAAATTCTTCTTATGTTCAGATGGACAGTGGAGACAGCCTGGTTCTGGTAATGCAACTGCCGGATGTGGTATTAGTGTAACTGGTAATGCAATAGCTGTATATTATGGGGATGGTGTTGCTAGTCTTTCTAATGTAATCACTTGCTCAACATTAGGAACAAAAGAAGTTTTTAATATAGAGACTGATCAAATATTATACAATGATAAAGATATAGGTGGAACAGGAATTGATATTGCAAAAAACATAGTTGTCAAAGATGTATTTGATACATATGTGTCAAGAGCAACTGCACCACTTTCAAATGCATGGTGTAGAGTTATTACTGGGCAAACTGGTTTTGCTGGTAATGCTAATCAAGGTAGATCAGCTATAGGAACATTAACAGCTACTGCATCAGGATCTAACGCAACAACCTTGTCTTGGACTAAAACTTTATCTGGTGTAAATTATGCAGTTGTAGTTACTAGTGAAAATATTACTACTCCAATTTGGTGTTCTGTAAGAGGAAAGACAACAACAAGTTGTATTATTACTACTAAGAATATGCAGAGTGGTGCAAATGTAAATAATGAAGAGGTAAATGTAGTGATTTACGATACAACTTTAGATACAATATAAAAAACTAAAAAAGAAAACAATGAGTGTTTATATACAAGAGGTACTAGGCCTACTAAAAAGAAATAAAAAGAAAACTAAATTAGACAAAGTTAAAGATCACTTTGAATTTGGTAAGCTTTATCAGAATAGTACTATCAATACTGGTGCTGCATACAATCCCAAGATGGAACCTTTTGTTGTAAAGTTTGGTGATCTTGTATGTGAAGTTACTGAAGATCTAACTAGAACTCAACCTGGTTCAGGTAATTTAGGTTTTGTTCCAGTATACACTACACCAGAAGGAAGTTGTGCATGGGATACTCTAATGGATTCTATTATAACTCAGAATGCTATTGGTGATACTGTTACTATAAACAATGGTAATCTTATAGTTGATTTACAATTAACAGCCGGTTCAGCAAACATATTAGATCTTACTAATGACCGTGTGGTTATTGTTGGAGTTAATGGTGAGTTAGAGGATGATGCTAATTTTACTATGGACGGTGTTACTTTTACAGCCAATGTAAATGTAGTACATGGGACTGATGTACCAGCAGGTACTCCAGCTCAGACAACAACTATAAACTCTAATCTTAAACTAGAAGGACCAGTATATGATTCACTTGGTGTATTAGGTGGACTTAATAAAGTTCTTGTTGGTTTAGCAGATGGTAGAGTAAAGTGGCAAGATGATGATGTGGTTGAAGCATTAACATATGGAGCACTATGGCAAGGAGATCCAACTAACTATAAGGTAGAACTACCTATAGGAACAGCTGATCAAATACTTATTTCTGATGGAACTACTTTTGCTTGGCAAGATAATCCAGCTGCAATTGTAGGTGAAGTTTGTACTGTATATAGAATACCATTATGGACTCCAGATGCACAGACTTTGGGTTGTTCTTTACTTATTCAAGATGGGGACAGTTCTACTGGGGCTTCTAAAGTTACTAATGATGGTCAACTACAACAAGTAAAAAAAGTATTTTTAGATGAGGTAGTACAAGATGATACACTTACACAAGTATTAGTAAGAGACACGGGTTCTGCCAATGAAGTTAAATATAGAGATGTTGCTACAATTGTTCCTCCTGTAGGGTTTGATACTCTTACAATGAGTACAACTGCAGATTGGACACAAACTTATCTTAATGCATATGTTCCACTAGATGATACAAGTGTAGCATTTATGCGTATAGGTGGTATGAGTGGTTTAACAGATGGTCAACAAGGAGAAGTTATTGCTGAGAATGTAAAAACAGGAACTCCTTTAGCACAAGATGCTATTAGATTTCCTGATGGATGGGGTGTTGTAGGTGAAACATGGTCAAATAGAATTTCATGGTTAACAGGACCTGGAGGATCAAATGGCTATAAAGATACAGATACTCTTCTTTTTGGAGAGTCACTTAAATTAAAGTATATAAACTACCAAGCTCCGGGTCAACCAAACAATGTATTATTCTGGGACTCATGTTGTAAGTTATATTCAACAAACGATTGTCCAGTAGGAACAAATCAAACTCTTACAACGAATGAAGATGTAGCTATATCAAGTCAAACTATAGTTGTAGATGACGGTTATGGTGGTTATGGTCTTACTTATGCTATTGCAACTAATGTAAGTAATGGTACTTTAGTTTTTAATACAACTACAGGTGTATATACTTATACTCCTAACGCAAACTACTTTGGTACTGATCAATTTACATATACAGCAACAGATGGTTATTGTGTAACTAGTCCAATAACTGTAACAATTATTGTTGTAGCTGTAGCTGAACCTCCTATATGGACTAGTTCTTGTCCAGATACAAGTAGTCTTGTTGCTGGTGATGTTTATACATATAATTATACAGTAAGTGATCCAGATCATGCATGTAATCAACTTTCTACAAGTTTTACTTTAATAGAGAATGCAACAGGTAACGCTACTACATGGGGTGGTACAGTAACTAATACTTATAATAATGATTGTACTGGAACTTTTACAGGAACTTATCCTGCAACAGGTGGTGCATTTACATTAACAATGACAGTAACAGATCCCGATGGTAATGCTACAGGTCAAGTTTGTAATATAGCAGGTCTTGTACCAGATAAAGATACATTCTTTAACTTTTGGTTTGATGTATCAGGCTCAATGAATGATATTTTAGGTGTCATAGCATCAAACTCAAGTCAATCTATAGTATATGCTGAAACTAATACTCTTGCTAGCGGTGGTTCAGGATCTGGTACTATGATTTTAAATATGGATTATAATACAGCAGGAATTAGAAGAATAGATATACCTAACCAAATAGATGGTGGTGATGTAAATGGTTGGAATGTTAGTAGTAACCATGGTACTAACTCTTGGTTTGTAGTAAGACCAGGAATGACAGTAACTGGAGTAGGTATTCCACCAAACACAACTGTTGCTAGTACAAACTTTTTAGTAAGCCCCATAACTCCTGCAATTACATTAACTAACCCAGGAAATACACCTCACACTGTTGGTGTTAGTACAGAGGTGAAGTTTGAGTTAACTCAGGCTATGAAAGATGCTGACTATGCAGATACAAATAACTTAAGAAATAGATTCCAAGATTTTTATGCAACAGCTGGAACACAAGGTAATGGTAATACAGACAATACATCAAATGGCGCAGACAGATTTGATTCACATGTAATATGGTGCCATAGTGGTGCTGAAGCCCCTATATCAGCTATGGCTAATAGAACAGTAGGTCAAGCAGCAAATGGTGCTTTAGATGTAGGTCCTAATGCTAATCCATATGCTGCTGGTGCAGATTGGTTTTTTGATGCTAAACAAATATTTATGCTTGCATTTTTTGATGAAGCTAGTGACACTGCTTATGATACTTATCTATCACCTAGTAGACAAACAGGTCCAGTAAATACTACTGTTACAGGTCAGTCTCAAGAAGCTGTTAATGTATTTACAAACACCAGTAGTGCTGTAACTTTAAGAGGTACATTCTTTAATATGTCACCTAATCAAGCTTGTACACCTGAACTAACACCTGTTTATGGTTATAATGGTGCATTAAGTGTAGGTATGAATACCCAGATACCTCAAGTAGGTAATGGTTGTAGTCCTGTAGGTGCTGGATTTAGTGCATCTGCTGCAGCTTATGTTGGTTCTAGCTTTGAAACTTTATATAATAACTTTTGTTATAATCAGGCAAACCCACAAATTAGAGTTTACCCGTATAACAACCCAGCTAGTTTTACAGCCTATGGTAAACAAGGTATACTATCTGATACAGGAACTAGTGCATTCTATTTTAACGCAGTAATAGCAGCCTTAACTGACCATAACTTAATAATATAATTATGAATAAGCAAAAAACAAATAACGCTAGCAGTCCTATGAGCCCATACAGTCCTAAGCCTAAACCTGTTGGGTCAGTGGTTACTAATCAATCAACTGGTAAAGGTGGTTTTAATTCTGGAGGTGCTACCTCTACAAGTAATATGTATGGTATACTATCTGGAAACTTTGAAAGTAAATAATTCTTTATGGATGAATTACAAAAACTAGCAGATGAAATATCTTTTAGATTACTAGCTACGAGAGATCATCCAGACTATGAATGGTTAAAAGAAAAATTAAAAGAAGTTTATACCCCTCCATCTACATAAGCTGATTCAGTTCCACTTATAATATCTATTGGTAATTGTTCAATAGAAGTTATGTGATCTTTTGGATCACGATTTCTATTATATTGTTCAACAGCAGCTACAAGACCTTTTTTCTTTCCAAGTTCAAGTTCTTTCTGTAAACATGCTAATGCTCTCCAAGCTACTTTTGCGGTATGACGAATACCATCTTCATCAATACTTCCAGCATCTATAAGGTGTCTAGCTAGAGCGTCTAAGTCATCATTTGATTTAGTACGGTCCCAATGTAAAGGTTTATCAGGATGGTGTTGTATGTTTCCCTGTAACGATACATTAGCTATTTCTTTAATAGCATCAGGAAAATATTTTAATACGCCAGTAAAAACTGGTCTTTCTTTTCTATCTTTTGCATTCATCTTTTTTTCTTTTTATTTTTTCTTCTTTCACTCATTACATCTTCTATCTTTCTAACTTCATAAGCACCACATGGTCCTGTACCAGCACCTAATGTTGCTTTTCTATGTGTTCTTTGCCAATTGTATGTTTGGCTATCTTCATCACATGGAATAAAATTTACTCCAGCTTTACGATATCTATCTAGTTCTCTCTTTTCTTTTTTTGTCATTTGTCTTTATTTTTATGATAGTCCATTAAGAATCCAATTAATACGAGTAAGTTAAGACCCATACTAATCATAATCTCATGTATATCTTTATATATATTTACGCTTAGATGTATATGTCCAACGATCCAAAACGGTATAGCCATTTGCTGACTGTACCATATTAAAGCAAACTCTATGAATTTTTTCATGCCAGCCAATCTCTTATAGGTTTACCATCTTTTGATTTTATTTGTTTGAACAAAGCCATTACTTCAGCCCAGTAATTTATTAGTAATTTATTTTTTATTTCATCAGAGCACCACTGCAACTGTAGGATATGTACATGGCCGTCTATTGGTCCAAGTGAATTATATATACTTTGTGCTCTTTCTGTTGGTTCAGTCATATATGTTTTACTCCAGTCCATACGTATTAGGTGCAGGAGGCCCACACAAAAGCTAAAAAACATTTAATAATTATTAATTTGGCAATACGCCCATTTGTGTGGTTGGCTTGGCCTCCCTTTATTTATTCACCTAACTTTTTACCAAATATTAGATAACCTACTAAAATTACTAATACCGTAACTATTATTACTTCATTGGTACTCATATCCTCCCCATATACATTTCGTGAATAAGCCTTTTATCAGTAATATCTTCATCTATAACAATGTCAACACTGTCTTCCATTGTTATGTCAATCAAGTTAGGGTCATTATTTAACTCCAAGTTACCATATAAATTTTTATTAATCAACTCTGATGTAATAAAATCATGAAAGTTCTGTTGGTCATTCAACCAGTCCCGTGGGTGAGCTTTCTTTAATGCATGCGTAATATGATTATAAAAGGACCATGCACTGTTAGTATTAACTCCATAATCAAAAGATGGTTTATCCATCTCCTTCTTAGTCATAGATACTTGTTGTGTGTCTAATAGATCTTCATCAATAAATAATCTACCTACAAGTTCAGACTGTTCTTTACAATCTAAAGTAATAGTCTTAAGGTATTCTTTATCAGCAATTAATCTATTATAGTACTTTTCAGCACTTTTTATTTGGTCAGACATATGTACCTTAGTATCCATATTGGCAGTACCAGTATGTTTCCTATTATAGTTCATCATATCTCCTGCTACCATACCATTACCACATACTTTTACATATGCACCAACGCTACATTGGAATCTTGTTGATTTATCATATGAGTTTGTCCAAGCAAACATCATCCCCAGCTCTTCTTCTTTCATAGCAGTATTATCTGGGTTCTTTGGTCTTAAATAATAGATCCCCTGTGCTACATTAGCATTCATATTAGATCTATAGACTTCTTTTATTATAGAGAATCCACTTGTATTAAGTAGGCTCATTGCATTATCTATCACTTCTTTGTGAGAAATAACTGTGTAAGATTTACCATGTACTGGTAAAGGTTGAGTTTCTAGATATGATCTAGTAACTTCTTTTGGTTTAATGTATCCCATAATTATAAACTTATTTAGTGTAAATATAGTAATTCTTTTTGACTCAGCAAATTATAACAAAGAAACTTCTGTTACAAGGCCTTCTTTTTTTCCATACTCTTTAGCTTCACCGGGATTATCAGCAAGAACCAGCATCCACTGTTTGTGGTATTGCGGGTCCTTACTTAATATCTTATCCCAAGGAATGAAATATACATTGTACTTGATCATTTTAAAATAATTTTAATTGATTAGATGAAACAGTTAAAATACTATCTATCTCAGACTCAATTGCTTGCAAATAATAACCTTTATTGATATCATAAGTTTCCCACTTTGGTTCTACTTTCATATCATTGAATAAAGTCTGCACCCAACGTCCTGCTTCTAGTTGTATTTCTCTACCATCATCTTTATTTACTTTTAAAATCTTTACTCCATTATTAGATATATAGTATCTATTAATCTTTTGCAAAGAGTCTTCCTTAAAAGCACCATTCTCTATATACCTGGCTACCTGGGCCCATTTACCTTTAGATTTACCACCTATACAGTAATCTAGAATGTTTTTATTAGTATCTAGATAATCTGCTGGCAACACATCATTAACAAAATAGGCATATATAGCTTTGGGTATGACTAACTTAGATTTGTTTTTATGCATCTGAAGATTATGAAAATCAAATCTACCTTTCAACTTAACCGGAGCAAAGCTAAACTTATCATTCTCTACCTTAAATAGATAGTGAGGCTGTTTTTGCTTTATATCTCTAAATTTAGTTATGTCAACATCTATATAGTTATTTACTCCTATATAATTATTTACATCAGACAGAATAAGCTTTTGATATTCATCATGTTCAAGGTTAAGATTGGTAGTGTCTTCCCATTCTTTACATATTTCCATATATAAATCCATATGTTCCCTTGGTATTATAGTCTCAACACCATCAGTATTTTGTAACAATGCAATAGCACCTGGTATTCTTTCCATTATTTGCTCATACAACATCATCAAACTTAATTGACCGTTAATTGTAATCTTACAAAATAATTCAGGATCATAGAAGAAGCTATTTACATCATTGCTAAGGCCAAATGTAGAGTTCAGTATAATCTTATATACATAGTTCATTGGATTGCTCTTAGGTATCTTCTTTCTTTCATTAAAGAACCACTCATACTGATCACAGAATTCATCTACTGGGAAATGACCCGGTGAAAACTTATTTCTAATAGCAAGGTTAGGATAATAACTTGTTACATCCGAAGACATAATTACCATATCCTCATTACTTTCATAAATCCCTTTCTTAGCTGCACCGTGTACACCACCTGTACCAAAATCTGTCTTTACATCCTTATAGTTAATGCTATATTTAAAACTTCCTTTTAAATTACTTGCGTCAACCTCTAAAGATTTAAACCTATCATGTAGTAATTTAAACTCCGGAGATGTAAATGAGATGTATGGTAATATAATATCAGAGATCTTAATACTACCTCTATGAGTCCTCATCTCTCTAAGGTTACGTTTAGGTATGTTTAACTTCTGAGTTAGATAATAACCAAACAGCTCTTTACTTATCCTAGGCTCTGAAGCACTATATAGATTAATACCATATGTATCTGTAAGTTCTTTTCTTAGTTTAATCTGTGACTTTGATCTGTTAAATATTTCTTTAGTTGACTTAACATCATTTATACAGTACTCTAATATAGTATTGATCTGCTCTTGTGTAGTTATTTCTGTTTCATGATGGATAGGCATATCTAAAATATTTTGCCAGTCCATACTATACTGAATCCACTTGAGACTAGAACGTTTAGCAGGATTATCCCAGTGATGTAATTTAAATAAATCTATCTGACCTATTTTCATTTTCCATTGTGGGTAATCACTAAACTCTTTTGCATTAGATTTTTCAATACAATGCTGTGCATAATTGTAAATAATACATGCTACATCACAACCACTTAGGTTGGCATCCCATTTTTTATAATTATCTAATATATAGTGAGTGACTTGACCATCAAATGCTAATCCATTATAGGATATGTGCCACTCTTTTTTATTTATATTTTCATTTAGGAATTCTATAAACTTATCTAAATCATTTTGTAGATCATGTATTACAAACACTTTAGTTTCTTGTGTCTTATAGTGTTCAAATACAGCCGTAAAACAATTAGATAAAGTCTCATAGTCCATTACCCAGTGTTTTTTCATTTGTTTTTTATTATTAGTGCCAAAAAAAGCCCAAATCAATGAGCTTTTTCTTAATCAATAGAGTCAACCACGAACTATTGACCAGGTAATATTATATTTGAAACTTTAGTTTCTTTAACATCTGTTTGCATGAATTGGTCATAGTCAAACTCAGTTGCATTGACACCAAACATGTGAATAAAAGTTTCTATATCAGCTTTGTCACTCAAATAAAACTCAGAGAAAGTATCTACTAATCTTCTTTCTTCTTTAACTGTTTTACCAGTCTGTTGATTAGGAGTCTTTAATCTTTGAGGGTCACCATTATCATCTAGTTTTGGAACCATATGATATGATTGTTTCATAACTTTGCTAATTACTGCTAATATGCCTGATGCAGGATCAAACATAGCTTCTGTATAAGGAGAGTCTAAGCTCACCGGTATCATTGTAAAGGATTTTGCATTTCTGAAACTAGAATTAACTAGCATCATATTTTGTCCTATTGTTGCCATAATTATTTTGATTTGATTTTGTTCAAAGATATTGAAGTATCTTCTAATAACCTAACTAATAGATAATTATTATCTATAAGAGTTTCTTTTTCTAGATCTGGAGGTGTGCATATTTCATACACATCCTCTAGTGATTTTATATCAACATCTAAAAACTCAGCATACTCTTCATGTGAACTTTCTGGTGATAAAAATGCCTGTATATATTCAGAAACTTTATCATCAGTACCAAAGAAATCAAGTATTTTAACCTTACTATCAACAGAATATTTAGAATATTTACCGCTAATAAAGTTATCATAGTCAAATTTAAGTGGATTAAAGTCAAATACAAACAAATGTTTGTTCTTTCCAAGAACTATATGTTCTTCAAAGTATTTGTTAGGTATTATATTTTTAAATATAAACTTCTCAAAGCTTTCATTTAAAGGAGTTTTGTATAAGCATAAAAACATTCTATCCTCAACAGAGTACACATCTTCCCAAGCACAGTAAGTTTGTTTAGGAACATGTGTTAAGCCTTTCCTATACTCCAATAAAGGATATAGAAAGACTTTACTCTTTTGAAAATATTCTGTATAGACACCCATACTATAAGGTAACTTTATTTACTAAGAATTCATAAGGTAAACTAAAGTTTCTTTCTTTGTAATGATAGTTTGCAGCATTTAAAACACCACTTAATCCTTCCGCCCAGCCACTTAATGTATCTTGAGATACATCAAATACATATGATTGGTTGTACTTATCTATTACAACGAATTTAAACTCTATAGTATAATCATCCCGGTTCTCTACTTGTGACATAGAGTCCCAGACAAGCTTACAATATATAGATGCTTGTAACCAATAGTTATAGAAGTCAACAGACTCTTTAAAGTCTGATATAGTTTTACCAGTTGTTTTTAAATCTGATATAACAATCTTCTTTTCTTTATGATCTACACTATAGAAATCTATATAACCATGTAAACCAAAAGGTAATCCTTTTAATTTAGCAGTTAAATATTTCTCAGCGTGTGTTTCATAATCATCTAATTCAAAATCTGTAGTATCATTACTAAACAAACTCATTACCTCATCTTTATTCTTGAGTATATTAACCTGTTCTGTACATCTATCTAACGTAGTCTGATCAATTGTATCTTTATTAGTATTACTTAAGAATTTCCAATAAGATTCATTGTCTGCTGTTACTATCTTTGCTAGCCTAGCTTCATCAGCTTTTAATGACTGATATAAATTAACTGACTTTAACGAGTCTAGTATAACAAAGTCTTCACAATCTGCAAGTGTTTCTGCATCTGTATGAAGTGTTAAATCTTTCAGCACTCTTTTTACAGAATCTGTTGGGATTTTACCAGGCATAAGATTAAACTTGCTCTGAAAATTTTCAGGCTCAAATAACAAACAATGCAAAAGTTTACCTTCTACTAAATGTTTGTCTGTTCTTACCTCTCTATCTTTTAATATATAGTCCTTGTAGAACAGGGACGGTGAAAATAATAATTTATTTAAAGAAGAGTAGCTAAAGCAGAACTTTTTGTCTGCATAAAACTCCTCTTCTTTTTGATAATTTCTATTCATCTATCATACTTTCTATTTCATCTGCAATATACAAATTATTTATGTCAACTTTAAATACTTGAGATCCATTTCCTACTAGGTCTTTCATTAAAGTATCCATTAACTTTTTTCTTGTTTTATCTACTGCAAACCGTGTTAATTTTCTGTCATTAGCTAACGTTTTTAAATAAGAATTAAATGACCATATACCTGTGGTGTTATGATTACCTTCATAATTCTTTAATCTAGCACGCAGGGCCTTGACATTTACTGAGTTCCAATTGTTAGTTGCCTTAAACCAATCATATTGCCAAAAATATAAACCGGAAACAACATCAAATGATTTTTCTATATTACAATTAGCTAGCATTTCTACAGCTAATGATCTATTTTCAATATCATTACTAAGGATCATTGCTTCTATATCATTATACTGTGTATTATCTATTACTGCCAATTCAGAATCAATTATATTTCCAATAGTTGTATCTAATACTAGCTGACAACTAGCATTTATTAAATTATTAAACGCATCATAGTTTTTCTTTGGTAATATCCAATCACTATGACCATCCATATTTTTTAATTCATTGTCATTTATATACTTTTCTACTTTTTCATAAGCTTTAAGTTCAGCTGTCATATTACTACCCCAATCTTTACTCAACTTAAAATCTACCTGACATCCTTTAGGTGCGTCCTGTAAAAAGTTTTGGATTTCTTGTAAAGCCTTATTACTAAGTATATCAATTTCTTTCATATACTTAAGTATAAGATAACATTCATAACAACTTATAGATGATGTCCAGGTTCTTTCTAATATACTATCAAAAAGTTTTAATGAAACAATTGCTATGTCTGCTTTATTTATATCTCTTATAACTTTACAATTATATCTTTCTTTTAATAAATCTACTTTCTGTCTAGGTAAAATTAATTTAGGAAATCTATAAATTTTAGAATCTTGTAGATCAACATCTTCTGATGCATCTATAGAAGGTAATCCTAATAATTCAAAGTCTTTTTTAGACACTTGATAATTATTATTAGAATACAAATATTTAGAATCACGCTCTTTCCATTGTATTCCAGCTGCTTTTAGTTTATTATTTTCCCAATTGTCTTTGTGCATATGTATATGCATCTTATAATATTTTTTCATAATTTTATTTTAAATATTTTTGATATTCTTTTTTTACTGCCACCTGAAATGTATAAAGATCTCTATTGTGTATAGATATTTCTTTTCTAACTATAGGTTCTAAATATCTGAAAGTTGTTCTACATAATTTATCATTTTCTTCTAGCCATAGTATCATGTCTTGTGCACTCTTCCGGTTGAAACTATCAAAACTAGAAGCATCAATCCAGTACTTAAGATCTTTATCTCTAGCATCTGCATAGGTAATAGAACTACAATCTTGTGCAAACTGCCAAAGTAAATGGTAGTTATTCTTATAGTCTATAGTAGGGATAATCTTAAGAGCCAAATGTTTATCATCATCATTTGATAACAACTGAGCTTTAAGATCTGATAGTAATTGTTCATCAAGAATCATTTTACTAGCAGAGCTATGCAGTACTGTCTCAGGATCAACAACACTTAAGTCTGTTGTATCTATAAGGTGTGCTAAGTTTAAAGCCATACCCGTTATCATCCATACATCATATACACTACTTTCTATATCTAAATCATAGTATCTTACCTTGTCAGTTAACCTACTAGTTATTAGAGTTGGGATACCTGAGTTATAAATTGCTATTTCCATAGGATGAGTAGCTGTTTCTCTACCTTCAGTAGTTTCATAATTCCATAACTTTGCCATCATAAGAGTACTAGGTATATTATCCCCATTACTTATCTTATCATATGGTGTTATTTCATCATGACCTATAACTAAGTCTGCTAATTCATAATTATTAGTTACAGTTATACCGTGCTCTTTAAGAGCTGCTTTTAATCTATCTTGTGATACACTACACTTAGGTAATATAAAAGCTTTCTTTTTAGTTCTAAAAGTTTGGTCATCCTCTGTAGGGACCGTTAATATACTGTGTATTTTATTATATGTTGTTTGATCTTCAGTGCATAATACTTTAGATATCTCACCTGAACTAGAGAGAATACCGTTTATGGTATCACTCTCTAATCCAAAATGAGCTAAAGCATCAGCATTGTAGTCTTGATATACTGATTTGTTTGCCATTTTATTTCATTGTCATTTGAACGATCTCTGGGATCATCATTAATTTGTTAAACTTCTTTTTATTACCATTAAATATGGTACGTACTATTAGATACTTAAGATCATTTGTAAAGTAATCTTTAGTACATAGTGCTTTAAGTCTGTCAGTAACTTTTTGACCTATAGTATTATCCTGTGAGTAAACAACAGAGTAATTACCTAGCCTAGTAGCTAATGTAGAAGCAATATCTGCACGGTATGTATCATCTTTACCTATACAAGATCTAAGCTCACCAAGAATATATGCCTCATTATCATGAGTCAATAAATCAGTTGGTGTTACTAGCTTATCTAGTTTGTTATTGATAAAGGTTGTAAACATAGAAGCAAAAGTATCTCCAACACTACCCTCACCAATCATTTGAATCATACCTAAGTTGTCCTCAAAAGATTCAAAGCTTGATATAGAGTTAAAGAACGTTGTTATGGACCTTGCATTAGTTTCTTGTGTTACTAACTCTGGGTGAAGTAACAGGAAGTTAATACATCTAGTATCAATTCCTGCACCCTCTGCCCATTGTGCCCATACGTTAACATCAAACTTTAGATTAGCAGTTACATATCTAGTTTTCTGTGCACTATCTACACTGTTAACCATATAGTCTCCGTTATCCGGGTTAGCTGTTAAAATTATATGCCAGTTCTTTGGTAATGTCCATGATATATAAGATTGTCTATCTATCAATTCCATAACTGCTTGAATAAATCTTGTATCAGCACGATTCCAGTCATCTAATAAAAGTATACCACCTTCTTTTGCATCAGCAATCCATTCAGGTGCACAATAAGACATTCTATTCTTACCAGTGATCTTGTATCCTTGCTTAAGATATTCTTGAACTGCTAGCTCATCAACCCATTGACCAACTTTCTTAGTAACGGTTTGATTTAAATTAGCTAAACTAGCTCCCGCAGCTCTTTGTGTTGCTGTAACCATACTAACATTATTATTAGGTACAGCTACTTTCTTTTCTTTATACATCTGGAATTGTCTAACAGGAAATCCTACTAAGTCACCTAGCTCTTCTATCTGAGCTAGATTAAGTTTTACAAAAGCTAAATTATTATCTTTAGCCAGCTCAACAATTGTAGAAGTTTTACCTATACCTGATTCACCTACAACTTCTACTGATACCGGTCCTTTACCATTATCTTGTAAATATCTATTGTTTTCTATTATGTGATTTACAAATCCTTTTAGTTCTGTTACATTTAAGTTTACTTGTGCCATTTTCTTTTAATTAATTAAGTTGAATTTTCTGTCCTGGTAACCCATCATTGATACTACAATTAGAACTATGTACCCACAATGTATTGTTAGGGCAGTTCTCTGGAGCATATGCTTCACCATCTGTTAAATATATTAGAGCTGTGTATAGCCCTTTCTTTTCATTATAATAGTCTACTACTGGTTGGAAACTTGTTCCACCACGACCATGTATTTCCCAATCTTTGTTTGGATTAAATTCTTTCACACTATTTAGTCTTGTATCACACTGTGCAACTGTAATCTTATGACCCGTCTTATGCATATGCGTAAGCTCACTAAAGAATTCCTTTAGCTCATCATTATTTACAGATCCACTTGTGTCAACACCAACAAGTATATGATTTTTAAATTTAATCTTAAGTCCTGGGTTTGCTGCATAACGTTTATTATACTTACGTCTCAGCTTTTTTGTATATACTATACTAGAGTTGCCTGCAAATCTTCTAAGATATTGTTTCCAATCAAACTTTGGTGGTTCAATATTCATTAGTCTATGAATCAATTCAGCAAGCTCTCCAGGCACTGTGCCTTGTTTCTTTACTGTTTGCTCTGCTGCTTCTTTTAACTGATGTTCAATTTGCTTTTGTAATAGTTTCTTATCTGCTTCAGGTAAATCATTAAACTCATCCCATGTACTGTGACAATAAGGTGACTCACCATCCATTTGATTCATAAGATTATCTAGAGAAGGAGATGTACCATTTTCTTGGGCCTCTTGTAATAGTTCATAGTATTTATCTGTACCTGCCTTCTTAGGTAGGTTCAGCTCAGGGAAGCTTGATAATAGTAAACCACCATCAGGTAATTTACTTTCCAGTATGTACTGGTTGATCTCTAAGTCAGCAGCTATATTAAATAACTTCTTATCAGAATATCTATCCCTTGTTATAAGATGTCCAAATGCAATATGCAATAGTTCATGCTTGATCAGACCAAATCTATGGTCTTCACTGAGATCATTATAGAACTCAGGGTTTATAGTCAATTGACAACCAATATTATTTTTACTTACGCCAGCTGTTGCTAGACCTAAACTGTATTTCTTATTGATACCAATTAAAAAGAGCCCGTAAAAGGGCTCAGCAAATATTAAACTTTTGGTTGTCCGTGCAACCTGGTCTTGTATATTAATCATGATCTCTTAATTTTCTTAATATGTCCATATATATTTTGTTTACTTTTTCTTTCTTGATAAATGTATAAATCCGTGTTGTTTTAAATGTTCCAATAGTAAATTCATATTTAATTCCTATACAAAAATTTACTCTATCATCAAACATTAAAGCTTTTGCCATCAGTCTGTCAACAATTTCTTTATCAGCATAATCTGCATTATTATATAGTTCACATGCTAAAGCTTTATCTTCAGGCAATCCCTCAAACATTTCTTTATACCTAAAAAATTCATCAAGTGAAATTATTTTCTTTTTAGAATTCTTCTTTGTCATCATTTATAATTAACTCTATCCATACACCGGGGTTTTTTTTATCATAAGTATATTGTTCAAATGCAGGAATTATAAACTCTGCATTATCATCTTCAATCCATCCGTACTTAACCATATCATCTTGCACTGTCTGTGCAGGATTTATATAATCAAACTTATGTCTTGATCCTCTTATGAATTGAAAGGAGATTTTAACAGGAAGCTCTTGCTTCTTTAGTTCTTCTTTAAATTCTTCAGTATACTTTAAATAAATTTCCTTGGTTGCTTTTCTATAGTTCATTACTGCTTTACTAGCAATAAAGTATTTACCTGTCCAACGCCTACCATTTTTACTAGAGGGAACGTTGCCTGGTATCCACCATCTTATTTTTCTCATATTATTTATTTAATGTTTGTTTCAATAATGGTTTTAACATTGCATGCGTTTTATCAAATCCTATTTCTTTCATAGCATCTGATATATCTTTACATACAGTTGGTGTACACCCATTAATACCATATGCCTCAGCATATCTTTTAACAGCGTGTCTACCTGCATCATCATTATCAAATATAGTTATTACATTTTTGAACTTCTTTTTTAAGTTAGCAATGATATGAGGTTTAATCATAGTATTTTCTGAGTCTGGGCTTATAACTTCTAAGTTATACCCCATACCTTTTAAACACATTGCATCTTTAAGAGATGAACAAATTACTAAGTATGGTTCTTTATATTCTAATTGATCTATACCTTGAATGTAACTCTTGACTTTATGAAACTTATGTTTTTTACTATAAGGCTGGTATATTTTAAATACATCACCGTGTTTATCAAAGTAACCATAACAATGTTTACTTCCTATCTTAAGTGATTCTATCTCTAACTCTTCTTCTTTAACCATATTAAAATATTCAATTGGTTTTACATTATATCTTTCTAATAATGTTTTACCTATTCTAAATGGTAACCAGAAATCAGTATCATTTTTATTCCATGGCCTATATTTTATAAAGTCTATTTCCCATTTAGCTTGTGGTACAAATTCAACTTGAACTTTACCATTCTGCTGAATGTACTTATTATAATCTTCTATGATTCTTCTTGTAGCTTGAGGATAACCTAGCTTAAAAATATGTCTAACTAAGTCTGATTTATTTCCTCCTATACCTGTTGAAAAGTCTTTAAACTTATACTGCATTATAGTTTTGTCAACATATATGCAAAAACTTGGAGTCTTATCATTAGGATTAAATATTGAATTAATCTTAATGTCTTGTCCCGTAAGCTGTTCAGGTAGATCTAAATAATATTGAAATACCCAGTAACTGGGCACATCTGTTTCTTCTAATATTAAATTTTTTGTACTGAACATGATCCAAATATATTAAAAAGAAATGGGCCCAGCATTATACTGAGCCCACTCTTTAAGGTTTATATTACAGATCAAAGTCACTCCCTGTTGCTGCTGCAGGTTCAAAGTTTGATGCTGCTGTTTCTTTCTTTACATATGGTCTGAAATGGTTTGTGTTATTTCTATCAAACGTTAGTAAATTAGAATTTTCTTTATCCATTTCTTCTAATGGCATACCATCTTTAGTTCTCTTAGGCAAAAATAAGTCATTGTTTACATAACCTTCTTTATTTTCCCACTCACGTGCACCTAAGCATGCATTAATGTATCCTGTTTCAGAACAAACATTACCAGCTTTTACCATAAAGTCTTCAATTGTATTTGCCTCAATAGCATCTAGCTCAGTTCTTTTACCTACTACTTCTGATAGAAAGACCATTGCTTTCAATACCTCAGTATCACGGCTGATCTCATTACCATTATTTAAAGTTGCATCTTTAAAAGGATATGGGGAGAATCTAACTCTACCTACTTGGCCTTCAAAACGTGGACCATTAGGGTTATTCATATCTTTTAAGAAACCATTGAATTCACCTGTTACAGGTTCACCTTCCACATGTAATGTAATGTTATATGCATCCATATCATATGGTGTTTGATCAAATGTTATTGAGTTGATCTTAATTTTGTGGTTACCCACTCCAATTACTGGTTTGATGCTACCTGATCCGGCAGACATGTCTTTAGTACTTAACATAATTTTTCTTTTTATTAATTAATTATTATTGATTATATTTTTCAATACAATCTTTTACAAATTGCAGGTCATTTGGAATAAACT
>TARA_R110002012_G_scaffold85005_1_pt1 | contig 21855 bp, 22 predicted proteins | sample TARA_R110002012 | Tara Oceans TARA_R110002012 (sample SAMEA4396515) | marine metagenome | biome: Westerlies Biome; feature: [DCM] deep chlorophyll maximum layer (ENVO:01000326); material: water (ENVO:00002006), including particulate matter (ENVO:01000060) such as... | depth 40 m | reverse complement strand
AAAATTTATAATAAGAAAGGGTAGATAATGGAGGTAGTTAAATTTCAAAGGGGTCTTAGTTTCTCTTGAAGATTCTTTTGCATAAAAGTAGAATGCGGGAGAAACCAATAAAATGAAGTTAAAATTAATAAAAAACCATGATTGGTTTTCGTAGATGCCTATTATTATAACTCTTCCTAAAATTGCTGCAAAACCAATTAGTATTAGGGCCAAATAAAAATTTTCTTGTTTTAATTTATTCCTTTTTATTAAAAGAAAAACGCCGATAATAAGGCCTTGTATGGCACCAAATGAAATGACGAAGTTTATAATATTGTACAATGTTTTACTTCTTTAAATTTTTGTTTTTTCAACTCAAATGTTTTACAACGATTAGCTAAACATCGTTTCAATTATTTTTGGCATATGATACCGAAACCAGTTCGGCACAGGTAAGTGAAGTTAGTATTTTTATCCAAAAGCAAAAAAACGCCCAAAGGGCGCCTTTTCAAAAGTTCACGATTATTTTCAACGGGTGATTGCGAAGGAAAAAGTTTAAACGTTATGGTGTTTCACTTTCCTTAAAGTAACTCCATAAGTTCAAAACAGAGTTGGTCAATGTGTATCATGGGGTCGCCAAGTGCGGACACATTGGATAGTACAATTACCCCATTTTTCTTATCCTTGTTCATGACCATACAGGAAGTATAACCGCCTGTTCCACCATTGTGCCAAATCCAATTTTCGGCTGACGGTCCTTTGCGTATATGCCATCCCAATCCTATACCTGACGTATCGTTCATAGTATGGGTCTTGGCTCTTGTCAATGCTAAAGTTTTATTTTCACCATTAAATTGCGCCATAACAAATTCGGAAAGATCTTCCGCTGTGGATATCATGTCGCCGGCACCGGATAACGATGCCAAATTCCAATTTTGTACCGGTTGCCCTTCAGGACTTTGGCCTTGGACTAAAAACACCGATACATTTTCGCTCCCTATGGTACTGTTGGGCATATTATATTTTGAAAATATTCTTTCCTGGAACAACTGGTTTAAGGATTTTTCTCCAATCTTTGATAAAGTATATCCCAATAGTCTAGCTCCTAAATTTGAATACTCATATGTACCATCTTCATCAAAAGACAATTCCATTTCGTTGGTCAAGTAGTATTTTAACTTTTCTGAATCGTAAGCGGAAAATGGGTCTTGGTTACCGATATCAAAGTCAAGGTTGGAGGGCATACGTGGAAGGCCCGAAGTGTGGTTAGCCAAGGTTTTAAAAGTAATCACTTGGCCATTGTTGAACTCAAAATCGTAGTAGGGGTTGATGGGATCGTCCAGTTGTACTTTGTTTTCCAAAACAAAATCGGCAAGCAGGGTCGCGTTAAAAACTTTCGTGATAGATCCTATCTCAAATGCATTTTGTCGATTTTTAATCGTAAAAATAGTGTCGTTCCTTTTTTCTACACCGTAGAATTTAACCCTGCCATTTTCTATAAAGGCGAAGGCGAGTTGGGTGTTGTTCGGAAATACCTTGGTATGGTCAAAGATCAGTTCCGATTGGGCTTGGGTGACACTTTCTTTATTAACGGTCTGATTATTTACCGTTTTACTTGTTTGCGAATTCCCGCAACTTAAAAACAGAAAAAGGATTGGGGTAAGAAATAAGAATGAATTTTTCATAGTTGATTTTGATGTGTGCCCGTACTTTTGGTTTATTCCACGGGTGATGTACCTAACTACGAAGTCGTTTGCAATGGCTACTCCTTACCTTCTTGAAGGATAGATAGTCTTACAAAACTAAAAAAACGCCCCAAAGGGCGCTTTTCTAAAAAGTAATTGGAATCAATTCTTACAAATTCGGAATCACCAACACCTGATCGGGATGGATCACGTTAGGGTCCTTTAAAATATTGGTGTTCGCATCAAAAATTTTGTTGTATTTCATCGGGTCGCCGTAGTAATGCTTCGCAATTTTACTCAGCGACTCCCCGCTCTTCACGGTATGTCTGTGGTAAACGGACTCGTCCTCCACGGTAATGTTCGCTTTAATGTCCGATGGCTTCTCGCCCCCAATTTCTTTGATTTTGTCCCACAATAGGTTTTTTTCATATTGGGTTTTGGTCATCCCTTTTATCTTTAAAATGTCACCTTCAACGTTGACATCACCATTTTTCACATCCAATTCCTCACCTAGGTCCAATACAGGTTGATATTTTGCTTTTACGCTCATAATTTAATTTTTTACAGTTAACAATTAGAGATTTCAAGATAGTTAATATGTCCAAATTTTGCTATTAATTTTTTGTAATACTTTTTTGCTGAATCCTTGCTTGTACGCTTTGTATATCAATAATTTAATTGTATTTTTGCACCCCTTTTGGCAAGGAGGCAAGAGAAAAAGGGAATTTAGAAAATCAATTTAAAACCACTTCCGCGGTAATTGTTCAACTCTTGTAAAACGTGGAATACAAATTTTAATCAGCACATGGCTGAAGAAAAGCAAAACGTTGAGGTAGAAGAAACTGCCACAGCAACAGAAGTAAAAGAAGCAAAAGAACCCAAACAAGATCCTCAGGAATTTCTTGAAAATTTTGATTGGGACAAGTACGAAGAAGGAATTGAGCGCGTGGATGATAGCAAGCTTAAGGAATTCGAAACACTTGTTGAGGAAAACTTTGTGGACACTGCCGATGAGGAAGTAGTCGAAGGAAAAGTAGTTCACATGACAGACCGTGAGGCGATCATTGACATCAATGCTAAGTCCGAAGGTGTGATTTCCTTGAATGAGTTCCGCTACAATCCCGACCTTAAAGTTGGAGATAAAGTTGAGGTACTTATAGATATCCGTGAAGACAAAACCGGTCAATTGGTATTGTCTCACCGTAAAGCAAGAACCATCAAGGCATGGGAGCGTGTCAACAACGCACACGACAAAGAAGAAATCGTTACTGGATTCGTTAAATGCCGTACCAAAGGTGGTATGATCGTTGACGTATTCGGAATCGAGGCGTTCTTGCCAGGTTCTCAAATCGATGTGAAACCTATCCGTGATTACGATCAGTATGTAGGTAAGACCATGGAGTTCAAAGTAGTGAAGATCAACCACGAGTTCAAAAACGTGGTAGTATCTCACAAAGCTTTGATCGAAGCGGACATCGAAGAGCAGAAAAAAGAGATTATTGGCCAATTGGAAAAAGGTCAAGTACTGGAAGGTATCGTGAAGAACATCACATCTTACGGCGTATTTATCGACCTTGGAGGTGTAGATGGATTGGTTCACATTACCGACCTATCTTGGAGCAGAATCAACCACCCGAACGAAGTTGTAGATCTAGACCAGAAATTGAACGTTGTTATCCTTGATTTCGATGATAACAAGTCAAGAATCCAGTTAGGTCTTAAACAATTGGAGAAACACCCATGGGATGCCCTAGGTGATGAAATCAAAGTTGGCGACAAAGTAAAAGGTAAAGTAGTTGTGATCGCAGATTACGGTGCGTTTATCGAAGTTGCCGAAGGTGTTGAAGGTTTGATCCACGTTTCAGAAATGTCGTGGAGCACGCACCTAAGATCAGCCCAAGACTTTGTAAATGTAGGCGATGAGGTTGAAGCTGTTGTATTGACCTTGGATAGAGAAGATCGTAAAATGTCGTTGGGTATTAAGCAATTGACGCCAGACCCATGGACCGATATCACGACTAAATATCCTGTTGGATCAAGACACAAAGGAATCGTTAGAAACTTTACCAACTTTGGTGTATTCGTAGAGTTGGAAGAAGGTATCGACGGTTTGATCTATATCTCCGATCTTTCTTGGACCAAGAAAATCAAGCATCCATCCGAATTTGTTACCGTAGGTGACACCTTGGAAGTGGAAGTATTGGAATTGGACGTAGAAGGTCGCAAATTGAGCCTTGGACACAAACAAACCACAGAGAACCCTTGGGACAAATACTCCGAAGAGTTTGCTGAAGGTACCGTGCACAAAGCTGCCATTGCAGAGGTTGTTGACAAAGGAGCAACTATCAACTTCAACGAAGATATCGTTGGATTTGTTCCACAACGTCACATGGAAAAAGAAGACGGCAAAAAACTTCAAAAAGGAGAAGAAGCCGAATTCAAGATCATCGAGTTCAACAAAGATTTCAAGAGAGTTGTGGCCAGCCACACTGCCATCTTTAGAGAGCAAGAAGACAGAAATGTGAAAGCTGCTGCCAAGAAGAGAGCTGCATCCAGCGAAGAAGCATCAACAACACTTGGTGATGCCAACTCCGCGTTGCAAGCATTGAAGGATAAAATGGAAGCCGATTCCAAGAAAAAGTAATCGGACTTTTCAATGATACGAAGCCCCGCTGGAAACAGTCGGGGCTTTTTTATTTGTTAATTAATCGAACATTTCTTGCATAGTAAAATTCAATGGGACTAAGTGCTATACAACCAAGTTCACTTTGGTCATATTCTGCAAGATCAAGGATAATTTCCAGGTCAGGTTTTCTAAATTCCTCAGGAAGTTCAATGGTTCCAATCCATTCCTTTCCTTGTTCAGAGTCTATTTCAACTTGATAAACGAAAACTGTACAAGAAACAGGTCTTATTGTTTTGGCAGCTACACCTTTGAAAATTATTGGTGCATCATTATTTTTTGAACAAGAAATAATTAGGATGGGGATATATACTAAAGTATATTTAAGGAAGTCCTTAAGCATTTGGATAATTACTTTTTATACAAGATGCATTATTTTGAATTAGTTGCTTGTACTGTCAAAATGTAAAATTGCTTACTTTTGTATTCAACCGAGTTGGTCGCACACAGCATATGAGTCAAAAAGTACTGCTTACTTCAAAAGAAATCAACATCATACTGCACCGGTTGGCCTGTCAACTAATGGAAAACCATTTGGATTTTACCGATACCGCATTGATCGGTATTCAGCCCAGAGGCGGTTTTTTGGCAGAAAGGTTGGTAAAGATTCTCAAAAAGGAATACAAGATCAAGCACATTGACCTTGGTTTCTTGGACATCACATTTTTTAGGGACGATTTTGGACGGGGAGAAATCCTTAAGGCCAATTCCACACAAATGGATTTTTTGGTGGAGGATAAAAAAGTGGTGTTCATTGATGATGTGCTGTATACTGGAAGAAGTATCCGAGCGGCATTAACAGCCATCCAATCCTTCGGAAGACCAAGTAATATTGAATTACTGACGCTGATTGATAGAAGATTCAGCAGACATTTGCCCATACAGCCAACCTACAGAGGTAGACAGGTAGACGCCATCAACGAAGAAAAGGTAAAGGTGATGTGGGAGGAAAATGATGGAGAAGATAAAGTATATTTAATAAGCAAATAATAAGGAATGAGCGAGTTAAGTGTAAATCACTTGTTGGGAATCAAATATCTGAACAAAAAAGATATATCGCTCATTTTTGAAACTGCCGATCATTTTAAAGAGGTAATCAATCGTTCCATTAAAAAGGTGCCCACCCTAAGGGATATTACCATTGCCAACATCTTTTTTGAGAACAGTACCCGCACAAAACTTTCATTTGAACTTGCTGAAAAACGACTTTCGGCCGATGTGGTCAATTTCTCCGCAGGGCAATCCTCCGTAAAAAAAGGGGAGACCCTCATCGATACCGTAAACAATATCCTATCCATGAAAGTGGATATGGTGGTGATGCGCCATCCCAATCCGGGAGCAGGCATCTTTTTGTCAAAACATGTAAAAGCGGCCATCGTCAATGCTGGGGATGGTGCGCACGAACACCCCACACAAGCACTCTTGGATTCCTATTCCATACGGGAGAAGTTAGGTGATGTAGGGGGTAAAAACGTGGTGATTGTGGGGGATATTTTGCACTCACGAGTAGCATTGTCCAATATTTTTGCCTTGAAACTACAAGGGGCCAACGTTAAAGTTTGTGGTCCCCGAACGCTTATCCCCAAGCACATTGAATCTTTGGGAGTAGGGGTGGAGACCAACCTGAAAAAAGCCTTGGAATGGTGCGATGTGGCGAATATGCTTCGCGTTCAGAACGAACGGATGGATATCAGCTACTTCCCATCCACACGGGAGTACACACAACAGTTCGGGGTGAACAAAAAACTATTGAACAGCTTGGACAAACAAATTGTGATCATGCACCCTGGACCCATAAACCGCGGTGTGGAAATTACAAGCGATGTGGCCGATTCCGACCAATCCATAATTTTACATCAAGTAGAGAATGGAGTGGCCGTGCGAATGGCTGTACTCTATCTACTGGCATCAAAAATTAAGTAAGAGATGATTTTCGACAAAGACGGAACAACAACTATAGTTTTCCAAGAAAAGACCACACTATCTGGTTTTTTGGAAAACTTGAACAAGGCATATCCCAAACTAAAGCACGACAATATTGTCGTTAACCTTTTTTCTTTTGACAAGCTTACCATAGGCGATATTTTGGAGTTTTTGGATATTTCCAACACCCATAAAGCTTCAGGACAATCCTTTGTTTTGGTGACGGATAAGTTGAGTTATGATGAAGTTCCTGAAGAAATAAGTGTGGTGCCTACGTTGCAAGAGGCTAAGGATCTTATCGAAATGGAGGAAATAGAACGTGACCTCGGCATATGAAACTTACCATACTTGGTTGCTATGCCGCTACACCACGAACATTTACCAATCCGACTTCGCAGATACTCGAAATAAAAAACCATTTGTTTTTGATCGATTGTGGTGAGGGAACCCAGGTACAGCTCAGAAAATATAAAGTCAAGTTTTCCAGGATCAACCACATTTTTATCTCACACCTACATGGGGATCACTTTTTTGGTCTTCCGGGATTGATCTCAACCTTTCGGTTGTTGGGAAGGGAAAAAGAGCTACACATTTATGGTCCCAAAGGAATCAAACAAGCCATCACTTTATTTCTAAAGTTGGGCGATTCTTGGACCAATTATCCTTTGATTTTTCACGAATTGGAATCCAAAGAATCCGAACTTGTTTTTGAAGATGGGAAAGTCACTGTGCAAACCGTTCCTTTGATTCACAGGGTGTATACCAATGGATTTTTGTTTCAAGAAAAGGAATCGCCAAGAACATTGAATGTTGTAGCTGCCAAAAAGTTCGGTATAGACAAGAGCCAGTTCAATAACATTAAAAAGGGCGTTGACGGTAAAGATGCCTCTGGCAACATCATTCCCAATAAGAAGCTTACGTTAGACCCGCCCGAGCCCAAAAGCTATGCTTTTTGTAGTGATACGGTCTATAACGAAGCTATTTTGCCCATTATTAAAGATGTGACGGTGCTGTATCACGAATCTACTTTTTTGGAATCCGAGGAACACCTTTGCGAAAAAACAAAACATAGCACAGCCAAGCAAGCCGCACAAATTGCCAAAAAAGCCAATGCCAAGCTCCTCATTTTGGGGCATTATTCCACACGCTACAAATCCATCGAACTATTTAAAAAAGAAGCTGAGGAAGTTTTTCCGGTGGTGGAGCTAGCGGATGATGGTAAGTCTTTTGAATTTTGAGTTGATTCCATGTGAAGCAACCAAAGGCTCAAATTTGTATCTTAATTACAAAGCTCCGATTTATGAGAAAAGGATTTTTTGGTCTTTTAGCTCTACTATTAATTGTGTCCTGTACTAAGGACGACGGGCAAAGCGAAGGCTTTCCTCCAGATCTTTTGGGTAGCTGGAGTAAAACGTACGAACAAGAACAAGGTATCATAATCAACAACTATACATTTAACGAAAATTCAACGTTTAAACGAAGGATTGAATGGTTTGGATTTAATGGGGCTCCTAAAACCGAACTTACGGAATCTTCAGAATACACAGGTACCTTTGAAGTTGAAGGAGATAGTTTGTTTTTTCGAAATTTGGAAGGCCAAGGTGGGTTTGACAGTAAATTTTGGATAAAGAACAATGTCCTTCATTTGGAATATATTACCTATCCGGCAGATGCTCCAGTTCTTACTCAAATGAAATACGAAAGAATTGATTGAGGATTGAATAGGAATTCGATACCCTTCGAATAAAAACAACTTCTTTTTGTACGTCTATCTTTGCTGACATTTGAATTTTCCCGAACTTCACGTTATGCAAAAGGACCTGAGCAATTATAGAAAATCTTACGAAAAAAGCGAGTTGACCGAAGAAGCGATAAAGGAAAATCCGCTGGAACAATTTCAAAAGTGGTTTTATGAGCTGGAAGCCTCCGAAGGCGTAGACGAGCCCAACGCCATGACAGTATCTACCATTGGGTTGGACGGGTTTCCGAAGAGCAGGGTTGTTTTGATGAAGAAGTTTACCTTTGAAGGCTTTATTTTCTATACCAACTACCAAAGCGAAAAGGGCAGGGCCATTGCGTCAAATCCATCGGTTTGTTTGTCCTTTTTTTGGCCACATATGGAACGTCAGGTCATCATAAAAGGAAAAGCTGAAAAAATAGCCGAAAATCTTTCCGACGGATATTTTGAATCCCGCCCCCATGGCAGTAAGCTAGGTGCTATTGTTTCCGACCAAAGCGAGGTGGTTCCTTCTCGCGAATATTTGGAAGGCAAGTTGATGGCGCTCGAACAAAAATTTGATGGAGCCGAAGTGCCCAGGCCCGAGTATTGGGGAGGATATTTGGTTCGCCCTATATCCATGGAGTTTTGGCAGGGTCGCCCCAACCGATTGCACGATAGAATACGGTATTCCCTTCAGGAAGATTTTGATTGGAAAATAGAACGACTGGCACCATAAACTCCACAAAAATGAAACAACTTATATTGATGCGACATGGGAAATCCTCATGGGATTACGATGTCTCCGACAAAGACAGACCTTTAAAACAAAGAGGAATCAATGACGCCCATTTGGTTTCCCAAACCTTTGCTTTGCATGCCCCTTCAATAGACTTTATTTATTCAAGTCCTGCCAACCGTGCCTTGCATACCAGTATGATCTTTGTAAGAAATCTGGAATTTGACCTGTCGAGATTCAAGGTCAACGATATGCTTTACGATTTTTCGGGCAATAGTGTGGAGCAATTTGTTCAAAGTTTGGACAACAGTTTGAACACTGTGGCCATCTTTGGCCATAATTATGCCTTAACATCACTTGCAAATACTTGGGGAGATCAGTATATTGAGAACGTTCCCACAGCTGGACTTGTACACATTACATTTGGTGTGGACGATTGGTCCAAAATATCCGAGGGAACCACAAAGCAAATGGTCTTTCCAAAACACTTGAAAAAATAGATGGTAAAAACAAAGAACGAATATATAAACAGGGAAATCAGTTGGCTTCACTTTAACGCCAGGGTACTGCAAGAAAGTAAAGATCATAGGGTGCCACTGATCGACAGATTACGGTTTTTAGGGATTTTCAGTAACAACTTGGATGAATTTTTTAAGGTGCGCTATGCCACGGTAAAACGTATTGTAGATGCCGGAAAAACGGGTAAAAGTGTCTTGGGCGGAGAAAGGGCAAAAGACCTTTTGGAAGAAATCACCAAAATTGTGATCAACCAGCAAACGCGCAGTCTTGAAATTTTCAAGCAAATTGACAGGGAACTACGTGAGGAAAATATTTTCATTATAAGGGAGACCGAAGTCAATGAGAGTCAGGCTGAGTTTATTCGGGATTATTTCTTTAAAAAGGTGAATCAGGAGTTGATGACCATCATCTTGAACGACCTTACGGAGTTTCCACTTTTAAAGGACACCGCTGCTTATTTGGCCGTTAAGGTGGTTATGAAGAACGGTTCGGGCAAAGGGAAACACAATAGATATGCTTTGATCGAAATCCCCAAGGGAATCGACCGTTTTGTGGTATTGCCGAAAGAGGGAGATAAAAACTACGTTATCATATTGGATGATTTGATACGTTTTTGTTTGGATAGCGTGTTTACCATGTTCGAGTTTGAATCCATATCCGCACATATGATCAAGATCACCCGGGATGCAGAACTGGATATCGACAATGACCTGAGCAAAAGCTTTATTGAAAAGATTTCTACCAGCGTAGAGCACCGAAAAATAAGTGATCCCGTACGTTTTGTGTATGACAAGAGCATAGACAAGGATACGCTCCAGTTCTTGAAAGAAAAAATGGACATTATGGACACGGATAGTGTGATACCGGGTGGCCGTTACCACAACCGTAGGGATTATATGGGCTTTCCCAGTTTGGGACGACAAGACCTTATGTATGACAGGATAGAACCTCTACCGGTAAAAGGTTTGAGCATGAAGGGTAGTTTGTTGGATATGATCGCCCACAAGGATTATATGATCTACGCTCCGTACCATACTTTTAGCTATGTGACCAAATTTTTAAGGGAGGCGGCACTGGATCCGCAGGTGCGCAGCATAAAAATCACCATATACCGATTGGCCAGTGACAGTCAGATTGCAAATGCTTTGGTCAATGCGGTTAAAAATGGAAAACAGGTGACCGTCCAAATAGAATTACAGGCACGGTTTGATGAGCAGAACAATATTGAATACGCCAACTTTTTGCAAGATGAAGGCGTAAAATTGATCTTTGGCGTACCCGGACTAAAAGTCCACAGCAAAATTTGTTTGATCGAGCGGGAAGAAGCTGAAGGCATCAAAAGATACGGCTTTATAAGTACCGGTAACTTTAACGAGTCGACCGCAAAAATTTATACCGATTATACCTTGTTTACAGCCCATCAAGGTATCTTAAAGGATATGAACAAAGTGTTCGGCTTCTTCGAGACCAATTATAAAATCAATAAATACAAGCACCTTATTGTATCTCCCCATTACACCAAGTCATCTTTTATGAAGATGATCGATAAGGAAATTGCCTTTGCCAAGGCAGGAAAGGAGGCCTATATCAAAATAAAGATGAATAGCCTTACTTCATACAAGATGGTGGACAAACTATATGAAGCCAGTAGAGCAGGGGTTAAGATACAGATGATCGTCAGGGGAATTTGTTGTCTTATTCCAGGTGTAGAGGGCATGAGCGAAAATATTGAAGCCATAAGTGTGGTGGACAAGTTTCTGGAACACCCCAGATTGTTCATTTTTGGAAATGATGGCGACCCAAAAATCTATATTTCTTCAGCTGATTGGATGACCCGTAACCTCGACTTTAGGGTAGAGGTGGGATGCCCCATTTACGACCCGGATATTAGACAGGAACTGTTGGATACGTTTGAGATTTCTTGGGAAGACAATTCCAAAGCACGTGTGTTCTCGGCCAAACAGGACAATGCTTATAGAAAACGTGCCAAAGGGGAAGTTGAACTACGTTCGCAGGTTGAAATGTACAATTATTACAAAAAGAAATTGGAAACCTAACCGTGCATGGTTTCCTTTTTGCCGAGGTCTTTCATTAATTGGGCCTCGTATTCCAAAAGGTCTTCCCATTTTTTGTCTACTTCCTCTTTTTTGCCGTATTTACGGGCAAACTTGAGGAACATAGTGTAATGGTTGGCTTCGCTGACCATAAGATTTCGGTAAAACTCGGACAACTCCTCGTCGGCTATTTCTTCCGAAAGCAACCGAAAGCGTTCACAGCTTCTTGCCTCTATAAGGGCTGCATATAAAAGTTTGTGGACCAAATGAGTTTCACGACTTCCTCCTTTTGGGAAGAATTTCATCAACTCGATAACATATTCATCTTTGCGCTCTCTGCCCAAGACCCAACCACGTTTTAGAATTTTATCGTGTACCATGTTAAAATGACCCATTTCTTCACGGGCAAGAGCAGTCATTTCCTTCACTAATTCCGACTTTTCCGGAAAACCGATAATCAACGAAATAGCAGTACTGGCTGCTTTTTGCTCACAATACGCATGATCTGTCAAAATTTCTTCAATGTTCTTTTCTACAATGTTTACCCACCTTGGGTCTGTTGGTAGTTTTAGGCCTAACATGGTTTATCTTTTCCGCAAAGATAATCTGATAGGATTAAATAAATTCGTTGATCACCGCTATATTTGTAAATCAACAGATGTTAGTCTAAACCGTATGGTCAAAACCTCCAATGATTATCTTTCCGATATTCTGAAATTAAATTTAAAGGATTCTGAATTCCAATGGTTGAAAAGTGTCGTGGCACAAATCTCGAAAGCCCAAAGCCGAAAGGATTTATACATGGCCTACAGTCTGTGCACTGCTAAAATACAAGATGAGTCCATAACTGATTTTGGTTCCCATGATTTTGAATGGAAAGACTATTTGGAGATTCAAAAGGCGACGACCTTGGAGATTTCCAGAGTTTTTATACTCTCTTCGGTGCTCGAAGCTGGAGAAGGATTTTTGAAACCGGTACAGCAATTGATTCAAGTGGCGGATAAAACGGAATTGGAAACTTTTTTAAAGTATCTCGTTTTTCTTCCAGAACCAAAAGATTTTAAGTTTGCCGCGGTTGAAGCGCTTAGGACCAATATTGCCACGGTTTTTAATGCCATATCCCAGTACAATCCATATCCTTCCGAATATTTTACTTTGTCGGAGTGGAACCAAATGTACCTTAAGGCAGCTTTTATGCAACAAGATTTGAAAAGGATTGTGGAAATAGATAAAATGGCGAATAAGGATTTGGCGCGCATCATTTCCGATTATGCACATGAGAGATGGGCTGCATCAAGAGATGTAGATCCAATGTTTTGGCGACCGGTGTCCAATTTTTTGGAAGGCCATTTAATTGAAGATGTAGAACGTTTGTTCAAAAGTGAAGTTGAAAGGGAACAAAAGGCAGCAACCTTGGTTTGTTTTCACTCCACCTCCGTTGAAGCGAAAAAATTACTTGATACATACCACACCCATCTGCAAAAAGTGGAGCAGGGAGATATAACTTGGAAAAATTTATAATAGCATGGATGATAAATTAATGATAATAGACCCACACGTTCACATGACCTCCAGAACCACGGATGACTATGAAGCTATGGCGGCAGCTGGGGTGGTAGCTCTGATTGAACCATCATTCTGGTTGGGTCAGCCTAGGACTCAGGTAGGCTCATTTCAAGACTATTTTAGCAGTCTTGTAGGATGGGAGCCGTTTAGGGCATCACAATTTGGGATACAGCATTACTGCACCATCGGGCTCAATTCAAAAGAGGCCAATAACGTACCCTTGGCCGAAGAGGTGATGGAATTGTTGCCCTTATATCTGCACAAAGAAAATGTGGTGGCCATTGGCGAGATTGGTTACGATGACCAAACCGAGGCGGAAGACCGTTTTTTTAGGGAGCAATTGGAATTGGCCAAAACTTTTAATATGATGGTTCAAGTACATACGCCCCACAGGGATAAAAAGGCAGGTACCATTAAAAGTATGGAAGTTTGTTTGGAGCACGGCTTGGATCCGGGAATGGTAGTGATTGACCATAACAACGAAGAAACGGTTAAGGATGTATTGGATAGAGGATTTACCGCTGCATTCACCATTTACCCAAAAACCAAAATGGGCAACCAACGAATGGTGGAAGTGGTCAAAAAATACGGTAGCGACAATATTATAGTGGATAGCTCTGCCGATTGGGGCGTAAGCGATCCGTTGGCTGTTCCAAAAACAGCAAATTTGATGCTGCAAAACGGAGTTGCTCGTGAAGACGTAGTGAAAACCTGCTACCAGAATGCCTTGGACTTTTTTGGCAGATCGGGAAAAATGAAAGAAGAACACTGGTTGACTCCAGAAGCCATTGATCAACGAAAACTATTCAATGATAATAGTGTGCTTCGAGGTCAGGAGCCAAAGGTAGAGGACAACAAAATCGTTTAATGGGGCCACGTGTAAAGGCATATCTTCAATTATGTAGGCCAGCTAATTTGCCTACCGCTGCAGCCGATATTTTGGCAGGAATATCCATATCGGGTCTATTCGCCGGAATTGGTGCTTTTGAAATACCGGAGGTAGACCTATTTCCATTTTTGATGTTGATATTGGCCTCCGTTTTTCTTTACGCGGGCGGTGTGGTACTTAACGATGTTTTTGATTTAGTGATTGATAAAGTAGAACGCCCCGAAAGGCCAATACCAAGTGGAGTAGTTCCTTTGGGCAAAGCAAGATCATTTGGTTTTGGTTTGCTCGCGGTGGGAATTTACTTTGCTTTTTTGGCCAACAGCAATAGTGGCATTATATCTGTTTTTCTAGCTTTATCCATTTTGTCCTATAACAAATTTGCGAAGCACCATGCCATTTTGGGACCGCTCAACATGGGTATTTGTAGGGGGCTTAACCTTTTGATGGGCATATCCTTGCTGAGTACTATGGAAAACTGGCCTTATGTCCTGGTGCCGATCGTATTCATTTTTGCCGTAACCATGATCAGCAGAGGGGAAGTCCACGGAAAGAACAAGGGCAATCTCCTGTTGGCAGGGCTGTTATATGTAGTAGTACTTTCAGGCGTGTTTTATTTGCATCAAGAGTATGCAAATGGCGACCTTTGGTATCTATTGTTTTTGGCACTCTTTGCTTTTATGGTTTTCAAACCTTTGATCAAGGCATATCAAAATAATACACCAGAAAATATAAAGAAGGCTGTAAAATCTGGAGTGCTGTCCATTATATTGCTGGATGCCGCTATGGCTGTTGCACATGCCAATCTGATCATTGGAGTGCTAATGCTTTTACTATTGCCACTATCCGTTTATTTGGCCAAACAATTTGCAGTAACCTAACTTATGAGTAAAAATACACTACATACGATTCATCAAGAGTTTAAAGTAAGGTATACATATCAATTGCACTTTACCCAGCATTTATTTGCGGTAGAGAATCCTTTGTTCAAAAATGTACTGGCTGAATACCGTCCCAATCACCCTATCAAGTGCCTTTTTGTGGTAGATCAAGGAGTTTTGGACCATCATCCACATCTTGGTAAAGAAATAGAGGAATACTGCAATCATTTCAAGGAGCACATCCAATTCACTAATCTTATCGCTGTTCCTGGAGGGGAGGAAAGCAAAAAAGACCAGTCCAGTGTCGAAAAATGTCTTGAAGCCATCAATGAAAATGCCATTTGCAGACATTCATTTGTAGTAGCTATTGGAGGCGGTGCCGTGGTTGATATGGTTGGTTATGCCGCCACTATTGCACATAGGGGGGTAAAACTTATTCGAATTCCAACCACCATATTGGCTCAAAATGATGCCGCCGTTGGTGTGAAGAACAGTGTAAATGCTTTTGGCAAGAAAAATTTTTTGGGTACATTCTCGGTTCCCTATGCCATTATCAACGATTTGGAATTTTTGAATACGCTGGAACAAAGAGATTGGGTGGCAGGCATAGCAGAGGCCATTAAAGTAGCCCTGATCAAGGACAAACAATTCTTTGAGTATATCGAATCCAATGCGGAGGCACTGGCCAATCGGGAAATGGAACCTATGGCTTACTTGATTCATCGTTGTGCAGAACTTCATATGGAACATATTGCCGAGGGTGGAGATCCTTTTGAAAGCGGCTCTTCCAGACCTTTGGATTTTGGACATTGGTCGGCCCATAAATTGGAATATATGACCGCGTACAGTCTAAGGCACGGGGAAGCCGTGGCGATAGGAATGGCCATAGATATGGTTTACGCCAGTTTGGTAGGAGTGTTGCAAGATGATTTGGAGCGAGTGCTTACCGTCATCAAAAAAGTAGGATTCAATTTAGAAGTGCCCTTTGAAGGGGATGGGGAAATCAAAGAACTCCTCAACGGAATCGAAGAGTTTCGGGAGCACTTGGGAGGTGAGCTTACCATTCCGCTGATTCCCAAGATAGGAACTAAAACAGATGTCCACAGTATTGACTATTCATTAATGGAAAAAGCAGTGCGAAGCTTTGTTTACAAACCGCAAAACTCTTTATGAGGATCAATGAAAAATATCATCTGACCTATTGCACAAATATCCACGCAGGTGGAGATTGGGAAGAAACATTTACCAGCTTAAAGCAGCATTTACCAAAAATCAAGAATAGCGTTTCGCCCAATGATGCGTTTGGTCTAGGACTCAGACTCAGTAATACGGCCAGTTTGGAACTGGATGACGGACAACTTCAAGACTTCAAACATTGGTTGTCCGAAAATGACTGTTACGTTTTTACGATGAACGGATTTCCCTATGGGAACTTTCACGGGGAACCCGTAAAAGACCAGGTGCACGTGCCCGATTGGATCACTGGCAATCGGCTGGATTATACACTACGGTTGTTCAAACAATTGGATTTTTTAGCGCCCGAAGGTATGGAGTGCGGTATTTCTACATCTCCCGTTTCCTATAAACATTGGTTTGATAGTGATTCTGAAAAGCAACAAGCCTTTGCCAAAGGAGCAGAAAAAATGGTCAAGGTGGCACTGGAACTCTACAAGATTGAAAAAGCAACGGGCAGGTATATGCATTTGGATGTGGAACCGGAACCTGATGGTTTTTTGGAGAACAGCCAGGAAGTAATTGATTACTACAAAGATTATTTGGTTCCTGAGGCCATCAAGGCTTTTGAACCGTTTCAATTCAGTACGGAAAAAACGGAGGAACTGCTCAAAAGATATATTACGATATGCTATGATGTATGTCATTTCGCCTTGGCCTACGAAGCCCCAAATGTGACTTTTGAAAAGTTTAATGCGGCCAACATTAATGTAGGCAAGATTCAGGTAAGTGCGGCCCTTAAAATTATGTACAACAGCGACAAGGAAGAGGAGTTGTGGGACACCTTGGCCCAATTCAACGAGCCTGTGTATTTGCATCAGGTTACGGAAATGGTGAATGGAAAGGTGAAAACATATAACGATTTGCCTATTGTTTTGGAAAAAAAAGCACCGTTCAAAGAGTTGCGTTCCCATTTTCATGTCCCCATATTTTTAAAGGATTATGGATTGCTTCAATCCACACAAGATCAGATTGTAAAGGTGTTGGATTATTTGAAGGACAATTTTGTGAGCAATCATATTGAGGTGGAAACCTACACTTGGGATGTTTTGCCCAATGAACTCAAAGTACCGATTACAGAGTCCATTGCAAGAGAGTTGGACTGGATGAAATCAAGATTAAAATGAAGAAGACCGTTGTAATCAACATTGTTGGGCTTACCAATAGATTGATAGGTGAGCATACACCATTTATAAAATCATTTCTGGATAAAGGGAAGAACAGCGTAGTGAAGCCTGTTTTGCCTGCAGTAACCTGTTCGGCCCAGAGCACCTATCTAACCGGCAAATGGCCAACAGAACACGGTATTGTCGGGAATGGATGGTTCTTTAAAGAAGAATTGGAAGTCAAATTTTGGAGGCAGGGAAATCCCTTGGTGCAGTCCAATAAAATTTGGGACGAGTTGAAAGCGATGCATCCTGATTTTACATGTGCCAATATGTTCTGGTGGTATAATATGTACAGCACGGTAGATTTTAGCGCTACCCCGCGACCCAATTATCTGGCGGACGGCAGAAAAATTCCAGACATTTACACCTATCCGGCCAAGTTACGGGATATGCTTCAAGACAAGTTGGGAACATTTCCATTGTTTAAATTTTGGGGACCCAAGACATCCATAGCATCCAGTAGATGGATAGCCGATGCCACTATGGAAATGGACAAGGAAAACAATCCGACCCTGACCTTGGTGTATTTGCCCCATTTGGATTATAACACGCAACGCTACGGACTGGATTTTGATGTCCTTCAAACGGATTTGAACGAAATTGATACTGTGGTCAAAGATTTGGTCGAGTATTATGAAGCACAAACGGCCAATATTGTTTTGTTGTCCGAATACGGCATCACCAATGTCTCCAACCCTATCCACATTAACCGACATTTACGAAAAGAAGGGTATTTGGGCATTAGAGTAGAGCGAGGGCTGGAACTTTTGGATGCTGGAGCAAGCGATGCTTTTGCGGTTGCCGATCATCAAATAGCGCATATTTACGCGAAAGATTCCGTTGATCGTAATAAACTTTATGAATACCTGAAAACAATTCCAGGGGTAGAACAAGTTATTCCGAAGAGCGAACGGAAAAATCATCACATCGACCATGAGCGAGCGGGCGATTTTGTGCTTGTAGCTGACAAGGATAGCTGGTTCACCTATTATTTTTGGGAAGATGACACCGTGGCGCCCGATTACGCGCGAATGGTAGATATCCACAAAAAACCGGGTTACGATCCTGTTGAAATGTTTACTGACCCTGCGGATAGATTGGTTGTGCCCAAAGTGATGTGGAAACTCTTAAAAAAGAAGCTGGGCTTTAGAACCGTATTGGACATTATTCCCTTAAAGACCGAATTGGTGCATGGGTCCCACGGAAGAATCCCTGAGGACAAGGAAGATTGGCCTATTCTTGCGACCAACAGTATTGAAAATTTACCGAAGCAGGAACTGTTAGCTACCGAAGTCTATGAAGTGCTTAAAAATCACGTAATTCAATAAATATGGAAACGTTTTTCAAAATTTTTGCTGCTGTTTTTGCGCTTTTGTTCGGTTACGCCATTGTAGTGCAGTTCAACGATCCCGATGCGCTTCAATGGATTCTAATTTATTTGGTAGCAGCTGTGGCTTCGGTACTTTTTATCTTTAAAAAGCTGAAAACAAGTATTTATTTTGTACTTACCATTTTCTTTTTGGTGCTGTTTTTTATGTATTGGCCGGAATCTTACGAAGGTGTTCAGCTGGACCAAGGTATGAAGACCGTAAATATTGAAGAGGGGAGGGAGTCTTTGGGATCTTTGATTGCCGCTGTGGTAATGATGGTGTATGGCTTTAGAACTCGTTTCCTGAACAAATCAAAAGTCTAGATCGAACTCTTGGCGGAGCAAATCCAAATTCGGGTTTTTCTCCCGCAACTTCTCATACTTTTCCTCTGGGGTAAAGGCGAACTTTTTTGCCACTTCCTCGTTTACGGTAATGTAGAGTGAAATAGCGTAGTTGTTCAATTTTTGTTTCAGGTAATCCAGCATCAAACTTTGTTCCCGCTCTATTTCCTTTTTCATTGTACCGTTGGGAAGCTCTATCCAAATGGTATTTTCGTTCTTAAGTTTGGGCACATCGCTTTGTAGATTGCTCGCCAATATTTTTCTGCCCTGCTTTTCCAATTGATGCACAAAATCGTCCCAATGCTTTTGCATTTCTTTTTCTTCAAAGACATCTTTGGGCAAGTCCTTTTCGTCTATGCCTGGGGATTTTGTGTTCTCGTGTGCCTTCTTAACCTTGATACTCGATAACGAAAGCCCGGAAACCCGTTTTTCCGAAGTCTTGATTTCAATCTTTTTGGGTCGATACGGTTCTTTGGGTTCGCTGACCAGTTCTTTTTTGGTTTCTTTTGACGCTGAAACTTCCGCAACTGCTGTTACCGTTTCTTTCGATGCAGGTTCCTCCGATGCTTGAACGGTCTCTTTCGGTGGGGGTGGAGTACCATTGGTTTGAGCTGGTTGCGTACCGTTGGATGTGGTTATTTTTCCTGCAAAATAGGAAGCGGGAATTATGAAATCAGCGTTTTTTTTTTCTCCATCGAATGTGATGGAGGCTAACTTCATAAGGGTGAGTTCAACAAGCAATCGCTGATTTTTACTGGTTTTGTATTTCAGGTCGCAGTCGTTGGCCATATCTATGGCTTTCAGCAAAAATTGTTTGGATGTCTTTTTGGCCTGTTCTTGGTATTGTTTGGTCACATCTTCACCTACTTCCAAGAGATTTAAGGTATCAGGATGTTGACAGACCATCAAATCCCTAAAATGTGAGGCCAAGCCTGAGATAAAATGATGACCATCGAACCCAAGTGACAGGGTTTTGTTGAAAAGCACCAAAAGTTCAGGAATGTTGTTCTCTAGAATTAAATCCGTTGCGGAGAAGTAAATGTCGTAATCAAGAACGTTGAGGTTTTCCGTAACGGCCTTTCGGGTCAATTCCTTCCCCGAAAAGCTTACCACACGATCAAAGATTGATAAGGCATCACGCATAGCTCCATCTGCCTTTTGCGCAATAATGTGCAAAGCGCTCTCTTCAGCTTCAATTCCTTGCTGCTCTGCAATATGTTTTAGGTATTCCGAGGCATCTTTTACCGTGATGCGCTTAAAGTCAAAAATTTGGCAGCGGGATAGAATGGTCGGGATAATTTTATGCTTCTCCGTAGTGGCCAAAATAAATATGGCGTGCTTTGGAGGTTCTTCCAAGGTCTTCAAAAATGCATTGAATGCCGATTGGGAAAGCATATGGACCTCATCGATAATATAAACCTTGTACTTTCCGGTCTGTGGTGGTATGCGTACTTGGTCTATCAAACTACGAATGTCATCCACGGAGTTATTGGAGGCGGCATCCAACTCAAAAATATTGAAGGCAAAATCCTCATCTTCCCTTTCCGTACCATCTTGATTGATTTTTTTGGCCAAAATACGGGCACAAGTGGTCTTTCCAACACCTCTTGGGCCGCAGAACAACAAGGCTTGTGCCAAGTGGTTGTGTTCAATGGCATTCATCAAAGTATTGGTAATGGACGATTGGCCCACGACATCTTTGAAGGTTTGAGGTCTATATTTTCTAGCTGATACTATAAATGGTTCCAATGCTGGGAAAATAGAATTACTACAAATATAAAAATAGCATTGGGCAAAGTTGACTTGAAACGCACAGTTCCGCCGTTTTTTATTAACAATTGGATTACCTTTGTAGTAGCAGGCCACCTTATCGCTGCAAGTATGGGCAACCTTACTTGAAGAGGAAAGTCCGGACACCAAAGTGCGGCATAGCGGGTAACGCCCGTCCGCCGAGAGGCGAGGACCAGTGCAACAGAAAGCAAGTACAGTTCGGCTGTAGTGAAATCAGGTAAACTCTATGCGGTGAAACGTCATGTAAACCAATGTTTGAGGGCTGCACGCCCGAGTTGGAGGGTAGGCGGTTGGAACACTTGGGCAACCATTTGTCTAGATAAATGATAAGGGTACACAGAATCCGGCTTATGGCCTGCTTTTCTTATCTAGTTAAAGGTTTAAAACCTCCGAAGTATCGTAGCAGGGTCTGCAAACTTGACGGTAGTTAGGTTTAACTGCAGTTACTTTAGTTTCTATAAATTTTATAGATGGTCCCCTCTCCAGTCTCCCCAAGGGGAGAGGTTTCCCTTCTTTGGAGGAATCAAGGGAGGACTTGATACCGAATGACAAAGAATTTCATTCTTTTCTTTAAAGGTCTAAAAAGTCAGTTTTCGTCAACCTGAACTTGTTTCAGGTTCTTATAATGAAATATGATGAGATTCTGAAATAAATTCAGAATGACGTATTTCAATACTTTTAAGACGGCCTCGATTTATTTTTCTTCAAGTTCAAAAAAACTGAAGATACTGCCACCATATTTACGTTGCTCCGAAAATTGAGGGTGTTCCGAAAGACTGGTTTGGTCCGAATGTTCAATAATCAGAAGTCCATCTTCCAAGAGCAACTTATTTTCAAAAACCAGATTGGCAATGTTCAAAAATTGTCCGGTCTCAAAATCGTATGGTGGGTCGGCAAAAACAAGGTCAAACTTTTCGGGTGTATTTTTTAGGAACGTGAAAACATCGGATTTTACCGTTTTGATGGTAAAGTCCAATGCTTGTGCGGTTTTGGAAATGTATCGCACACAACCTTGATGAGCATCCACTGCCGTTATTTTTTCCGTACCCCTGGAAGCGAACTCAAAACTGATGTTCCCTGTTCCTGAAAATAGGTCGAGTACTTTGAGTTCATCAAAGTAAAATCGGTTGTTCAGGATGTTGAACAGAGCTTCTTTGGCCATATCCGTAGTGGGGCGAACAGGTAATTTTTTTGGGGCAACAAGTCTTTTGCCTTTATATTTTCCTGAAATAATACGCATTTATAGCGAGCTTAATATAGAGAAGTCAATGCTCTCATTTTCCAATTGTTCCAAAGGAAAGGACGAAGCGCTGGGAACA
>TARA_R110002012_G_scaffold279242_2_pt1 | contig 21909 bp, 17 predicted proteins | sample TARA_R110002012 | Tara Oceans TARA_R110002012 (sample SAMEA4396515) | marine metagenome | biome: Westerlies Biome; feature: [DCM] deep chlorophyll maximum layer (ENVO:01000326); material: water (ENVO:00002006), including particulate matter (ENVO:01000060) such as... | depth 40 m | reverse complement strand
GCAACAAGCTGGCAAAAATCTCAGTTTCCAGTTGCTTTACCAGTAGCGCCAACAGGAATAGCAAACGCTTAAGCATATGAGTGCAGAATACTTAAAAATACCAATAAATCCCACAGCAGATTCTGGTACCATGGAGTTTGTTATACCTCAAAGAGCTATAACAATTCTTGTTTCAGGAACTAATAGTTCTTTAGGGAACGCTGCTACCGCAACAAATGCGGCAAGCGGAACGGGATATCCTACACCTCCAGGAGGTGGGGTGGCTACTGTTCCAGGCGGATCACAACCAGGAAGTGGAAGTGGAATGTTTGTAACATTTACTCAATCAGGCGGACAAGTAGACCTTAATTCTGTAGTGGTAGTTGCAGCAGGCGCAGGATATGCGGTTGGAGACACAGGTACTATTACTACTGGTGATGGTGCTGCAACTTACTTGATTGCAACTATAAATAACTCAGCATTTCCTGCTCAAGTAAATGATTCATCTGCTTCTTTTACAACTACTGTAGCGGTAAATGATATTATTTATAACGGCACTACAGCGGTAGGAGTAGTTCAGCAAGTTAACAGTAATACACTTTTAACTTGTACTACAGCATTATTTCCTGCTGGTGGTGAGTCTTATAATATAAGAAAGAATAACCTGTTAAATAGTAATGGAGCTACATTTACTACAAGAGGAGTTAAGGTAGGCGATATAGTTGCAAATGTTGCAGCAGGTTCTGGAACAACTGTAGCGGCACTAATTGACGAGAATTCATTAACACTTGCTTCTGATATTTTTGGAATAGCAGGTGGTTTTGATGATGACTTTACAATAAGCCCTCCAGCAACAGAGGTTTTTGATTTCGGTCAAAACTTTTTAACTTCTGTTTCGGTAGGTGATGTAGTAGAGAATACTGTATCTGGTGTTACTGAAACTGTTACAGCTGTAGAAAATGATAATAGATTACAAACTACTGGCTCTATTTTTGTTGCGGGTAACGCTTTTACAATAAAGCAAAACCCACAAACATCTGATAGTAGTAAGCTTGTAAAGATAAGTGATATTGTTTTTGTTGATGCTGCTGATCAGTATAATACTGATTTATACTTAAATATTATGGGGCAAACTAACAATAAGATAACTATAAATCATTCCGATCAAGGATCAGGAGCGAGATTAGTTGCTTCTGCGATAGAAAGCACTTTAGTTAGAGGCGCTGTAGGAGTAGATTTACCAGAGCCTCCAGGGCCAAAGGTAGCTTTACTACAAATGCCAATATTTGAAGGCGCTCAAATTGTAGTTGACACAGTCGTACTTAGTTAATTAATATTACACAATATTAAGAAGGGGTTACAAAAAAAGTAACCCCTTTTTTTTTGTTATATTTGTAGATAATTAAAAAGTATTTTCTATGTCTATGATCGATAATGTTAGGAATACGGTATTAGGAATTATAAATAAAAATAATTACGGATATCTTTCTCCTCAAGACTTTAATCTATACGCTCAACAAGCGCAGATGGATATGTTTGAGGACTATTTTTATCAATATAATCAATATATAAACAGAGAAAACGTAAGGCAATCAGGAACAGGATACGCTGATATAGTTAAGGGCCTGGAAGAGGTTATAGATTCATTTTCAGTAGAAGTATTTTTAGCTCAAACAGCTGCAAGTAACAATACCTTTTCACTACCAGCAGATTATTATTTAGTAAATAAATTATTTTATTATCCTACACTATTAACATCAGGATTGACTGATGCAGACGTTGCAGACCAAATGGTAGATGGTATAGCAAATCCACCTTTTTCTAATGGATCCGTTACGCCTCCTTATCCAGCTCCACAAAGTATTGTTATAAATACAAGTACTTTACAGCAGGCCTTTGTTATAAGTGTAATAAACCCAGGCGTGTTAAGCATATCGTCTGATATATTTACCAATCAGCCAGAAGGCTATAGTATATATGACGCTAATAATATAACAGAAGTAGAAAGGGTAAGTCAGAAAAAAATATTTTACTTAACAAGTTCTACTTTAAGCGCACCAACAACACAGTTTCCAGCTTATGTTTTAGGAGGTAACACAGTAAGTGTATATCCAACTAAAATAAATAATGCTGGAGATATAAAAGCACAATACATTAGGTATCCTAAGCCACCAATGTGGACTTATGATTTAGTAGGAAGCGCACCACTATACAATCCTTCTCAAGCTGGTCATCAAGATTTTGAATTACCTTTATCAGATGAGCCAGGTCTTATAGCTAAAATATGTCAATATGTTGGTATAGAGATAAGAGAGGCAGATGTGTATCAGTTTGGCCAAACGGAAGAAGTAAATAACAACCAAATACAAACATAAAATGGCGTACATTACAGATTATTTATATTACGAAAATAATGGTAACAGTCCTCAAGAAAAAAACTGGGGGTCATATCAGTATACGTCATTAGAAGATATAGTGTCTAACTTTATGTTAATGTATCAGGGTAATAATGAAATATTAAATAATATAGAAAGGTATCAGGTTATATTCCATGCAAAAAGAGGAATACAGGAATTAAACTATGATGCTATGAAAGAAATAAAAATCTTACAACTAACCTTAGATAGTCAAATAAGATTTGTTCTTCCTCAAGATTATGTTAATTACGTAAGAATTTCTTTGTATGAAAGCGGAGTTTTATTTCCCCTTACAGAGAATATTCAAACAATGTGGAGTGGAGCATATTTACAAGATAACGATGCAAAAATTTTATTTGACGTTGAGGGTAATGTTTTAAAACCAGAAAACTCTTTAGTAGATTTATCAAGACAAGAGGGTGGTATGCAAAAATTGTATTTAGGAGGCGGCCCTTATAATAATCAAATGGGTTATTGTTGTGATGGGGAGTGGTATTTTGACTATGCAGTTGGTAGTCGCTTTGGTTTAAATACAGAAACAGCAAACATAAACCCTACTTTTACAATTAACAAGGAATCAGGCGCTATATATTTTAATTCTTCTATGTCTGGAAAGTCAGTTGTTTTAGAATATGTTTCTGACGGTATGATGAACGGAGATGATTCTAAAATTAGTGTAAACAAAATGTTTGAAGAATTTTTATATGCATACATTAGGTTTTCATTATTAAATAGTAAGATGGGGGTTCAAGAATACATAGTAAATAGAGCGAGAAAAGATAAGTCATCATTATTAAGAAATGCAAAATTAAGATTAAGCAATATCCACCCAGGTAGGTTATTGATGAATATGAGAGGTCAGGCTAAGTGGATAAAATAAGATGGATATTAATAGCACTTTTATAAAAGGAAAAATGAATAAAAGCGTTGACGAGCGCTTGATACCCCCTGGGGAATACGTAGATGCTTTAAATGTACGTTTAGGTTCAACGGAAAGCACAGAGATTGGGGCAGTAGAAAACTCAAAAGGAAATAGCAAATTAACTACATTACAAGTAAGCGGTACAGATTTATCTTCTTCAGCAACCTGTATAGGTACTTATGCAGATGGAATTAATGAAACCATATATTGGTTTATTCATGATTCTGCTAATACAGTTTCACCAACAGGAGTAGCTGATTTAGTGGTATCCTTTAATACCGCTATAAACTCTTTAACATATCATTTAATTAGCTTTAATGTTTTAAATTTTGATCCTAAAAATTTAATTACAGGTGTTAACAAGGTGGAAGATCTTTTGTTTTTTACAGACGACAAAAATCCTCCAAGATTTATAAATGTTAAAAGAGACTACGGGCCTAATAATGCATTTACAGAAAATCAAATAAGCGTTATTGTAAAACCACCTGGATTTGAAGACGGGGAGCTACCTACTCCAAAGGTAAATTTATTTAATACTAATGCAATAGAAGAAACATTTATAGAAGAGGTTTTTATAAGTTTTGCTTATAGATATAAATATAAAGATAATCAATACAGCGCAACATCTTTATTTGCAACAGCAGCATTTGAACCTGGAAACTTTCAATTAAACTATAGCACATTTGAAAACAAGGGTATGCTTAATAAGTTTAACTCATTATCAGTGCAGGTAAGCACAGGTTCTGCGGAGGTAATTGGTGTAGATATATTATACAAAGCAAGCAATAGCACATCAATTTACTTAGTAGAAAAATTAAACAAAACTTCTTTAGGAATACCTAATAATTCTGTCTATGTTTATGCTATTGGCGCTCAAAAAATATATACATTGTTGGGTCAAGACGAGTTGTTAAGGCAGTATGACAATGTTCCTTTAATTGCTAAGTCACAAACCGTACAAGGAAATAGATTGATATACGGAAACTACGAAGACGGTAGAGATATTACTACAGCTGATGGAGCTCCTATATCTGTAAATTTTGTAGCACAACCACAAAGTATTGATATTCAAGGAACTATATTAGCTAAGCCCACTCAAACATCAAACTCTCAAATAACTACATATGATATAGCGGGAGCGCCACAGGCTTTTACGCAAAACGATACAATATATAATTATCTGCTTGAAAGTGGAGATAACCCTTTTAGTGCTACAGGTGGAGCTATTCCTGCTGGCACAGTATTTACAACCACTTATTCTTTTAGCGCAAGATTTTTAAATGGCGATACATCAGACCCAGCTTTTCCAACAGGTTTTTTACCATTAGGGGGATCAACATTTGACATTACAGTATCTTACACCACGGGAGTTCAATACAGTAATTTTGCTGCATTGTTTGCGGGGCCAGAATTTCAAAACTCAATAGGTACAACAAACTTTCTACCTATAAATCAAGCCAACACAGGGAATAGCTTAACAGATAGGTTTAATACTATAATGGTAAATCAAGCGCCTACTATCGCACAAGGATTTGTTGAGGACTTTACTTTTGATTTATCAGGAATAACGAGTACTACCGCACAAGAGCCAATGTCCTTGTTTGTAACAAATTCTCCTGGAACATTAGAGGGTTTTACTTTAACCTGTATAGCGTGTAGGTTTGTTTCAACAACGGGAGTTCAGGCATTTGCATATTTTAAAGGAATATCTACAAACTCTGTTGTTTCTGTAGGCTCAACCACTAATAATAACTCTTTACATTCTAATAGAGACTATGATGCCGCTATTGTTTATATGGACGAGTATGGTAGAGCCACACCAGCTATATCCTCATTAAATAGCGCTACACATTTTCCTGCTGCAAAAAGCATAAGTAAGAATGTTATACAAATAGATATAAATAACCAGCCTCCAGAATGGGCTACAAGATATAAATTTGTTCTAAAACCTTCTAAAACTAATTATAATATTGTATATGTTACACGGTTTTATCCAGACAGGCAAGACCCAAATATATTTTGGCTTAAGTTAGAAGGAGATGATCAAAACTTAGTTTCGGCAGGGCAAAGATTAATATGTAAGGCAGATTCAAATGGCCCTTTAAATGAATTGGCTGTTGAAACAGTGATAGACGTAGAGTCTTACGGGGGTGGTGAGTTAGGCTCAACAGGTACTGCTTCAGTAGCAGGATTATATTTTAGTATAAATCCAGATAAAATCACATTAAAAGCTTCTGCTAACAGTACAATCCATTATCTTAGAGTAGCAGATAAGTCTATAACAACAGACTCTCCCTGCGGTACTGGAATAGTAGCAGACCCACAAAGAACAGTTTCTTATCCTGTTTTTAACGCTAATTATTCAACACCTGGGTATTATGATTTACCAGCGGGATCTATTATTAGGTTTAGGTTTCAAATTTGGAGAACTGCTTACAATGGTATAGGAGCAGGAGATAGAGGAAAAAGTGTAAACTGGAAATGGGAACAAGAATTTACTACTGATATAGGTTATAATAGTTTTTATGATTGGTGGGAAGGAGCAGGAATTGGTAATTTAATTGGAGGAACATCTTCAACAGGAGAACAGTCATTAGTTGGTTCTTACGACAACACAAGCTATACTACAATAGGGACTATACCTGCACCTTGTGCAAATCAATATACATTTACATGGACAACACAAACAGGAACAACATCAGGAACTTTAAGTCACGCTAACCTTGTTCTTACACATGGAGTTCCCAGAGGAGGCCCTGGTGTAGACATGAGGCCTTCAAATGTAAATGTTAGAATATTTGTAAACAGACAAAACGATCTTACTGTTTTTGAAACAGAGCCAGACACAGCTGACCCTAATTTATTTTACGATTCATCAGAAATGTATAATATAGGGCTTGATGTAAACAATGAAAGGGTTCATCAAGGAAACGTGCAAAATCAAGTGTTACAAACATCAACACCAGCAATAGTAGACTTACCATTTTTTAATTGTTTTTCTTTTGGTAATGGAGTTGAAAGTTATCAAATATTAGATTTAGCTGTAGAAAAAAGAGTTAATTTAGGAGAGAGAACAACAGCGCAAACTAATACAGAAATAGAAAGAGCCGACAGGTTTTCAGGATTAACATACAGTGGAATATATAGCGGACCTAATAATGTAAACAACTTAAATGAATTTAATTTAGGTTTAGTAAATTTTAAAGATTTAGAAATTACTTTTGGGCCTATCATGAAAATGCATAGTAGAGAAACTGATATATTAGTGCTACAAGAAGATAGAATTTCTTATGTATTGTCAGGTAAAAATTTATTATCAGACGCAGTAGGTGGAGGGGCAATTACTTCTACACCTGAGGTTTTAGGAAAACAAATAGCTCGTATAGAAGAATATGGAATTAGTTTTAACCCTGAGAGCTTTACAAGCTGGGGAAAAAATATGTATTTTACAGACACTAAAAGAAACGCTATATTAAAACTAAGCGGAGGAGGCGTACAGTCTGATCAATTAGAAGTGGTTTCTGATTATGGAATGAGATCTTTTTTTAGGGATCAGTTTACAGAACAGTTAACTACACAAAAAATAGGAGGATACGATCCGTATATGGACGAGTATGTAATTTCTTCAAATAACAATCCTGTTCCAGTTCAAGATGATGTAATACCTTGCGGAAATATAGTTACTGTAAGTAACACACAGACTATATTTGAAAGACAATTTAATTTAGGGCCTGTTTTTGGAAATGCTGTAACAATATCATGGAGCTTAGGAACAACAAGCTCAAATATAGATGTGTTAGCCACATGGAATGGTATTGATGTAGTAGACTTAACAAATCAATCAAGCTCAAACTCAGTTACATGGACTAAAAACAGACCCTTTCCTACTACGCTAACATTAAAGGTTACTCCTAATACAGAGTCTACTTTTACTGTAGATGTTGCTTGTCCATTAGTAGTGACATCATCTGTAACAAGGATTGTGCTTAGCTCTGCTGAAAACGCAGGGGAAACTATTCACAATCAATTTCAATGGAGATCATCTTCTATGAATCCAACTTATTACAGCCCATTAGATATAGATCAAGTGGTGCTGCAAAATACAGCTGCAACTCAAGGCTGTACTTTTTTAGATAATAAAACAGGAACGCAATCATTAGAAATGATTCCAGTTGGCGCGGCCCCCTTAACATTAGGTAGTAGAAAGTTTGGATCTGATGATATAGATTTTGATGTTTTGAGAAACAAATTTTATATCTTTGTACAGGGCGCTCCGATGTTTAATCCAAGTCACTGGAAGTTATCTTTTTTACAGGGTCAATCATCTACAAATCCAATAAATAATCCACAAGCTGGTCTTTTTACCGCTACAGAGGGTTGTCCAGCATACAGCTCTGGTGATACTTTGGTATTAGTTACTGATTTAAGAATAGCAACAAGAGCTGCTTTTGCTTATTCAACTACATCTGAGGCAGACGCTTGTGCCTTTAATGGTATGCCTTGTAATACTTTTGCAACAAACTCTATTCCTCAATATTCACAAGCCTCTGCTTGTGCACTTGACCCAGCAAATCTTCCTGTTGGGGATTCAATGGTTAATAGAGGACACGCAGGGCCTCAATCAGGATCAGCAAGAGAAGGAGACCCATGCTTTGCAACAGCTTCTTGTGGTACGGGATTTGCGGATATGCCTTCTGGCTGGTATAGATTGTCAGGTAGTAACCCAAGAGTTATTGAAATAGGCTCAGGAGCCTATGCTGGAATATGTATAAATAAAATAAATTGTTAATATGGCTGTTTTAGAAATAAATTTTTATTTTGATGGATTAGACTGGTGCTTAGCTAACGCTGTTTTTACGAATAACAGAATGGATACTTTTGCTCCAATAGGCTGGTATAAGTTTAATAATAGGGTAAGGTATTTTAACGGAGTGGCTTTAGGGCCATGTGTAAATTGTTAATAAATTATGGCGAATAATATTACAGTATCATACAGTGATGGGGTCAAGGGTTGGCCTTCAAGATTTTCTTATATACCTGAATTTATGACAGGATTAAATTCATATTTATACAGTTTTGATGGTGGAAATTTGTATAGGCACAATACTAATCCATTAAGAAATAATTATTATGGAGTGCAAGAAAAGTCAACTATTACAGGTGTTTTTAATGACAGCCCATTAGAGATTAAATTATTTAAAACTATGTCTTTTGAGAGTGATGCTTCCTGGAATGTTGTTAATTTAAAAACAGATTTGAGTAGTGGTAGTATGTTGTTTTCAGACTTTGAGAAAAAAGAGGGAGAGTGGTTTACATATATAAGACAGAACTCATCTACCTTAGATTTAAAATTAAGATCAGCTCATGGTATAGGCGACTTAACAGACACACAAGCAACAACAATTCCAAACGGAAGCGTTTTAGTGTTTGATGTAGATCTGGGAAATATTTTAAGTGGGGGAGATGTGCTTTATTATTCTACAGTAAGCGGGCCAACAGTAATAGGTACAGTTGTAGCTATAGATAAATCAACAGGAAAAATAACCGTAACAAATCCCACTACTGTAGCGGTTGCGATAGGCGATTTTATTTACTATTATAAAAACATAATAGCTGAATCTACAGGCGCGCGAGGATATTTTATGGAGTTTACATTAGAACTACCTATAACAGAAACATCAGCGGTTGAATTGTTTTCTGTAGGAAGTAGTGTTATGAAAAGTTATCCATAGTTTTATTATCTTTGCATAGATGGCTTTAAATATAAAACCGCTTAGTGATAACGATTATGATAATATTTTATGTAAGTGGTGGAAAGATTGGAGGTGGACGGCTCCTGCAAAAGATTTTTTACCAGACATGGGGTACATGGTTTATTATAATGATGAACCAATTTGCGCAGGATATATGTATGTAACTAATTCTAAAGTTGTTTTATTAGAATGGATTATTTCCAGTTTTAAATTTAAAGACAAACAAATAAGAAGAGAGGCTTTGTATATGTTAATAGAAACCATAACATCATTAGCCCGAGGATTAGATAAAAAATACGTATATTCATTGTTAAAAAACAATCCCTTAATAAACATATATGGGGAGCTTGGGTTTGTAAAAGGAGGAAACAATGGTCAAGAAATGATAAAAAAATTATAATATGGCAGCAGCAACAACAGTAGCAATCATAGGCGCAGGTGTAGGGGCGGCATTAAGTTTTAGTCAAGCCTCACAAGCTCGAAGAGCGCAAAGAAAAGCTGATAAAGATGCAGCTCGGTTTTTAGCAGACGCAAGAAGCAAAGCTGAAAAAGATTTTTTTGCCGACTTAAATGTTCCTTTAGACTCTTACGAGGCTGAATTAGAAAACAATTTACAAACTACTACTACAGCAGTAGAAGCATTACAAGAGGGTGACGCAAGATCATTAGCAGCAGGTGTTGGTAAGGTTGGTGCACAAGCTCAACAGACAGCAGAAGAGGTTAGAATAGCTCAAGGAGAGCAAATGTTTGCTTTAGATAAAATGAAAGCTGAAAATCGTGATGACATGAATCAGCAACTAATATCTATGGACGCAGCAGCAGCGCAAGACGCGGCTAAAAGAGCGGCAGACGCAGATGCACAAGTAGCGGCAGCAAATACAGCAGGGATAAACTCTTTAACTTCAGGTTTAATGAGCGGATTACAAGCAACCCCATTATATGGTAAATCAAAAGCTGATAGAGAATTAATAAAAGCATTAGACTCAAAAGGGATAACTATGGCAGAGTACACAGCCAACCCAGGTAAATTTCCAAACGTATTAGGAAGGCAGCAAACTCCTGTTGTGCCTGTTGTACCTCCTGTAGCGCCTGACGGAAGTTTAAGACAATCAACTGGGGTTATGAGTCCATTAGAGAAAAGAGGGGGACAGGGGCCTATGAATCAAGCGGCAAATCCTTTTTCAAATTTTAATCTTCAGTTACCACAAAGAAGGGGTTTAATGACGCAGGATCAAATAAATAAATCTCAACAAAATGCTTTTAATTTTCAAGGTTATATGGGTAATGATATATCTCAATTATACAACCCTATAGATTTTACTCAAAGAATGAATAAGTTTGGTGTTAATAGTAAATTTGACTACTTAAGTTTTTTAAATAATAGATAATGGCAAAACAAAATATTAACTTCAATACATACGTTGAACAAGATCCTGCAAAATCTAATATTGACTGGGGTGCTGTATCAAAAAATTTAACTGATAATCTTGTAAAGTTTGATGCTGATAGAAAAGCTAAAAAAGCTGAGATAGAAAAACAAACTATTGCAGACGGAGCTATTCTTACTGAATTAGAACAGTACGATAGTACAGAGCTTGGTGGATTAGCATTAGGAATGTCTAACCAATCAGCAGAATTTTTAAGAGTTCAAAATGATTTATTTAAAAGAGGTTTGATAACTCAAACAGATTTTATGCAGGCAAAACAAAGAGTTTTGTCAGACTGGAAACAGTTTTCTAATGTTTCCAAACAGTGGAATGATGATTACAAGTCATATGTAGAAAGGGCTAATAATGGTGAGGCCAGCTCTTTAGAGATGTGGCTTAATGATCAAAATGTAGCGTTTGGTAATCTTACAGATGTAAAAGGTTTTGTAAATCCAAATACTGGTAGACTATCATTAGCATCAATAGACCCAGAAACAGGAGAGGTTTCTACTGACCCTGGTAAACACGTTTCTATGAATACTATTAATAATAGATTTAAAGCTAAGTTTGATGATATAAACACTACTGAGTTAGTAAAGGGAAGTGTTGATGCTTTAGGTGTTTTATTGAAAGAAACATTAGGAGAGAATCAAGAGGTATATGGACAAAAGGGCTGGGGTACAATGAAAGACAATGCTGATTTTCAAGAAAGAATAATGGATCAAGCAAAAAAATTAACAGCCAATACAAATAATATTGCAATTATTGGGGGTCAGTTAAATGAAGGTAAATATACTTATGAGGCAAAAGATTTAAAAGATAATCCTGATATGATTTTAATGAAGCTTGTTAATGGCAGACCAACTATTGATACTGATGCTTCTAACTTTGAGTCTACAAAAAAGAAAGTAGAGGAAGAGCTTTATGGCCAAATGATGATGCAACTTAATGAAGAGTATACGGTAGAAAAAGGATTTGAAATATCTACTGACTTAGCAGAGGAAAGAGTAAGAGGACAGATAGATTCGCAAGAATATAGAGACGAACTTGCGGGTGGTGAACTACGAATCAAACAAAGAAAAATAGATTTAGAGGAAGAAGTAGCTGCTGGTAACATGACTGCGCAAGAAGCAGCAACAGAATTAGCTCGTGATAATTATGATTTAAATGTATTAAAATATGAAACTAATGATGGTTTAGTAAATGCTCAGATAGATAAAATTTATGCTGATATAGATTTAGGTAAAGACAAATTAGAATTAGCTGAATTAACAGGAGATAGAAATTATAAGATAGCATTAATGAATGAAACTTATAAGTCTAAACTATTAAAAGAAAAAGAAAAAGAAGGAATAGTTGCTTATACATATCCTGATCCTAATAAAACAATGGAGTTTGGAGATATGGGAGAAACAACAGGTAGTAAATTTGTTGAAGAAAAGTTAGGGAAAGAGATTATACTTTCTGATGATTACTGGACAAAAGACAGAAAAGGAGAAGTTCAAGCTACTGTTGGTGAATATGTGAAAGGAATGTTAGATCCAAATGTTTATAATCAACTGGCAGAAGCAGGTGGTTTTGATGTTCAATGGAACAAAGATGATAGTGGGGCCTCTAAAAATGAATTAGGATTAGTTATAACAATCGGTGGGGTTAAATACCCATTTCCTCCAAGACCAGCTTCAGATAGTGATATTGCTAAACTCATGAAGGAAGACAGAAGTTTAAGTAGAGAGCAAGTTGAAAAACAAATAAATGATTCAAATGGATATAACGACTTTACATCAAAAGGATTTATACCAAAAGGATTAAGGTGGGACGAGTTAGATTTAAAACAAAGAAATCAATATGGAGTTCAAAACACTGAAGCGTTTTTTGGTTGGATTAATGAGTTTGTGTTAAACCCTGCAACTACAGCGGCAATAGCCTTACAAAAGCCGCCTGAAGAAAATGATGAAAATTATGTAGAAAAAATAGAGAGTACAGATGTGGGGTCGGGTGACAATATTTTTAATGTTGAATAATAATGGATCAAAAAGAACAATTATATAATCTTTATCTAAAAAATAAAATTATAACCGATAAGGTTAGTTTAAAGATGTGGAATCAAATGTCTAAAAGACAGCAAGAGGACATTTTTAATTTAGGAAAAGGTAAAGGTCTTTTTACTGATAAAATAAAATTAGAACAATTTACTACTCTTTGGTCTGAACCTGTAAAAAAAAAAGACGATTCAGAATTTTCTACAGATGGGGTGGAGACTACTATGGAGTCGGATACAATTACAACTCCAGAGAACACTTCTTCGGATACCATAGAAACAATAATGCCTCAACAAGAGGAAGAGGTTGAGGAAGAGGTTGATGTAAATATTAATATGCAAGAGGCTCAACCTACAGATACTGTAGATGTAGATGTCAACGTACAGCAACCTCAAGTTATACCAGAACAACCAGATAGTGTATTGGGTTTTAGCGAAACGCCTCGTTTCAATCAATTTGGTACACAACAAAATTTAAACGTAAGAGAGAAAGATACCGCAATAGAAAGGGCTTTTGGTAAAAACTTTGCAACTGATTTTGTAGGAGATTTATATAGATCTTTTCAACAAGGCCAGGCTCAGGGGTCTACATTAGACGAGTCATTAGAACTTTTTACAAAAGGTAATAATGTTACAGAACAAGATATTCAAGACTTTATAGTAGCTCAACAATCATTACAAAACTTAGGAGAGAGTGATGAGATGAGAGAGTTTAATCGCATATACCAACAAGAAGGCGGAGGTCTTTGGGGTTTTATTAAGGGTAATGTGCTGACAAGAGGACAAACTCTTCCACAGCTATTAGTTTCTTCTGTATCTCAAATGCTAAACCCAGCAACCATAGGAATGGGGGTTGCAGGAGGAACCGCTGGTTCTTTTATACCTGTTATAGGAACTATAGGGGGTGCTTTGGGAGCGGCAACAACAACTTTAGAAACAGGAATAACTTTTGCAGAGTTATTACAAAAAGAGTTAACAGATAGAAACTTAGACTTTACAAATGAAAATGTAAGAACAATATTAGAAGACGAGGAGGCCTTAAGCTCTATAAGATATAAATCAGCAGGTAGAGGTATCGCTATTGGTATAACAGAAGCTGCTACAGCAAGAATTGCTGGTGCTGTAGGAGCTAAAATATTAGCAAAAGGCCCAGCCACTTTAGGAAGAAACTTAAAAGCATTAGGATCGGTAGCAGCAATAGAGGGAGCTGGTGGTTCAACAGGAGAGATTGCTGGTAATATTGTTGCTGGTCAAGAGCTTGATGCTGCTAACATAGGTTTTGAGGGGATTGTTGGTTTAACAGGAACACCTATATCAGGAGTAAAGGCTATATATCAAAGGCCTAAGTATTATGTAAACAAACAAAATGGGGGTGAGGATTTTGCATCAGCATCAGCAGAGCAAGCTCAAGACATTATAGACAATGCTCCTGATGAGGATTTTGATAAAGTAGATATAGAGATAGTTAATAACCCTGAAATGAAAGCTCAGTATGATAAAAGAAAAATTGATCTTCATGATAAGGCTGTTATAGAGGGAGGTGTAAGAGAGGCTTATCCAGAAATTAGTCAAGACAAGATTGATAAAATAATTCCATTACAGAAAAAATTAAATGCGTTAGGCGAAGATACAGGTGAGGCTGCAAAGCTAAAAAGGAGTGAGATAAAAAAAGAAATAAATGAAATAATAAAGACAGAAGATGCCGTTCAAGAGCAAAGCACAGATGAGGTGGTTAGCGAAGTTCAAGCCACAGATATTCAAGAGGTGGAAAGCGGAGGGGCCACCACCACAGAATCTACCAGAGAAGAGCAACAAACCACCGAAACCACCGAAGAGACAGAAACAACGGAGAAGGAGGTAGAAGAGCCGCCTTTAATTGTTAGAACGGAGGAGGATTTAAAAAAGATAGAGCAAACATTAGACGAGACTGATGGAGAAGAAAAGCTTGGTTTTAAAAAAAGAAAAGATGGTAAGGGGTATGTTAATAGAAAGATAGATATTAGTGAAGCGCCTTTATTTGACGAAGTAGAAACAGTAGGTAAAAACAAAGGTAAAAAGACAGGTAAAAAATATAGAAAAGTTTTTGGTAGCCCAAAAGAAGGAACATCTTACTACATAGAGGAGGGTAAAGAGTTATATATAGGAACGTCAGGTATACTAAGGCCATCTCCTTTGGAGGCAAATAAAATGGCAGACGGTATCTATATGTCAGATGTTATGTTTGTTCCTTCTACTGAATCACAAACATCTATTGATGATAAGGTAAACGAGGTTACACCAGAACCTTCTAAAAAGAAAAAAGAACCTAAGACTCCTTTAGCAAGAAATATTAAAAGAAAAAGAATACCTAAAAGCAGAACTTTAGATATAGAAACAGATGCTGAAGGTAATGTTCAGGTGGTTGAAAGAGCGACAGGAAGACCATACAAGAAAAAATTACCTGCAAAAATTCAAGAATATTTATTAAAAGAAGGTATAGATGTAAATGAGGGAAGAACAGCTGAGCAGATTTTTGAAGAAGAAAACCCTGGAGCATCTATTCAGTCCCTAAAACCTGAGCAAGTTAATGATGTAGTTGCAAAAAGTGAGAATGTTAGAGAGGTGGCTGAGGCTATTGAAAATGAAAAGGAAAAAGCAAATCAAAGTAGAGATAAACAATTAGATATAGATTCAAGTAATGATTTTGAAACGCTTGGTTTAACTGAAAAAGAGTGGGCTCAATTTAATGATAAAGAAAATCTAACTCCACAAATAAAAAGAAAATATATAATAAAAGAAACTCCTGATAATTTAAAACGAGTAGGAGAAAGTATTGAAGGGTTTGATTCTAAAATACAAGAAATAGCAGAGCGTTTAAATCAGGATCCAGACACTGTAATGGAAAACTTTTTTGATTATGCTATAAAAAACCCTACAAAGCGTAAAGTATCAAACACTAAACAAGCGCGTAGTCAAGCATTAAATGATTTAGAAGCTCGTTTTGAAGAGCTAACAGGGCTAAAGCCTACACAAAAAAATATAAAAGCTGTATTAAGTGTTGACCCTAATAGGCTACCATTAGAAGTAGTTCAAGAAGACTTACAAGCAAGAGATGTTGCAACGTCTAAAGAACCAAAAGTTAATAAAAGTAAAAAGGTATCAGCCAAAAAGATAGTAGAGGGCACAAAGAAAAAGAAAGAAGTAACAGTAGATGAGGCAGAGGCTTTAAAGGATCAAATTAAATTAGAAGGAAAGGCGGCAAAAGAGGCAGATGCAGCGGCTAAAAAGAAAGATAAAGAAAAGATTACTAAGAAAAAAATCCAAAAAGCAAGAAAAAACATTAGAAGTAAAATAGGTGCTGCACAGTCTCTTAACGTAATGTTGAATAGAATGTTAGCTGTAAACGAAAGTATTGTCCCTGATAGCGTTAAAAAACAATATCAACAAATAGTTAATACTTTAGCTGATAGAAAAGGAGCTTTAGATTTAAGACAAAGACAGCAATTAATAAATGAGGTTGAAGCAATAAATAAAGCTTTAGACGAAGAGTATTCTGTAGCTGGAGAGTTAGCCGAAAGATATGATTATTTTAGAAACGTTACTTTTAATATAACAGACAAAACTACGTTCGAAGAAACTATTGCTGAAATGTTAAAGCAGGAGATAATAACTCCAGACGAGGCTAAGCTTATGAAGAAGTATAAAAAAAATATTTCTCCTACAGAAAAAGTAGAAAAAACAGAAGAGCAAATAGCAGAAGAAAAAGACAAGCTAATAGATGAAATAGAAGATGTAAATAAATTTGATGTTCCAACTGATTTAAGCAGGGATCAAAAGTCATTAGTGTTTAAATTTAGAAAATTACTTTTAAATAGAGAGGCGTTAGGAAGATTAGAAACATATCAATTAAAGCTTATTAAAGGTTTATTAAATAATATAGAGAATGGTTTTGTTCCCCACTTAGTTCAAAAACTTACTCAACGCCTTACCGCTATAGAGAGGTCTAATAATGTAGAGTCTTCTATTGAAAATAGTAAGCCTCTTAAGTTTTCTATGATGTATGCGAAGTTTAAAGATTTGTTTACAAAGAAAGGAGCTGTATTAGAATTGATTAGAAGAAATCCATTAGCATATGTAGATCAAATATTTGGTGATTTTAAAACTAAAAATATTTACAACGCATTGTTTGAGCCTACTGCAAAGGCACAGTCAAGATATGCAAGTGCTACTAAAGAAATAAGAAATAAAATTAATGAAGCCCGTAATAAGGTTTTTAAATCTTTTAACAACGATCCAAATCTAACTACAATATCGGCATACAAACAGCAATTATATTTATTACAAAGAGAGTATGAAGCTAATCCTGGTAATAGGTTTGTAAACCCAGCTGTTGATGTTTTAAAGGCCACTATAGCAGCTGTAGATGAACAAAAAACAAGTTTAACAGCTGAAGACGCTAATGCATTACAAGATATATTAGATACATTCTCAACTGAAGATGGAACAAGTATAGATAACACTAAACTATTTAATTCTTTTAATGCAGCGGAAAAAGCAAGTATTAAAACAATGGACGAAATAAACCAAAGTAATGAGGCTGCTGCGGTATTTACTGCATCAACAATAAGGGGTAACTCTTTTAATCCTTTAAATGATTATGTTCATCATAATGTTTTATTTACACAAGAAGCGGATAGCGATGCTTCTCAACCAGACTTTGTAAGTAAATACAAGCAGGGATTAAAACCATCAACAAAAGGACAGTCATTAATAGAAAGAACTGGTACTGTTATGCCCTTAAACTTTAATGTATACTCTTCTACACAAAAAGGCGCAGAGTATGTAATGCTTGATTATCACATGACATCTCCTCTTCAAACAGCAAGAATGACAATATCAGAAACTAAAAAAAGATTAGAGGAAAAAGGAAGAATACCACCAGAGCAAAGAGAAATGTTAAATGCTTTAGAAAAGGCTTATGAAGAGGTAAACACTAATGTCTTAACATCAGATTTTGGAGAAACAACTATAGCTGATAGAGCTGCTGATTTTATGTCAAGACAAGGATATAGAACTGTACTTGCTGGAACTGGACGTTTTGCAGCTGAGCTTCTTTCTAATATTGGTATGGCTATGTTTGTTGATCATAAAGCATTTTCAGATGGATTAAAATATCAAGACATGATATTCTCAGATGTAGGAGCTATAGTTATGGACGTTTTAGGAAGCGCTCAGAAAGATAGAGTTTATGCTGAGGGCTTAGCTGGTAGGTTTGTAGATCCAAATGTGATAAGTAGAGCAGATCAGTCGGCAGGATCCAGAATTAATAGTGACATACAAAATAAAATAAAACAGATATATAGTTTTGTTGATCAAAAATATATAGGTAGTGTAGAGCAGATAGCTGACTTCTTAATATCTACGCCAGATAAGGTAGTTATGAGGCCTATGTGGTTTGGAACATTTGCTAATGAGTTCAAAAACATTACGGGAAAAGATATAGACTTTAATAAAATTACATCAAAAGATCAGGCTTACATAAAAGAAAACAAGGCGGCTTTAGATGAGGCTACTACAAAGGCAGATGAGGTTACTACTTTTATTGGAGCTGCTGACAACCCATATATGGGTATACTAAAAGGAACGTCTAAACCGAATGACAGTGTAATGAAAAAAGGTTTTAATAATTTTAACAACTTTATGACTCGGTTTTTAATATTTGAATTTGTAACAGCTCGTACAGCTTTAAACGCTATAACAACTGACAATAGCAGAATGTCTGGAGAACAAGGAGCAAAAATATTAGCTGGTGTTACTACCCGTATGATGACGTATTCATTATTATCATCTATGTTAGGCGCTGGACTATTAGGATTGTTTTTTGATGACGATGAAGAAGATAAAAGTTTAGATAAGCAGTTTGGTCAAGCTTTAGGACAAACATTTACATCACTCCTTATAGGAAGGGACTTTGGTAATGCTGTAAAAGCAATATTAAATATAGGTGTAGAAAAATTTAATGAGTCACATTTAGAATTTTTAAGAGACGGAGAATACGATCCTTATAAAGATTCTTTACAATATTCTGTTCTTCCTAAAAAACAACAAGGACAATCTGCATCTTTAGGAGATTTATTATTAAGGTTTGGTGGTTCTTTTGGGCCTGCATTATCTACTGCTGATTTAATAGTTAGAAAAACTTCTGAGCCAAAACGTAAAACAGCAGACGCAAGAGAAAGACAATTAAACGAACAATTAATTCGTATGCCATTGGAGATTGCTGGTAATTTAGGATTAATACCTATTTATAAAGACGTAAGAAAGGTTGCTATTAAAGAAATATATAAAGACTTAAGAAAAGCAAATAAATCAAAAGGCAAAAAAAGAAGTGCTGCTGAGATGGAAAAGCTCAAAAAAACAAACAGAACTTTATACAATCAACTTATTGCAAAAGAAAAAAAGAAAGGAACATCTTCTCAAGAAAGAGTTTATAAAGAGTTTATTAAAAACAGAACTTTATGGAGACAAAGAAACCCAGGTAAACGTGATCCTAAAAGACCTAAATAATGGATAAGTTTGATGAAAAATTATGTATGGAATTTACTTATTCTTTACTAACAGGCAAGAAAACGTACCAGGAGCTGTTAGAAAAAGAAGATGAAATATATTTATTATATAATCCTGATAAACCCATGGAGGATATTAGCGATAGCGTTTACGATGCCTTGTTGGATTATTATATATACATTGAGGAATACGAGAAGTGTAATGATATATTAGCGGCTAAAGAGCTATCTAAACTTATATCGCTGCATTGATTTGATCTATAGAGGTTATCTGATCAGCGTGATCTCTATTCCTATTATATTGAGAAATTAAATCTTTATTAAAATTATGTTTATAATTTTTTCTTTCAGCTTCTAATTTATAAAAAGCAAAAGCGTTCATACCAACTGTATGTGCATCAGTAGGAAAAAAATATTTCCACCCTTTAGACCTGCCTCTATTTATATAATAACAAAATGCTACAGCTAATTTACCCGTGTTCTTTTTAAAGTTTACAACAGCAGAATCATCTGACGTTGGTATTATCTCATCAACACTAAAAGTTTCGTTATTAATATTACCTTGTCTGGTTTTGTTAGAAAATCTTTCTGCAACAGTAGTGCAAAAAACATTTAATTCTTTTGCTCTTTCTTTATTCATAGCGCAGTTCGTATACCTTAACCTTTGCTGAGTTACTTGTTATCTTACCTTTTATTGTTCTGGAAGGAGCTTCGCATATAAGCTTTCTATTTACCTTGATGGTATTTTCTTCTTTAGTCATATATTTGGAATTTTTAGAGTTTAATTTACGTTTTTTCATATTATATTATATTTCATCTGTTAAAGACTGAATTAGATCTGCTAAAACCTTAATTAAATTTTGCGCTTCTTCCTTGGCTAACTCATGCTCTCTATCCATTAAGCGCTCATATATATTATCCCCAAACTCATGTATGTTGTCAGATATATATTTAATATGACTAATTGTGGAGGTGTCTTCTGGCGCTACTCTTGGCATTTATATTTAGGTTTTATCAAATATATAAAAATATATGACTTGTCCTAATTATTGCTAATTTTTTATATAACAATCTAAATTTATTAAATCTAAGTATTCGTCCATTGTTATTAAAGAAACGTCTGTTAAGGTAGTAGGCAGCTCTTTTGTGTTAACAATTTCTAATGCAAAAGTAATGGGTTCTCCTATTGTATCAACAACTACTCCTCCTAAAATATAAGATGAGTATTCGTTTTTTGGTAATTTTTGTAAATTATTTTTTATGTAACGACCAATTTTTAAAGCTGTGTAAAGGTCTAATTCCTGGAGGCTGTCAACAAAAAAATCATCGAAATCAAAATCAACCTCTATATATTTCTGTCTTACACCCATGATCATTTAATTGTTTTATTCTAAACTTTTGTAATTCTGAAACCTTACCATTCGGTTTTTTAATTTCAGAAAACAAAACGTTTGACTCAGGAGGTATGGCCAGTAAATCTGGTATTCCATTCTTATTTGTCACTATTAACTTTATTACAAAGTAACCTTGACCCTCCAGTTCTTTGATCCTTTTATCTTGGATCTGTTGTTCAGTCATACTACAAATCTAACAAATCTCTTTTAAAATGTGTAAGGGTGTAATCTTTCTTTTTAACAACTGTTGCGTAAATTTGTTTCTCAATTCCGTGGCTACTAAAAACCCAATAAATATTATTTTGTTCTCTGTTTTTTGTAGTCATACGATCTCGGCTTTGCCAGTAAGATGTTGCGCTAAAATCAATATTATAATATACAAGAGCATCTGCGTTTTTTAGACTTATCCCCTCTCTACCACTAACAATTTGCAAAGCTATAGATTTATCAGAAGAATTAAATTCATCTAAATCATTAGTAATCTTGTCTTTATATATAGATTTGATAGCATTAAACTCTTCTTTAAATTTATAAAATATTCCTATTTTTTTATCTTTAAAATATTTTTTTATAAACTTAGCTTTAGACTTATCAACAACCATTGACTTTCCACTTTCAAATTTTACTGTTCCAGAGCATAGCTGGTGTATTTTTGACATTAATTTTACACCAGTGTCACCTAAAACAATTTCGTTATCACCTTCAATTATTCTGTCCTTTTTAATCTTATTTATTAAAGACTGGCAAAGCGAAGATAATTTTACAAATAATATTTTTTCATTGATTTTTGTTTTAAACCCAGCCATTTGTTGCGAGTAGTTTATTTTGTAAGGAGCCATATCATCTATTATGCTTTTAAATCCATGACTGTAATCATTAATAGACATACTGTTAATGTATTTTCTTTTTACATCTACATATGATCTACAAAAGGCATAAAAATTCTTATACACACTAAAGGGATTGTTAGGTATCCCATAAACTTGATGATACATTTGGCTGTATGATTCTGGTGTTGGTGTTCCGCTTAGTAATATTACAAAAGGGTTAGATCTTCTAATAATTTCTTTAACTTGCTTAGCTCTTTTGTTTGGTTTAGGGAAAGCTCCCATTGTATGCGCTTCATCACAAATTACTACGTCCCAACCAGTTTGCGCAACCTTATGTAAAGACTCGTAATTTATTACCTCTAATTTATAAGAAGGAGATAGTAAATTATAATCATGCTCTATACTGCTTATGGCTTTTTTCTTGGTTATAAACAAAACATCTTTAGCTTGTAGTAAAGAAGATATGCCTAAACTTGTTAAGGTTTTACCCGTTCTAACCTCCATAGCTAAATATAAAAATCCGCTTTGCTTAATAACCTCTAAGCCTTTAGATATAATACTAATTTGATAATCTCTAAACTTCATCTATCTGGGGAAATAA